>Ga0210109_1000033_pt1 | contig 23597 bp, 21 predicted proteins | sample China_Bullhead_C_FD_184857 | JGI IMG/M metagenome (GOLD analysis project Ga0210109, IMG submission 184857) | Wetland microbial communities from San Francisco Bay, California, USA, that impact long-term carbon sequestration -... | ecosystem: Environmental > Aquatic > Marine > Wetlands ...
TCCAGTACTCCAGTACTCCAACCATTAGAAGTATAATCACCTGAAAACACAGAAAAACCTTTTAAGTATGATAAAAGTAAGCCGCGGTGCACGGTATATTGCCATTGAAATCCTCTGCAGCTGGGAAGAAAGACATCTGCCACTGAACCAGGTCATGGAGCAGCATCTTGCCAATATGGCTCTGAGGGACCCCCGTGACCGACAATTAATCATGTCGATTGTTTACGGGGTAATCCGCTGGCGCGGGTATCTTGACTGGGTAGTAGAAAAATTTTCGACTCATTCACTGTCCAAAATACAAAAAAAAACCCTGCAGGCTTTAAGGATAGGCATCTTTCAACTCCTGTTTCTGGACCGTATTCCTGCTTCAGCAGCAATAAACGAGACTGTCCAGGCCCTGACTGACATGAAGCAGCCCAGATGGTTGTCCGGATTTACCAATGGCATACTGCGCAGTGTGGACCGCAAGCGTCCGGATCTTCCCCATCCGCTCGTTGCAAAAAATATTGATGCGCTGCCGGAGACCGCCCTGCTGAGCCATCCGGAATGGCTTATCAAACGCTGGAAAAGCCGTTACGGCAATGCACAGGCAAAAACACTCTGCACAAAAAATAATACGCCGGCTCCCATAAGCTTGAGGGTCAACACAACCGTGACAACACCCTCTGCCTTGTTGGCAATATTAAGAAAGGAAGGACTCAATGCCACGGCAGGAAAATATTGTCCCCTGGCCTTGAAGCTTGAGGCTTATAACGGCCCGATTACGGCTATTCCCGGTTTTGCAGATGGGCTTTTTCAGGTGCAGAACGAGGCGGCTCAGTTAGTATCCCTCCTCCTTGGGCCTCTGCAGCCGGGAAAGTCATATCTTGACGGTTGTGCCGGGTTGGGCGGTAAAACCTCACACCTGGCCCAAATGCTTCCTTCGGGCAGCAGGCTCGTTGCCATTGAGCCAAACATTGTGCGCATCAAAAAACTGAAGGAAAATCTTGCCCGCTTGCGGCAGGACACGACAGTGACTATTGTTGAGGGAATGCTTGGCTCACTTCTGCCTCACAACAAAGACAAATTCGCCGGGGTGCTGATAGACGCGCCCTGTTCGGGCCTGGGGGTTATCCGGCACAACCCGGACATCCGCTGGAACAGAAGTCCTGATGACTTGCTTCGCTATCAAGAAAAGCAGATACATTTACTCCAAGATGCTGAACAACTTGTGGCGCCGCAGGGGGTTTTAGTTTATGCAACCTGTTCCACGGAGCCCGAGGAAAATGAAGAGGTTATAAAAAAATTTCTTGCCTCTTATCCCTTGTTTACCCTGTCCGGCTGCAGGGAACAGCTGCCTGAAAGTGCGACATGTCTTGTTGACAACCAGGGGTTTTTCCGAACACTTCCAGGCCAGGATGACCTGGACGGATTTTTTGCAGCAAGACTCATTAAAAGCAATGAAAAATTAAAAATGCAGAATGCAAAATGATTAACTTCCAAACGAAACCGGGTGAATAAATTCTTAATTCTTAATTCTGAATTCTTAATTCTGAATTTAATACAATGGAACCAAAATACATCCGCATCCGCGGCGCCAGGATGCATAATCTCAAAAATATCAATGCCGACCTGCCCAGGAACAAGCTCGTGCTGCTGACCGGCTTGAGCGGCTCGGGAAAATCCACCCTTGCCTTTGACACCCTCTATGCTGAAGGGCAACGACGCTATGTGGAATCGCTTTCCACCTATGCCAGACAATTTCTGGGCCAGATGGACAAGCCTGATGTTGACTCCCTTGAAGGGTTGTCTCCGGCAGTTTCCATCGAACAGCGCACCACCAGTCGCAATCCCCGTTCAACCGTGGGAACCATTACCGAAATTTATGATCATCTGCGGCTGCTTTTCGCCCGTGCCGGCAGGCCGCATTGCCCGGACTGCGGCAAGGAGATCCGCTCACAGTCCATAGAGGATATGGTCAATTCTCTCACGCGCCAACCTGAGGGCACCAGGGTTGTGCTCTTGGCCCCGCTTGTTGAGGGAAAAAAGGGCGAACACCGTGAGTTGCTTGAAAATCTCCGCAAAGAAGGCTTTGTCCGGGTGAGGATCAACGGAAAAATTATGAGCCTTGATGAAGACATTACACTTGTTAAAAACAAACGGCATACTATTGAGGCAGTTGTTGACCGAGTTGTCATTAAACCCTCGGCTGAACAGCGTCTTGCTGATTCTGTTACCACGGCGGTAAAACTATCAGGCGGTCTTCTGCTGGCGGAATTCCCGGCTGAAAACCAGGAAACCCTTTTCAGCGAAAAAGCAGCCTGTATTGAATGTGGCAGAAGTTTGCCTGATCTCACCACCCAGCTTTTTTCCTTTAATAATCCCAAGGGTGCCTGTTCAGAATGCAGCGGCCTTGGGGTCAAACAGTTTTTCGACCCGCAGCTCGTCGTTCCCGACCCTGGCCTTAACCTACGCCAGGGAGCCCTGGCACCATGGGGTTACCGGTCACTTGACAGCTACACCGGTCAGATGATCAAGGCTTTGGCTGATCATTATAAATTCAGCCTGGATATTCCTTTTCGCAAACTTGCACCCAGGGCCCAGGAGGTCATTCTATACGGCACCGGCAAAGAAGAGATCATGTTCTATTACCAGAAGGACAGGCGGCGCCTGACAGCGCAGACTGCCTTTGAAGGCATCTTGCCCCAGATGGCCAGGCGTTACCAGGATACGACCTCGTCCATGGTGCGAGAAGAACTGTCAGAGTTCATGAATGAACAACCCTGCCCATCCTGCCAGGGAGCACGTTTAAAGCCTGAAGCTCTGGCTGTACGCATCGGTCCCTGGAATATTTCTGAGTTGACCCTGATGAGTATTGACAGGTTACTGCTGGAACTTCCCTCCATATCATTTTCCACCAGGGAGAAAAAGATTGCTGCCCCTGTCATCAAAGAAATTATGGACCGGCTTTCATTTCTTAAGGATGTCGGGCTCGGCTATCTTGCCCTGGCGCGGCAGGCCGGGACCTTATCCGGCGGTGAAGCCCAACGCATCCGGCTTGCCTCCCAGATAGGTTCACGCCTGGCCGGTGTGCTCTACATTCTTGATGAACCGAGTATCGGTTTACACCAGCGCGATAACCAGCGGTTGATAAATACCCTGGTAAGCCTTCGCGATCTCGGCAATACAGTGATAGTGGTTGAGCATGATGCTGAAACCATCCTGGCTGCGGACCATGTGCTTGATATGGGTCCGGGGGCAGGGCGGCACGGCGGGGAAATTGTCTACAGCGGCTCCGTGTCAGGGCTCTTGAAAGACAAAGGATCTTTTACGGGAAAATATCTCTCCGGCCGTCTGAGTATACCGATGCCTCAAAAAAGAAGAAAAGCCGCAAAAGGAAAGTCCTCCAGGATAATGCTCAAGAAAGCCTCTGCCAACAATCTCAAAGGAGTTGATGCCACCATTCCATTAGGTGTCATGACCTGTGTCACCGGTGTCTCCGGCTCCGGCAAAAGCTCCCTGATCATCGAGACACTCTATAAGGGCGCTTTGCAGCATATCCGCAGCGCCGGCACGAAGGTGCCGGGGGTGAATTACGCTGCCATTAACGGTTTAGAAAACATCGACAAAGTCATTGACATTGACCAGAGCCCGATCGGCAGGACCCCACGCTCCAACCCGGCAACTTACACAGGTGTTTTGACACCGATCCGGGAACTGCTGGCCCGTCTGCCCGAGTCCAGGGCCAGGGGTTACAAGCCGGGTCGTTTCAGCTTCAACCTCAAAGGGGGGCGCTGTGAAGCCTGCGAAGGTGACGGGGTCATCAAGATCGCCATGCATTTCCTGCCTGACATCTTTATCACCTGTGATACCTGCAAGGGACGGAGATACAACCGGGAAACCCTGCAGGTGAAATACCGCGGTAAAAATATTGCCGACATCCTGTCAATGACGGTGCAGGAGGCCTTGGAATTCTTCACAAATATCCCGCCCATAAAAAACAGGCTGCAGACCCTTTCTGATGTCGGGCTTTCCTACATCAGTCTGGGGCAATCCTCGGTGACCCTGTCAGGCGGTGAGGCACAGCGGATCAAGCTTGCCCGGGAACTTGCCAAGCGTTCCACGGGAAAAACTCTCTACATCCTTGATGAACCGACCACAGGATTGCATCCTGCGGACATTCAACATCTTCTCATTGTACTGGGCCGTTTGGTTGACTCAGGCAATACCGTTGTAATTATTGAGCATAATCTGGACGTTATCAAGACTGCCGATCATATTATTGACCTTGGCCCGGAAGGTGGTGAGGAAGGCGGCAGAATCATCGCTACGGGCACGCCGGAAACTGTTGCCAAGAACAAAAAATCGTATACAGGAGCTTTTCTGCAGCAGATTTTGGCGTAAAAAATATCCTTGCACTCCCTGAGCTTTGCATTATATATGCAGGGGCTTTACAGGAGTCAGGCAAAACGTGTATTCGAAAAGCATTGCAGCACAATATAAATACAACAGAAGAAGGACATTATTATGAGTGAACAAAACGCTAATGCAGGAGCAGCAAGCACAGATGCAGGTTCAGCGCCTGTTTTCCGGCTTGAAAAACTTTATCTCAAGGATTTCTCCTTTGAAAATCCTAATGCACCGGAGTCTTTTTTTCTCCAGCAACCAGAACATAAAGTTGATATGAAACTCAAGTTAACAAACAAGAAAGTTGACGAAAGTCATTGGGAAGTATGTCTGGAAGTTTCTGCGACAGTGCATGACACAAAATCGGACAAGGTAATGTTCATTGTTGAAATTGAACATGCAGGCGCTTTTTTCCTGCAGAATATCCCGGAAGAATATCTGCAGCAGGTCCTGCATGTGGACTGCCCTACCATACTTTTTCCTTATACAAGGCAGATTGCAAGCCAGGCTTCAATAGACGGCGGCTTCATGCCGTTTCTTATGGAGCCCATAAACTTTGCCGGCATGTATCAGAACAAGATGAAGCAACAGCAGGAAAAGCAGGACAGCTGATTGAACTTATATAAACAAAAAAAGCCCTGTGGTCGATCACCACAGGGCTTTTTTTGTTTATTCGATGTACTAGGTATCAGGACACTGTTATTATCTGGATTGTAAGTGAACTATAGTCTCTGGTTGTTATCTTTTACATAATTGCTTTTGTTTTATTCCAGAAATCATCAACCAATAAGGTTGTCGCCCTGTTTACAGCAGTTTTGAACATTTCCTTTGAACGCTTGTCGCCATAAACAGTCTGAGGCGCCACTTTCACCTCTGCTCTGTTGGTCCAGACCACTTCGCCTGTTGCCGAGTCCTGTACCCAGATACGGAGTTGGACAAGGGCCTCAGGCGTTTCACCGCTATGATTGGCAAGGTGTGCGATACCGGCACCACCAAGCCCCCAGATCACAGAATTCCAAGCTGTTGGGTAGTCTCCAGCGTTAAGTGTACCCGTATTTGAATCAACCGGAGTCCCTGCGTGATAGCCGATTATGCCGCCTGCCAGGCCCCAGAGGGCAATGTTGTTTAAATTGTCGTAGTCTTTGGATTCAGCAAAACCGAAAGCGGCCTGGGTTGTGCCTTTCATAATGAAGGGAACTATACCTTTCTTGCGTAAATCCCAGGTATGTTCATTCTGCAGGTCGTATTCAATGATCCGGCCACGGACTATATAGTCGGCATTAAACCTGCGTCCGAGCTTGGAAATATTCATTTTATTAAGCCCATGGACACCGGGAGCATTTCCCGGATTGGAAGAACCACCGCTTGAGGCCGCAGTTTCCACCCTACTGGCTTCTATCCATTTTTCAAACTCCCCTTTCATCACATCCGACCATTCACCGTCCAGCTCTGTCTTCAACCTGGAAGTTCCATCCTGCGGGGGCAGCCTGATGATATTGGTTTCCACCAAATACTGGGTCACATCCTCCTGGATCGGCATTTTAAAGCCCTTGTAGACAAATCTGTCAGTAAGGGCTTCTGTTATGCTTATGCTCCTCTTATAAACAGAAATGACATCGTCCCCAGAGGAATAATCTGCAAAAGGCAACAGCACAACTGTCTTGTCAGTAGCACAGACATTTCCCGCCGTTGGTGTATCCGGGATGTGGAGGGTTTCGGTCACAGAATGACCCGAGCCGCAACCACTAACGAACAGTGCCAAAAAGCCGTAGAGAAAGAATCTTTTTACTGCCATGGTGGAATCTCCTTCCAAATTTGAATTCGGTTTTGCGATATACTTTGTTTAAATATTTAGAAAAATTATACTGTTAACTCTCGACCAGGTTTACAGTATCCTTGGTCTCAGCAGAATAACCAGTTCTTTTCTGACAATAGAATTTGCTTTGTTGCCGAATATATATTTCAGGCCCGGAATTTTACCCAACCCGACTATATTGCTTCCTGCATCGGTCTCTACAGACTGGATCAAACCGCCGACAATGAGCATCTCGTTGTTATTAAGCCGCACGATAGAGTTCATGGTTCTTTCCCGCACAAAGGGAAGACCAACCTGGTTCAAGCCAAACTGCCGGTATTCAATGGGCTCTTCAAGCTGGGAGATCATGGGAATGATGCTCATGACAATTTCATCATCACTCATAATCGTGGCATAAACCTCAAGGCGCAAACCGGAAACGACCTGGGCGGTTGTGGCAGATGTTGTCACAACCCCTTCATCCTGTGTCGTCTCAACTTCACTGATATAGGTGACATTGTCGCCGACATAAATTACTGCCGGCTGGCCGTTCATGACACTGATCCTCGGATTGGCCAGCACTTTGGTCGTGCCCTGTTCCTCAAGGGCATCGAGTACAAGTTCAAACGACTTGGCTTGTAGGCTAATTGTATCAATAAAGCCTCCTCCATCAGGATAAATCTGCCCGGCATTGCCAAAGGTCATGTTAAAATTAAAAGCGCTGTCTTTCAGCAGTCCGCTCCAATCAATGCCCTTTTCAGAACTTTTATCAAGAGTGACCTCAAGAATCTTGGCCTCAATGCTTATCTGCTTGTACATCTCCTCCTTGAGGGTTTCCACATATATCTGGACCTTATCAAGTAGAGGCCTGGGCGCTGTAACTGTGATCAGACCAAGGGCCGGGTCCACAGAATAAAATCCGCTCTGTGTCTGGGTTATCGTCGCACCCTGGATGGGCATTTGTGGCTCTTCTCCCTCTTCCCCCTCTTCTGAAGGTTTGGCAGATGGGGGAGGCTTGTATCTCTGGGCCCAGATATCAAGAATCTGGTTAAGGTTATTCCTGATTATCTCCCAGCGGGAATTATCTGCATCGGTATTGGTTGTGGCGCCACCGCTGACATTGATATTTGTCTGGCCCTTGATGCGCGGCGGCAGGGCCACATGAAATTTTCTGGTTTCCTTGAACTTTACTATGATGGTATTGCCTTTCATTTCATAGAAATAGTCTACCTGGCGCAACATATTTTCCAGGGCAATAAAGAAATCATCATTAGCCCTGATATCTACATCGATATATACATACTGGTCAACATCACTGGCCCAACTGATATTCATATTGTGCAGGGAACCAAGGCTTTTCATGATATCGCGCAGCGGAACCGGACCTGCTGTGGTCGATATATCGGCACCAACTTTCAAGGTAAGTTCCTCATCAACACCTGCAGCCTCTTCGCCAATCCCTGTGTCCTTAATTAAATAGGATGGCTTTTGAAAACGAACCGGTAAAGCCGTTGGCACCTCTGCTGCCTGATCAGCAGGGGTGATTTCAAGCTGAACCGGCTGCGTTGTAGTTTCCCGGGGCTCTCCGGCAACAGAAGTACCAGAAGGTGCTGAAGATTCCATCACAGTTGACTGTTGCGTCGATTTGGAAGCGCAACCACTCAGGATAAGCAATGCGCTTAATGCAACTCCGCCCAGTAATATTTTCTTTTTGGCAAGCATAGACTTTTTTCCCGGCATTTTTTTTGGTTTTGAAAGCTGTCCTATTTTCATAGAGTAGGCCCCACCAATATATTTGACATTAAATGATAATAGTGTCTTTACAGCTGCCCTTTAGACCGCGTTCCTTCAAGGGCCAACCTTCCCTTGATGAACCGGGTCAAATCCGCAGGCAGCTGATATCCCGAAAGCAGTATTGCCCGGTATTCTGCCGCTGCTTTATCGCTGTTACCCTCTTTATCCAGAATTCTGGCACGGGCTATCATCGTATCTAGTGAATCTCCATAAAGGTCTTCATGACGGGCCAAAAGCAGCAGTGCATCCAGGTAACTCCCGTTTTCCTCAGAGAACATGGCGTAACTGATCAGGGCCTCGCTGTCCGGTCGCTTGCTGCTTACAGCCGTTTCAAAATACTCCTTGGCCTCGGCGTTTCTTTTCATGTTCGCAAGTCCAATGGCGGTATAGAGTGCGCTGATTGCATCATTCTCATTTATCTTCAACGCTTCCTTGCCATAATAGACGGCCTTGGCATTCATTCCCAGGTGCACCAGGTAAAGGGAGGCGAGGCGGCCGGCAAGTTTTCCATTATCCGGCCACATTTCAAAGGCCTTTTCGTACAATATGAGCGCGTCTTCAAATTGCTCCTGTTTTTCAAGGGCATGCGCCTCTCTTATTAACTTCTGGGCCTCCAGAACTTCAGGGGACATTTCCATTTTCTGGACAACCTGCAATTTTTCCCCTTCCATAAGGATGGCTTTGTCCTTCTTGACCGCGACCTTTTCCTCGGCGCGTTCCGGCCATGCAAAAGTTGCTCCTTTGGGGGCAATGACAAGGGTGTTATAGCGTTCAATTGCCTGGAGGTTCTGCAGGTTTAAAATGACGTCCAGGACAAAATCCCAGGGCACATTGTCAAGTGCCAGGGTTAGTGTTCCGCCTACGCCCTGGGCTATAACAATATTCATGCCGCTGATTTCACCAAAAAGCCTGAAAACATTGTGCAGGTCTATTTTATAAAAATCAACGGTGATAGGCTGTTTTTCATACCCGGCATAAGCAAACTCCTCCAAAGCCGGACTCGGGCCAACAGGTACTTGGGCGGGCATTGAAACCGGCTCAGATTTTTCAGGAGATGACACGGCTGCGGTTGTTTCACTTACTTTTGTCTCTTCAGGCTGAACCGTTTCCATTTGTTGCGCTTTTGGCGCAACTGGCGCGGCTTCCTTTTCTGTCATTACCGGAGTTTTTGGGGTTGCGGCAACAAGAGTGGGAGCACTTGCCTCAGGTTTTTTGGCCGGAGGCTCCGTGGCTGCAGCTGCTGCGGCCTCTTTTTGCTTAAAATTCACTAAAATATCATTGCCGTCCCGCTCAACAGTATAGCTCGCATCTCCTGCCGTAAACATTTCGAGCCTGGCAATCAGGGGTTTTTTATCATCCAGAATCTTCCCCTTAATTTGTGTCACAGGCCCTGCTCCCTTTTCCATCGGGAGATTTAAGGACTCGACGACTGAGCCATCGGCATCAACAAAAGAACCATCGGCAATATCGAGAATAATCCTCTGGGGTTCAAACAGTTCATACATTGTAAATGTCGGTGGAGCAGAACCAATGACCCGAAGGATAATTCCATCATCAGATTTACTCGTTTTGATCCCGGTAATCTGATACGGGCCAGGGGCCGCAAAAGCAAGCTGCTCCGCCTTAGCGTTATTCACATTATCTGTTACAATATAAGTGAAAAGCAGCACTGCAAACCATAGCACAGTTTTTCTGAAGCATACCCTGCGGGTCATTGCTATTTTTCCCCCTCTTGTTTCAACACCATTTCCACGGTTTTAAATATTTTATCTCCGGCAAGGTTGTAGGTGTAATTTTTTACAATCACCTTGTTCGGCACTATCGCCTCAACAACTCCGGTCCGTCCCAATGACATGCCTTCACGGATAACATATCCCTGGTTGTTTGAATCCTGAACCATTGCAAATTCATTGCCTGCACTTGACACAATTGCTACCACACTCAGCTGCCCGGGTTCAAATTTTCGCATTCCCGTCAACTCTTCAACCAGCACCTCTTTGGCCACCACCCGCTCCTCTACAAAAGGAACAAAGGGATCATTCCGGCCTTCCCTTTTATAAACAAATGCATCCTTTGGCTCCTGAAACAGGATGGCCGCCATTTTTTCAGTAAATTTCAGTTTTTTTTCAGCCTGCTCCTCGGCAGAGAAGGCAGCAGCGCCCTGCATGCCAATGACGATACATGTGGCTGAAGCTATTAAAACAAATTTATTAATGGCTTTTAAATACACTGTGTCTCTTTATCGTTTCTTTTTGCCCGCTTGGGGGTTTTGTGGTGCCATTTCAGATTCTTCGAGGAATCTGTATGTAATAAGGTTGATGCTTGAACCGAGCAGCATCTCGCCTCTCTGCATATTGCCACCACCCAGACTGATATTTATGGCAGAAACAATGCGGTCAAGCTTGCTGACCTCGAATAAAAAAGTGCCGATATTATGATACGGGCCGTTTACCTTGATAGAAACAGGTATCTCGGCATAAAATTCTTTTCGGCGTTCACCTCCGGGTGAGAATGTCGCCATGTTCAGCCCTGAATTGGTTCCAAGGGCCGAAATGTTGGTCAAAAGTGAGGGGATTTCTTTTTTCTGGGGCAGCAGCACGGATGCCTCGGCAAACAAGCGCTTGGTTTCCTCCATTTCCGCCAGATGTTCTTCGAGCTTTGCAGCTATGGCCTTTGCTTCGGTAATCTCTTTGAACAGGCTCGCCTCCCGGCTCTCCAGTCCCTTTATTTCCTTCGTCTTTTCTGTATAGAACAGAAAATAAAAGGCAACTATCGGCACAATTATTACCAGGGCAAATATGGTAATAATGACTTTTTTATCAAGCGGTACGACTTTTTTCTCCAGAAAGGAGTCAAAAGCTTCTTTTGTCTTGTTTACTTTCATCCGTTATTACGTGCCTAGTTTGCAACCAATCTTTTAAAGTTAATTCACGCTTTACCTAAGCAGTCACCGATTGAAACGTATTGCCATACTCATTTATTTTGCCTATCCCTCTTCCGGCGCCGCTTGTTGATAATCTGCATTTATCACGTTAATAGTTAGTGAAAATGATTTGAGCTGCCTTCCCTGGACCCCTGTTGTGGATGTGCCAGAGAGTTCAGCCGTTGCAAAATATGGTGAGGTGACAATTGTTTCCATATAGTCTGCAATTGTTGCATTATCCAGCGCTATGCCTGATATGCGCAGTATGGTTCCGTTAAAGCTCATGGAGTTCAACCAGAGGCGGCTTGACGGCGTTAGGGTTGCAAGTTCGTCCATAACCCGCACTGAAAGCTGTGAACCTTTTTTCAACTGACTGATTGTGTTGAGCTTTGTCTCCAGAAGGGCCTGATCTTTTTTGAGCTTTTCAATTTGATTGATCGTTGTCTGGTATTTTGCCTTCTCCTTGGTCAGTGCTGTTATCGAGGCCTGCAGTTCGTCTACCTTAAATCCAAGGAACAAGGCCACCACTCCTAAAAGTGCCAGCACCGCAAGAAAAGTAATACCCAGCCCCAAGACACGCTTACGGGCCTGTATCCTATTCTTTATCTGTCTTACTGGAAGTAGGTTAATATGAATCATGCGTATCTCACAATTCCGAAGGTCTGATAGCCAGTCCGAGAGCAATTGCCATTTCAGGACCTATATAGTTCAGGTATTCCTTATCAATATTCTTACTGTCTGTTTGAATTTTTATGAATGGATTCAGTATTTCTACCTCCAGCCCAATCTCCTCAGCAAAAAACTGGTCCAAACCCTGGACCTTGGAGCCGCCGCCGCTTAAAATAATCTTACTTAAAGCCATATCCGGATTATTGGTATAATACAGATCGATGGCCTTTTTCAGCTCAAGGGCCCATTGGGTACAGGTATTGGTAAAGATATCATCAAGGTCCTTCTGCTTTTCTTCAACAGGCTCATAGCCCCTTATAAGGCCTTCAGCCTCATCGGCGGTAACACCAAACCTGGTCTGTATCTGGTCCGTTAACTGCCGGCTGCCGACAACAACATCCCGGGCCAGCACAGATATGCCCTGGGAGACAATATTTATGCTCATCTTGGTGGCGCCGATATCAACCAGGGCTACATTTTCATCCAGGCTGTAATTAGTATCATAGATGTTTTCCAGGGCAAAAGCACCTATGTCGACAAGAACCACCTTCAGGCCGGCAGACTGCAGCATGGATAGATATCCATCAACAACTTCCCTTTTGGCAGCCACCAACATGACATCAGTACGATCATACTCTTCTGTATTGGTATGCAGGTCCTGGTAGTCCAGGTAGACATCCTCAATATCAAAGGGGATATACTGGCCAACCTCGGCCTGGATATAATCATCAAGCTCCTTTTCTTCCATCACTGCGAGGTTGATCTTTTTGACAATGACAGAGTACCCAGAAATAGATATTGCTACGCTTTTCTCTTTGAGTTTCAGATTTTTCATCAGTGTCGTAATGACACTTGCCACCGCTTCAGGTTCCTGCAAAATGCCGTCTTCAACCGCACCTTCTGGTAGCTTTGCCGTACCAAGCGATACAATCTTAAAAGTATCGCCTGTTTTGGCAACCTGGCTGATCTTTATGGCATAAGAGCCAATATCTATACCGATTGGAAACTGCATTTTTTTTGCTGAAAGCAGCTTTATTTGGGAAAGAGGCAAACCGCCCATAGTTCACCATTTAAGGAGGTTTATAATTACGTTATCTTGATGCATCAAAAACCATATAAATACTAATTACAAGGTTGTTTAATGTTTGCTGCTGTATTGCATCCTATGCAATATAGTCTTCAACAGGGGACATAATTTTATTTTTAATGTCAAGCTAAATCTCTACAACAGGCCGTTTTATATATAAAAAAATTTAAATTCTCAGCGAAAATTCTTTCAGTGTCACTCCTGGCCGCAAATTTAACATTAAATTACTCCTGCCAATGCATACCATTTTATCATCATTCGCAGTTTAAAAATTATAACCGTTTATCCCACTACAATAACCGTGCCATTTAATGTCAAATTTCCCGCGGTGCCAATAAAAGCTCCCGGCAAAGAAAAAAGAAGGCCCCTGCCACTGGGAAGACAAAAGCCTCAACCTGTTACAATTGTTATAATTTTTAACGCACCCTTATTTTTTGTTGTTATGGCCCAAAATATTTCCTCTTGGGTCGGGTTATGCTGCACATAAAACCATCATGGCGTATGCCGTTGCTCCACCCAAAGGTAAACGTTTTTTACGAAACTCCCCCAAAAGCCTGATATGGCAGCAAATAAAGTTTACACATCGCACCGGAAAACTATCGGTAATAGGATTTTTAGTATACTATCCATATGGCAACACCCATATACCAGGCAGGTATTTATGTTCGACAGTTTTTTCCCATTCAATTAAATTGAACGATTCTTTAATCCTCCTTGTTTTTTCGCTGGTTTTGGTTTAAAACTTTGCCGATTTTAAAAATACCAATACAGCAAAGGGGTTATCCATTGGCCGAGAAAAACCTTAATACAAAACGAAAGTCCACAATGCGAGAATATATTGAAGCGATTCTCATTGCGCTTCTGCTTGCTCTTTTCATCAGGACCTTTGTTGTCCAGGCCTTTAAAATTCCCTCCGGTTCTATGCAGGACACCCTTTTGATCGGAGACCACATTCTCGTTAATAAGTTTATATACGGTGTAAAAAACCCCTTTAGCGGCAATACCTGGATCCCGCTAAAAAAACCGGCCCGTAGAGATATTGTTGTCTTCAAATACCCTGTAAACCCATCGCAGGATTATATTAAGAGAGTTGTAGGCGTTCAGGGGGATACCATTCAAATCAAAGATAAAAAGGTTTATGTCAATGGAGAACCGCAGGACGAAAACTATGCCATCTTTCTTGACAACAAAATTCTACCTGCAAATGTGCAGGGGCGTGACAACATGGGCCCGATAACAGTCCCTGAAAATTCTCTTTTTGTTATGGGTGATAACCGCGACAACAGCTATGACAGCAGGTTCTGGAAGTTTGTCGACTTAAAATCCGTAAAAGGAAAAGCCTTTATTCTCTACTGGTCCTGGGATAAGGAAAATTTCTCGGTTCGCTGGAACAGGATTGGCGACCTTGTGCATTAATCTCAATGTAAAGTTAAGGAAGCCGCCGCTCAAATTATAAAACTGGTTTTTTTGTTTCATTTGCTTGACTTTTTTCCTCTCTTGTTATCCAATTAGTCTGTTTAGGGTTAAATCAAAAATTTGGATACGGCATGAATAAAGGACCAGTATGAGCAGCGAGTACCTTTTTGCCCATAAACACATTCTCGGCCTCGATCACCTCTCCGTTCCCGACATCGAGCTCATCCTCAATACAGCAGAATCCTTTAAAGAAATCTCTACCCGGGCCATCAAAAAAGTACCTGTCCTGCGCGGCAAGACAGTTGTTACCCTCTTTTTTGAACCCAGCACACGGACCCGCCTTTCTTTTGATATTGCCGCCAAAAGAATGAGCGCTGACACCTTCAGTATCTCTGCCTCCACTAGCAGTACGACCAAGGGCGAAACCCTGGCAGACACAGCCAGGAATATAGAGGCCATGATGCCTGACATTCTTATCATGCGGCATCCAAGTTCGGGAGCGTGTCATTACCTGGCGAAGCACATAAGAACGTCCGTGATCAATGCCGGTGACGGCACCCATGAACACCCGAGCCAGGGCTTGCTCGACCTTATGACCGTTAAGGAACACAAGGGGGAAATTTCAGGGCTCAAGATTGCCATCATTGGCGATATCAGCCATAGCCGGGTGGCGCACTCGGACATTATCGGGTTTTCAAAAATGGGAGCACACGTCTTTGTAAGCGGCCCGGCCACACTCATCCCCAAAAAGATAGAGAGGCTTGGGGCCACTGTCTGCACCACCATGGCTGAAGCTGTCAGCGATGCTGATGTTGTCATGCCCCTGCGCATTCAGACAGAACGCCAGAATGACCCCTTGATCCCATCCTTCAGGGAATACGCCACGTTTTTCGGCATAAACCGGCAGGTATTGCAGACTGCCAGACCAGGAGCGCTCCTCATGCACCCGGGCCCCATTAACAGGGGAGTAGAGCTGGCGCCTGATGTGGCGGACAGTGCGCAATCAGTAATTCTTGACCAGGTCACTAACGGGGTAGCCATCCGCATGGCCTTGATGTATCTCGTTCTCGGAGGCAAATAGAAATGTCAATGGTACAAGCCATACTTCTCAAAAACGGCAGGATCATAGACCCTGCAAACAAATTGGACAAAAAGGGAAGTCTCCTGGTTGAAAAGGGCAGAATAACAGCCGTTTTCACTGCACGGCAGAAAACAGGGCCGCTGCCTAAAAAACTTTTTTCTATTGACCTGCAGGGCAAGTGGGTTGTCCCTGGTCTTATAGATATGCATGTCCATCTGCGCGAGCCGGGCGAAGAACACAAAGAAACCATAGAGTCCGGCACCCTGGCAGCTGCAGCCGGCGGTTTTACCGCTGTTGCCTGCATGCCGAATACAATTCCTGTTAATGATTGCCAGTCTGTTACCAGGCTCATTTTAGAAAAGGCGGCGTCTGCCTCTGCCAGGGTCTACCCGGTCGGGGCCATAAGCAAAGGCTCGCACGGAAAAATCCTGGCTGAGTTTGGTGAAATGAAACAGGCCGGCGCTGTTGCCCTTACTGACGACGGTAAGCCGGTCACAGACAGCCAACTGCTGCGCAGGGCCCTGGAATATGCCTCCAACCATAAAATGCTGGTTATCTCGCACTCAGAGGACTCGGGTCTCAGCCGAAACGGCGCCATGAATGAAGGCTTTATTTCAACAAGCATGGGGCTGAACGGCATTCCTCATATTGCCGAAGAGATCATGGTATATCGAGATCTTGCCCTGGCAGACTATACCGGCTGCCACCTTCACCTTGCCCATATCAGCACCAGGGAGTCGATCAACCTCATCCGGCAGGCGAAAAAGAACGGGGTCCCCGTAAGCGCAGAAACAGCACCCCATTATTTCACCCTGACTGAAGAGGCTGTAAAGGGATACAATACCAATGCCAAGATGAACCCGCCGCTGCGCACACCAAAAGACCGTGCTGCGATAATTAAGGCAATACAGGACGGCACCATTGACGCTATTGCTACAGATCATGCGCCCCATTCAGTATTGGAAAAGGACATTGAATTTGACCAGGCCGCCAACGGCATCATTGGCCTTGAAACTGCTGTACCTCTGACCCTGGCCCTTTTCAGAAAAGGTCATATTGATGCATCCAGGCTGGTCCAGCTGCTCTCCAGCAATCCAGCCAGAATTCTCGGGGTGGAGGGAGGTTCGCTGGGGATTGGCGCTGAAGCCGATATTGCTGTTATTGACCCTGAACTACACTTTGTCTTACAAGAACAAGACATCCTGTCCAAAGGCAAAAACTCACCTTTTATCGGCGCCAGGCTGCAAGGAAAAGCGGTTCTCACTCTTTGTGGCGGCAGAATAACCCATAATCTCTTGTCGCCCTAATCAGTCTCCAGCCTAAAATTCTTAGTGTTTTCGCCTTCAGGAAAAATTGTTTTATTCCGGAAAATAATCACTCCCTGGCAAATTTCTCCCGCATCACCTGCACCCGCTCTAAGCTCTCCTGCATTCTTATTGCCAGTTCAGGTTTTTGTGTAATTGCAGCAGCTGTTTTTTTGAAGGCAGCAACAACTTTTTCGTGGCTGTGGCAGATAAGGAGCAGGTCAGCACCCGCCGCAAAGGCCTGCAGGGCAGCATGGCCCAGGTCGCCTTCCTTTTCAATGGCCCCCATTTCCAAATCATCGGTTATTACAACGCCCTTATATCCCAGTTCATCGCGCAGCAGTCCGGTCAGGATTTTTTTTGACAGGGTAGCAGGTTTTTCTGCATCAAGATGCTGGTAGATTGTATGCGAGGTCATTATGGATGCTACACCGACGTCCATTGCCTGCCGGAACGGCGGCAGGTCATCTAAACGTATGGACGGTTCCGGTTTTGTGACAAAGGGAAGCCGGATGTGTGGGTCAACGACTGCTCCACCCAGGCCTGGGAAGTGCTTGGCACAGGCTGCGACGCCGCCTGCCTGCATTTCTTTAATTACCAGGCTGCCCAGCAGGCCCACATTTTTTGCGCCACTCCCCAGGGAACGTCGTTCCATGAAATACCCTTTTCCGGCCACACAGACATCAAGCACAGGAGCCAGATTATAATTGACTCCTATGCTTTTCAGTTCCCTGGCGCAGACATGCGCATAATCCATGAGTGCGACTTCCGGCTCTACAGACTCAGCCAGGACCCTGGCATCGGGAAATTGTGTGAAGGGGGGAGGCAAACGCGTTACAGATCCCCCTTCCTGGTCAATTCCGATAAGGGGGGGTGGCAGCCCGTTCTCTCTGCAGGCTTGGCGCAGGTCTTTTGATAGCTGTTTTATTTGTCCCGGGCTTTCAACATTTCTTTTGAAATAAATAAAATTGTTAATCCGATACTTTTGTATAAGGCGCAGGGTAGACTCATCAAGGGTCAGGCCGGGTACACCAACCATAAAAAGCTGCCCTAAAGTTTGAAAATCTTTAACCACTTGGGATGATGTCATTTTTCTTCTTTTGCTCTGTACTGGAGAGGATCCCTGATCCCTGCCTCGGCAAATCCCTTGAGCCTCAGCAGGCAGGCATCGCATTGGCCACAGGCTTTACCATCATTGCCGGGATCATAACAGCTGTGGGTAGCTCCATAGTCTACTCCGAGTGCTGTACCCATCTGAATAATCTCTTTCTTGCTGCTGTGCATGAGGGGGGCATGAATTTGCAGGGATCTTTTGCCCTCGGTCCCGGCCCGGGTGGCAAGCCGGGCCATTTTTTCAAAAGCATCAATGTATTCGGGCCTGCAGTCAGGGTAACCGCTGTAATCAAGGGCATTCACCCCGATAAAGATATCATCTGCACCGACCACTTCAGCCCAGGCCATGGCATAAGCCAGAAATATTGTATTTCTTCCCGGCACATAGGTTTGTGGAATACATTCCTCCATGGCCGCAAAGGAGCGCCCCTTAGGGACCTCCATTTTGCCGGTCAGCGCTGAGCCGCCAATCCTGTCAAGACCTATATCAAGCACAAGATGCTCCGCCGCTCCCATTCCGGCACTGCTTTCTTTTGCCTTTTCCAGTTCAATGGCCTGCCGTTGTCCGTATTTAAAGCTCAGGCAGTAACAGGCATAACCGGCATCCCGGGCAATTGCCAATACTGTGGTGGAATCAAGGCCGCCGCTCAGCAAAACAACAGCTTTTTTCTCTCTTGTATTTTTCTGCTCCATACGGCGAACATTACAAAAGCTTGTACAAGACGACAACTACAAAGCATCCTGAATCCCTGTCGGGAGGTTTTCAAAGCGGGGTGAACCCTACATTTTCAAGTGATAATAGATTCAGAGGCAGATTACCCTATCTTCACCGGGAGCTGCCTGGCAATTTTTATTTCCCTGGGGCTGACATCAGCCTGATAAGCAAGAACCAGCACGCCGTCTGCCGCTACTTTGGCCAGAGTTTCAGCATACAGCGGGTCGATATGTGATGCGGGCATGAAACTATCAGCATCCCGCCGCTGCACACAAAAAAATACTGCAGCCGTGTGGCCCTGGGCTTTTAACATTGCCAGTTCGCGCAAATGTTTTGTGCCCCTGGTTGTTACCGCATCCGGAAACATTGCAACTCTGTCTTCGGCCAGAGAGCAATTTTTCACCTCCATGAAAATCTTTTTGCCTTTGTGCTCCAGCAGAAAGTCAAGCCTTGTGTTGTCGGATGTTTTTATCTCCTGAGTGATTGCATCCAGCTTGCCAAATTCGTTAATCACCCCTTTTTCAAGGGCTTCACGCACCAGCCGGTTTGTCAGTGCTGTATTCACCCCCACCCACACTCTGTCGGCTTGCACCATTTCCAGGGTGTGGGGATATTTCCGTTTTGGATTCTCAGACCGGGAGAGCATCACCGGGCTGCCAGGCTTGCTGCACCCGAGCATGGAACCGGAATTAGGACAATGAACTGTTATTATTTTATCCTTATCCAACTGGACATCGGCCAGAAACCGCTTATAACGGCGCACTAATATCCCTGGTTGCAACTCTTGATCAAACTCCATGAAGTTTCCATGTTTTCAAAGTGTAAGTGGGTCATCCTGCTTTGCATACGAAAAGACATTGTTTGAAAAAGTCATAGCCTACAGCAGTTCGCCTCTCATGCCAACTCAGAAGAGTTGCACTTCAAACTTGAATTTAGGTATAGTAAAAATCATTTAGACTCTTCAGTTTTTTTAAATAAAATCTTGTTATTATAAGTATGTTATTATAAGTTTGATTTACTCCAATAATATATAGTTCTGTAACTTTAGAAAAATTGATAAAAAAATATTGCCATGCAAAATTATAATTATTTCAAAAGGATCTTAATAACCGGCGGAGCAGGCTTTCTCGGTTCCCATCTGTGTAAACGTCTCCTCAAGGATGGCCATGAACTAATCTGCGTGGATAACTTTTTTACCGGCACCAAGAATAATATTTTGTCAATTCTCAACAATCCACACTTTGAGATTTTACGTCATGACATAACTTTCCCCCTATATGTTGAGGTAGATGAAATCTACAACCTAGCATGCCCAGCCTCCCCCATCCATTATCAGCATGATCCGGTCCAGACCACCAAGACCAGCATCCATGGCGCAATCAACATGCTCGGTCTTGCAAAGCGGGTCAAAGCCAAAATTTTCCAGGCCTCAACCAGCGAGGTTTATGGTGACCCGGAAGTCCACCCCCAACCTGAATCTTACTGGGGCAGGGTCAATCCTAATGGGATACGATCCTGTTACGATGAGGGAAAACGATGTGCTGAAACGCTATTTTTTGATTATTACCGTCAGCATAAGTTGCTTATCAAGGTAGCCCGTATATTTAATACGTATGGCCCCAATATGCATCCTAATGATGGCCGTGTTGTTTCTAATTTTATCATGCAGGCCCTACAGAATAAAACCATCACAATTTACGGTGACGGCAGTCAGTCGCGTTCCTTCTGCTATGTAGATGACCTGATAGACGCTTTTGTCCTGCTAATGGATAGTGAGGATGGTTTTACAGGACCGGTCAACCTGGGCAATCCTGGTGAGTTTACCATAAAAGAATTGGCAGAGATTATCGTTGACCTGACTAACTCAAAATCTGAGCTGGTATATAAACCTTTACCGAGTGATGACCCGATGCAGCGTCAGCCAGATATAAGTCTGGCTAAAGAAAAATTAAACTGGGAACCGAGGGTCAGCTTAAAGGAAGGACTGGAAAAGACAATTCCGTATTTTGACCACGTTCTAAGGGAGTGGATCGACTGAACGACTAGTGCAGCTTGGTTTATTGTGAATATATAAGGTATCTCCATGGCGGTAGTTGCTTATACCGCTAAAAATTACCGCCAAACATGACGGGATTTCAAGGGATTTCTTTGGACGTTATCGGAAAACAAAAACCCCGAATTCCTTGCTAGGACTCGGGGTTTAAGACGTTACCAGACTTCTCTGGATTATGTTCTGGTGGAGGCGGCGGGAGTCGAACCTTCATCTTAAAAATAATTTTTCAAATATATTCAAAATTTTAACTGCAATAGCATTTTTTTCGGGGACTGCTTGGGGACTTATTTGTCAAAAATCTTAACTTTGGTATTGACATGGGGTTTAGGATCATAACTATGCCATTTCATGTCAGCTCGCCGCCAGAATACCTTCCATATATTTTTTGTTCTAATGTACGTTGTTTTGGCAAGTGGACTTTCAATTATTTTGTCAGGGTTGTTCCATGCAGGGCGAATTTCAAATATTTCGACACTCTGATCTCGGAGCCGATACCCCAAATCGAGTTTATTACGAATTTCAGGAGCCGGTCGCCGTTTTTCAATAAATTGGCTGACTATTTTTTCAACCCTTTTAATTTCAAACTCGCTAAATGCCATGAATGTTATGCCACACAACGAGCCTGTAGAAAAAGTCTTTCGGCAAAGAGCATCATGATAACCGGGGAGGCTTTTTTGATCGGCTGTTTTGTTTTTAAGTTCCTGATTAATGTTTGTTTTATGGATTTTACTTAATCATTCGGTTAAATCCTATCCTTTTCTTGCCTTCCTGACAGCTATCAGGCATAGCCGGGTCCGAACTGGTGAATCTTCTTGAGGTTATGGACTAGGCAGAACATCTGCCATTGGCTGTTCACCTTGACTTTGCCCCGTAAGGAAAACCGGTTCAGGCCGAGAGTGCTGCAGATATTGGCGAAGACCGGTTCCACGGTACCCAACCGCTTGCTGTAAAGATAGCGGCCAACCGCCGAATCGATCTTGCGTTTCATTTTTTCGGTGAATGTGTTTTTCTTTTCTTCCGTTCTGCCATGGAAGTATGCCACCTGGCGGACTTCTGTTTTGTCCGGCTTCATCAGGCATTGTGAACGGAGGCTGCAAGGCAGACAGGTTGACTTCGGGCCTTTAAACCGTGCTGATAAAAAACCTTTTGTGTTGGCGTTGACACCGCTTCGATACAGCCTCTTGCCGGCCGGACAGATACAGTGGGAAAGATCGGCGGGGAAGGTGAAATCCTCTACCTTGAATAGACCGCTTCTGCCTTCTATTTGTGCCCGTTCCTTGCGATGGCGTTTCTTATAGCGTTCGTAATCGAGGAAACGGGGATCACGCTTGCGGAACCGGTTGTCGGCCACGTAACCGTCAATCCTTTTCTCGGCCAGCATTCCCATGTTCTTCTCGGTATGGAAGCCGCTATCGGCGGTCAGCCTGGTATCGGCAAACACTTCAGGATCACCGATGACAGAGAAGTTCTTTTCCGTCCCTTCCACCATCGGTCTTAAGAGATCATGTTCCTGAGCCTCGCCGAAGGCCTCGGCATGAACCACGATTTGCCGCTTGCCATCAACGGTTGCAACTCCGTCATACCCTTGGATAACACCATGGGATGTTTTCATCTTGGCCGAATCATTATCGGTGATATTGCTTTTCTTCGGCTTGCCGGTTTTACCAGGCTTATCGTCATTATTGTCCAGCCAGGCCCGGACCTTTTTGATCTGTTTCTTCAGGGTCTCGGTATACCTTGCATCCCGCTTTTTCATTTCCCGTTCAGTACCGGAGACGTCGGTTCTCTGATGCTGGCTGATGATCCGTTCCACGGCCCGCTCCATTTTTACAGCCTTCTTCTCAAAATCGGCCTTGGTGCCACTCCATTCCTTGGAGGCGTTGCTGGGCAGTTTGCAGCCATCGATGGCGAACATCTCCTTGCCGATCAGCCCCATTTCATCGCAGACCAGCAGTACATTCCGGAATAGATGCACCATCTCCTTGTCCAGGCTGGAAATAAAATCGGCGATAGTGGTGAAGTGCGGTCTGGTGTTGGCCGACAAAGCCATGAACACCACGTTCTCTTCGCAGGCCCTGGCGATCTTGCGGCTGGAGGTTATTCCGCGGGAATAGGCAAACAGGACGACCTTTAACAGAATCTTCGGGTCGTAGGCCGGTGCGCCGGTTTCGTCGTTGTTGAACCTGGAATCGAAGACGGTGAGATCGAGTTCGTTGTCAATAAGGTGGCTCAGGGTGAACTCGAAGGTGCCGGGCTGGATCTGGTGGTCGAAATGGACGGGGATAAATGCCCCTTGGGCATAGGAGTAAGGCTTGTATTTTGCCATTGTAATATCCGTTGCAGAAGTTAAGGGGTGGTACTGCAATTGAATGACCGAATTATACAATGTTTTTGTCAATAGTTACAGATAATTATACTTTTTCTACAGGCTCAACGTTTGAGCTAACTTGCGGGCCTGAAGAGTGTCCTTCAGCCACGCCTATTTCAACCCGTCAAGTTAAGCGACTGGTTATGGGATCAGGACTTATCATTTAAACGTGGAACATGGAGTTTGATGGGAAGAACTGACTTGTATTGTTCAAAATCCTTGTCAGTCGTGAATATCGGCATATTATATCTGTGCGAAAGAGAACAAATCAAAAAATCTGTGTTTGATCCTTGAATTCCTTTTGCACGGGTCAGGTTGTAATATTCGGCGGCCAGTTCAAAATCTGCTGATTCCAATTGCAGGTCCGGGAATGCTGAGAGGTGATCTCTCAAGCTCCGAAAGTGTTTTTTTGATTTAATTCCTGACAGAAGTTCCTGCCTGATAGGACCGATAAGCTGCACCCTAACTTCTGAGATCAATTCTTTTAACTCGTCAACTAGGTAGTTGCTTTTGGGTGTGTTGCGACGAAGAGCGAGGGACCAGATACAAGTATCAACAATGATCTTCATTTAACTTTCCGTTGTTTTTTGTAGTCATATTCTTCGTCGTATGATATCGATTTGAAAATATTTACTATGTCCTTTTGTTTTCTCCTTTGGATGTATTCATGAAGTGCTTCTGTCACCACAGCCTTCTTGGTTCTATGTTTTCCTAAAATCCGGGCCTTTTCAATCAGTTCATCATCGATAGCTAAATTCGTTGCCATTTTTTACACCTCCCCTTACACATTAATATGTGTGAAAAAGTAAAATTTGGCAAGTATTTATTTTTTCTGATCCCATAAAACCCTTTTGTCTTTTGGAACTGTTTTTGCTCGCAAAGAATTTATTAGG
>Ga0210109_1000034_pt1 | contig 23563 bp, 20 predicted proteins | sample China_Bullhead_C_FD_184857 | JGI IMG/M metagenome (GOLD analysis project Ga0210109, IMG submission 184857) | Wetland microbial communities from San Francisco Bay, California, USA, that impact long-term carbon sequestration -... | ecosystem: Environmental > Aquatic > Marine > Wetlands ...
CGGCAGTTTATGTCCAATAGGCTTAGGATAAATGCTTAAGTTGATATTGTCCCATCGAGGTAAATTCAGCTTTTTAAGGTCTGGTCTTGACGTATCTTGATAAAAATCTTTAAACTGATTTTTTTCGAAATCAGTAAGGATATCTTCCCACAGATTATCAGCCTCTCCAATTACAACAGAATCCGAATGTTCTTTTGCTTCTTCAGGGAGAATTGTTGCATGGATCCCTCCAAGAATGACTTTTACTCCCAAATTACGAAAATGGTCAGCAATTTGGTAAGCCCTTCCTATTTGAGTGGTCATGGCTGTAATTGCAACCAAATCATAATTAGGTGAAAAATTTATTTTTTCGACTATATCATTTATAACTTCAATATCATGATGTCGAGGGGTAAGACCGTTCAATATGGCAAGAGACAAAGGAGGGAGAAACGCCTTCTTATACTTTATAACTTTTTGTTCGGTATCTAGCCTACTTGGATAAATGAAAAGAATTTTCAAAATTTACTCCCCAAAATTTCAACAATTAAACTGACTCTGATATAATAAGAACCATCGAAAATTATACAACATGAAAATAAACGCCTTAAATTTTATAATAATTATAATTTAATAAACATTTTATACGTAGTTCTCTTATTAGAATAATGGAACAAAAAAAACACTCATTCAATCAAGATTCTCCAATTTATAATATTAGATTACTACGAATATATATAGATTATATTGAAAGTAATTATCCTAACGTTAATATTGATAAAATTTTGAATTTTACAGGGATATCAAGACTCCAACTTAATGATTTTGGTTATTGGTATAACCAAAAGCAAGCAAACCGATTCCATGAAATTATTGTAAGGAAAACAGGGAACAGAAATATTGCAAAGGATGCTGCTAGACAATTACTTACTTCCCAGAATTTATTTGCACAATATTTAATGGGTTTTAAAAATCCTGGGGCAGTAGCATTAAGGATTGGGGAAATTTATTCAAAGGGAAGCATTGGCGCAAAAGCTTCAGCAAAGAAAAAAGGTAAAAATATATATGAGGTCATAATAAAAACGGAACCTGGTGTTAAAGAGGAATATTTTCAATGTCAAAATAGAATTGGTGCCTTAGAGGGTATTTTTCATTTTTTTACTCATGAATATCCCGAAATAATTCACAGAGAATGTATTCATTTAGGCGGGAAAGCATGTAGATATATTGTAAAAATTAAGGGTACAAGTAAGTTATTTAAATGGCTACGTATGAGAATTCATTTAAGTATCATTAGTTTAATTAGTACATTCTTTGTTTATCGGTTTCTTCCATTTCAATATTTTTTATTAATTTCTTTAATGTTCATTTTTATATTATTTGTAGTTTTTCATTATGCAGATTTACTAGAGAAAAGGAAATTAAAAAATCGCATTAAAAATCTCTCTAAAATAGCTGAAGAACACTGGCATGAATTAAATATAAGTTATAGAACGACTAAATTAATGCAAGAAATTGGTAGTGTAAATACTGTTGCTCAGAACAAAAAAGAAATCGCCTCTTCAGTTTTAAAAGTCATGGTGGAACGCTTAGATTATTGGCGTTGTGTAATTTTATTTAAAAATAGTCATAAGAATAAATTGTTATGCACAAATAGTTACGGATTCACCAATGAAGAAATTTCAGTAATAAATAATAGTTGGTTAGGGGGCGAATCTAATAATGAAAGTATCTGGCAAAGAGTTTTTAAGAAACAGGAACCAATATTGATTGAGGATATGAGCAGAAGTAATGATATCCTAGATTCAAATGATCTTGAGATAGCCAAGAAATTAAAAATGCACTCCATGATATGTGTTCCGATTGTTCATGAAAGTGAATCATTAGGACTTATAGCAGTTGACAGTCTGAAATCCCAAAAGGAATTCAGGGAGGGCGACATAAATCTACTCATGGCAGTTGCATCCCAGACAGCCTTGAGTATTGCTAATGTCAGATCCTTTCAAAAATTGCAGGAAAGCGAGAAAAAACATCGTACTTTTGTTGAGACTATCAGGGATATTGTATACACAATAGATTTAGACGGCCGCTTTACCTATGTAAGTCCTATGATTGCAGTCATTACCGGGTATACTGATAAAGAATTGCTTGGCAGAGATTTTATTGAAATAATTACTTCTCCCTATAAAGAAACAGTGATGCAGAGGTTTTCTGATGGTCTTAAATCCGGGGAGACTGCAACATATGAGATAGAAATCCTCAGCAAGGATAATAAGGCTGTTCCGGTTGAAATAAATGTGGCCCCCCTGACAAACAATAAGGGCCAAATGATCGGCAGAATTGGTGTTGCCCGTGATATTACAAGAAGGCACAAAGAAGAAGCAAAACGTCAAGAAATGGCAATGAGAGCTCTTACACAAGACAAACTTGCTTCGCTAGGGGAAATTGCCACAGGGGTGGCACATGAGATCAACCAACCACTATCCTATATCAAGATAATACTTGAATCTACACTGAATGATATAGAGAATGAAAAACTGAACAGGGCAGAACTGTCAGGGGATTTTAATGAGTCTCTGCGTCAGGTAGGGAAAATAACAAACATTATTTCACATTTGCGGACTTTTGGCAGAAGTGATGTGACCTCTTTCAATCCTGTCAAACTAGCCATGGTTTTGGATGACACTTTAATTCTTATGAATGAAAGACTGAGAATCAAAAACATCACAATTGAGATCCAATTAGCAGAATATTTACCTCTGTTGTATGGAAATCATATCAAACTTGAGCAGGTTTTTGTTAATCTGATCCAAAACTCAATGGACGCCCTAGAAGAGCAGGGAAAGGGTGAAATAATTTTGTCAGCGCAAGTTGATAATAATGAAGTGTTAATAACTTACTCGGACACAGGAAATGGGATAGACCCAAAGATGCAGGAGAAAATATTTGAACCATTTTTTACTACGAAGGAAGTTGGGAAAGGCACAGGTATTGGACTTTCAATAGTATATGGCATAATACAGGAACATAAAGGCACAATTATCTGTGAATCTGGAATGGGAAAAGGGGCAACCTTTAAGATCAGGCTCCCTATTTATTCAGAAAGCACCGATTCCCTGTCAGCACCTTTAGGCGCATAGTTTTAAAATATCTTCAATTTTGTCTTGAGTATAATCCTTCATGCCCCAGACTTTTGCCAGGGCGACAGCATTTTCAGCTATCATCGGTATATCCTGTACAGGGATATGCAAGGCTGTAAGGCTGGTTGGAGCTTGCACTTTCTTAAACCAGGAGAGCAGAGCCTGTCTTCCTTCGGCAGCTTTCTTTTCAATGGAGCCTGACATTATACCAAAAACCCGTTCTGCGAACTGGGCGAATTTTTCCGGGGTCCGTTGGGCCTGATAAGCCATCCATCCTGGAATAACTACGGAAAGACCTGCCCCGTGGGCCACATTGTATAAGGCACTCAGGGAATGCTCGATCATGTGCATGGGGAATCCTACCTTGCCAAGGCCTGCTCCTGTCAGGCCGTTTAAGGCCAGGGTTGCAGCCCACATGAGGTCAGCCCGGGCATCATAATCTTCCAGGTTCTGCAGGACCCGATTGCAGCTGTCCATGGAGCTGATGACCAAACCTTCCATAAAATGGTCCTGCACCGGGGTATAGGGCTCCAGGTTTGTAAAGTAATATTCGAGAACATGGGCAATGGCATCAACAGCACCATAGGCTGTGTATTCTGTTGATACTGAAAAGGTGGCTGTGGGATCAAGAATAGATACTTTAGGGTAAAGATGCTTGTTGGCAAAACCGAATTTCTGCTTTGTTGCCTCGTTGGTAACTACCATGCTCGAGTTCATTTCAGAGCCGGAAGCTGCAAGTGTGAGCACACAGGTAAGGGGCAATGCAGCTTTGAGGCTTTTTCTGCCGGTAAAGAATTTCCAGACATCATGCTCGACCAGGGCACCTGCTGAGATGGCTTTGGCACTGTCGAGAACCGAGCCACCCCCAACAGCAACTATCACGTCAACGTTGTTTTCCTGGGCCAATGTAATGCCCTGGTGTACGTGACTTAAAACAGGGTTGGACTGGACTCCGTTGAGTTCAATTATTGTAACACCTGCATCCTGGAGTGATTTAGTCACCTGGTCATAAATTCCGTTATTCTTGATGCTGCTCTGGCCGTATACCAGGAGGGCAGTTTTGCCGAATGCTGCAGTTTCATCGCCGATAGATCGAATGGTATATTTGCCGAATAGAATTTTTGTGGGATTATGAAAGACGAAATTTTTCATGGCTTGTAGTCTCCGGAATATATTGAAGTGGTTAGAATAGTATATTTTTTTAAAAAAATGCGTCAATGTTGCTGCAGGATATTAGTCAGGGCCACATAGTCTTCGACACTGAGCCTTTCGCCGCGAATCCTGTTGTCCAGTCCCAGTTTTTCAAGTGATCGTACAATTGTTTTTTTATCAGCTTCAAGCCGATTTGATGCAGAAAGGGCATTGACCAAGGTTTTGCGCCGCTGTTGAAAGGCGGCATCAATTATATTTTTGAAAAGCTCCAGGTCATAATGGGGAAGGGCTGCTGCACGTTCAGGCCTGGGAAAAAAGGTGATCTTTACAACCTGTGAATCCACTTTGGGCCTGGGGTGGAAATGTTGCGGACCAAGGTTAAGCAGCTTTTTAACAGAAGCACAGGCTGCCATGCGCACAGTCAGGATACCGTAATCCTTTGTGCCGATTTCTGCGGTTAATCTTTGGGCTACTTCTTTTTGCAGCATCAGAACAGCCCATTCAATTTTGTCCTTGTACCCGGTAAGTTTGAAGAGGAGGGGGTTGGATATGGAATAGGGCAGGTTGGCAATCATTTTGAGGCGGGCGCCAGACTCCTCAGCCAGTTTTACAAAATCAGCCTGCAGGATATCCTGGTGCACCAAGGTCACGTTTTCTGGCAAGCTGCCTGCTTCCAGGTGGTAGCGGATAATACCCGAATCTATCTCAAGTCCGATGACTCTTTTGCAGATTTTCGCCAAGTGAAAGGTCAGTGCCCCAAAGCCAACACCAAGTTCAATGATAGTGTCATCCGGGCCGACTCCGGCCAATTTTACAATTTTTTCCGAAATATTCTTGTTTATCAGAAAATTCTGCCCGAACCGTTTTTTAGGGGCAAGCTTCTGCTGTTGCAGGATATCTTTTATTTTCTTATCAGGCAGCATAGGGATACCATGCGGAAAGTCGTATTATTTGAGTATTTTCTTTTCAAGCTGTTTTTTCTGGATGGATCTGAATAACATGTATGACAGACAGTAAAAAAACAGGGTGAACGGCAGGGCTAAAACCATCCCGCCGGCAAGCAGGATTATGAGTGATTCCATTCCTATTTGCCCCAGGGCCGTCAAAGTTTCACCGAATTTGCCGCCATTTATGATCGCATCTATCAGGATTGAAACGTCCTTCCAGGAATGTTTACCCGGTGTCAGCCAGTTGCCTATCTGCCAGGAAAGGTAATACTGTGGCAAGAAAGTAATGGGATTGCTGACAATGATCGTGGAAAACAGGGCGGCAATTTTGCTGCCCCTCAATATAAAGGCAAATAGGAGTGACAGGATTGTATGAAAGGGAATAGTAGGGGTTATGCCGACAAATGTGCCTATAGCAACACCACGGGCCAGCACGCCTGGATGACCTTTAAGGCGGACAAATCTCAGATAATAATATCTGGCGGCGCGGCGCAGCTCAAGTTTCATCGGCTCTGCTAGTAAAGTTTGATGTGCAAATTTTTCTACAGTGATCTAAATTATTAAAAAAAAGATAACAAATTAAGGGATAACAGGAAATAGGATAGTAAATGTAAATTTGTGACCTCAGGTAATCAACCACATAATATACATTAATTTAGTTCTCGTAATTTACTTTGCCTCATAGCTTGTATTAAAAACTGTCACTATAAATGGCCTTAAATTCTCATCTGATGCGCATAATGGATTGAAACATATCTAGTGATCAATATGTTTGTCTAGTGCATTACAGCAAAGTTTGAGAACCTCCTTAAGGCTTTTAAAGGGCAGAACAGCTGCATTGCTTTTTTTTTTGTAACAAAACGGCACTAGTACATTGTTCGGGGCGCAGTTTTTGATAATTTGCAGGCATGATAAAGGTTGCTTGAACGATTTTGAAGTTCCACGTTGGTAGAAATTATACTGCTGTTTAATATTTGAGGAATAATCTCCAGAACAATTTAAACGGGAATTCTTGCAATTAAACAATAAATCTTGATTAAAAATGTAAAAAATTATTACTCTTTCTTTTCGGGTAGTTGCGCCCTGCCTTTTAGTAAGGCTCTATGAATCTCGATGTATGGGACATTGTCGGCAAGTTGTTCTATTTGATTCATGAATATCCCCATATTCTTTTCAACTTTCTTTAAATGTTTTTGAGTGGTTTGGGCTTTCAGTTGAAGCCAAGAAGCTTCTTCGTATAAATTAGAAAGTGCATCACTTAGTCGGAATTTATCCAGGGGGTTAATTTTATCCCAGTCAATATTATGTAAGTCGCCATTAGGAAAAAAATCCTCTGTATCGAATAAAAACACCTGATCAGCTGGTGCGTTATATTCTTTCTTTAAATGCTTTCTGACAATCTTTTTTAAATTATTAATTACCTTTTTGTATTTTCTTAAATACTTCGGGCCATAGCCTAATATCCGTAATGATGCAAGCCATAACACATTGACAACATCCCTTTGAGAAAACAATCTCTTGACCTGGCCTCTTACTCTTGGAGATTCCAACTTTAAGAAACCGGCATCCTCCATACTGCGTAACCACGTATCAGAAAGAGGCATTTCTTTCTGGATATCCTGCATTGTCCACCCGTCTCTTTCATTAATCATATTTACTCCTCTTGAAACCACGTTAAACGATAGTTCTCGTTTGAGTAGTATGTTTTTATTATTTACGCAATGTTCTTTTAAATAATTATATATTCAGGTGTTAAGCAGGAAAAATCACTGTTAAAACCTGGCTAAACCCTGCCAATTAATTGATATTGCACTGACTCTTTAGTTTATTTAACGTAAGCGAGAACATTTTCTCAAAATAATTATTCGCAGGTTCTTGTTCACCAGGAGTTAGAATTGCGTGTCCAGTTGTTTCGGTTTTCAGATATTGTAAACACCGGAAGTCATAGCTGAGGCAGACCTGGTACAACTGTACATCGTGGAAGTGATTTACTTAATGTCTTGCATGAGGATTGTGTCCTTTCTTTTTGAATTTGTGTTTAATTTATACGATTGATGAGAGTTTTCAGCGGTTGTATGATAGCTACAAAGGGTATAAAAATTTAAACAATTTGTAGTGATTATCATACACTAATAAAAGCCGAGTGTACGTTTGCGTTTTTCTTTTATTTGCTTTTTTTCTCAATCAAACCAATAACTCAGGTTTTTTTTCTAGAATTGGCATTAAATTTGCTGTTTCTAAACATAGAAAATCCATTATGACGCCTGCAAAACATCAATGTGCTGAGGAGCCAATCAACATGACTGATGATAGAGTGAGAACAGTACCGATTCCAATACAGCATCTGGCCATTCATTTCTGTGTAAGTGCCATACTGTGGTCTATAATTATAAAACTCATGTTCTGAGGTTTTAATATGTTTAACCATTTGAATTTACAAGATAAAGTTATTGCGACCGAAGAAAAATTTAATATAGGGAGCATTATCAATCAGGCCCTAATAGATATCCTCATCACCAAGAAGATTATTTCCGAAGAAGAACTGGTGAACTACATAGGAAAAATAAAGCTGCAACAGGAAATTTTTTTTGATGGTACGAAAAAGACTGTTTGAATGAAAAGATAAAAAAATAGGTATTAAAGCAGGGCCAGAAATGGTCCTGCTTTTTTTTAATTTTAAAGTGCTGCCATCCTGACTTTTGAACCATTTTCAAAATATTCAGGTATGCAGGGGATATGAAAAACAATAGATTTCTAAGAGAAAAAGTGTTGGCCAACGATCATGTTGTACTGTAACTGGTCACAGCAAAGCCGGAAGCAAAAAGGAATTCAAAGTGTATTCCCACTAAAATCCTTTGCATTGTAGGATTTCCTGCCTAGGCAGTCAGCTTTTGTTTTACTGGCGTTTCCGTACCATTATATCATGCGACTTCTGGAGTATACATCCATATCTATGGTACTCGTTAACTGTTTCCTGTTCTTAAAGAGATGGTAACCGGCAACAGCTATCATGGCAGCATTGTCAGTGCAGTATTCTATGGGCGGCAGAAAGACAGAAAAGTTTTCTTTTCGCCCCCTGGAGCTCATGAGATCGCGTAATCGCTGATTGGCTGCAACGCCGCCGGCTAGAACAATTTGCGAGACACTGCAGGTTCTGGCGGCCGCCAGGGTTTTTTCAACCAGGACATCAGCAATTGCTTCCTGGAAAGAGGCGCAGATATCGGGAATGTGAAGTTCTTCTTTTTTCCGTTTCGCCTGGTTGACATAATTGACTACCGCTGTCTTTACTCCGCTGAAACTGAAATCAAGACTGTCTGGCTCAAGCCAGGCCCGGGGGAAGCTGATAATTTCAGGGCTTCCCTTGTCTGCGATCTTGGCAATTATTGGGCCGCCGGGATACCCAAGACCCAGCAGTTTGGCAACCTTGTCAAAGGCCTCCCCGGCCGCGTCATCCCTTGTCTGGCCGAGAAGCTTATATGATACAGGATCATTGACCAGGTAAATGCTTGAATGGCCGCCCGAGGCTGCCAGGGCTATATACGGAAAACATGGGTGTTTTTCTCCCAAAAAGATTGAGAGCAGGTGGCCGGCCAGATGATCCACTCCAAGACAGGGGAGATTTTCCACATATGCCAGGGCCTTGGCAAAGGACATGCCGATAAGCAGGGAACCGACGAGGCCTGGTCCCTGTGTTACAGCAATGGCATCCAGCTGGTCCAGGCGGATGCGAGCCTGCTTCATGGCTTCATTGACTACAGGAAAAATAGTTTCAATATGCCGGCGGGAGGCGAGTTCGGGCACAACGCCGCCGTAAGGTCTGTGGACCTGGATCTGAGAATCTACAACGCTGGAAAGTAAGTTGGTTCCATTTTCAAGCACTGCCGCTGCCGTTTCATCGCAGGAGCTCTCTATTGCCAGTAAAAGCATGGGGAAAAATGGTATTGGGAATGAGGTGGAAAGTTATTCAATTGTTATCGTCTTCAGTCATGGGGTAAGAGCCTAACCATTCATAATACGAGCAGACTTTCTGGAGATCAGTGCAGCCTTCCTTGATTTTTTTATCTTCCATGTGGCCTACCATGTCCATGAAGAACAGATATTTCCACTGCATACCTTTAATAGGCCGCGATTCAATCTTGGCAAGGTTAATACCCTTATCAGCCAGGATTGAAAGAGCTTCATTCAAGGCACCGGGACGATCAAGGAGACCTATGAGCAATGAAGTTTTGTCATTACCGCTTCGTGAAGGCGATTTTTTGCCGATAACCAGGAAGCGCGTCGTATTACCACGGTAATCTTCAATGCCGCTTACGACAACCTGGAGTTGATACGTTTTAATAGCTAGGGAGCTGGCAATAGCTCCTATGCTGTGGTCCTTGGCTGCCATCTGGGCGGCAACACCGGTGCTGAAAACGGGCAGGGTGGGTATGCCCGGCAGATTTTTTTTGAGCCATTCGCGGCATTGGGCCAGGGGCTGGGAATGCGAGGCAACGGTCTTGATGTCCTCGATGTTGCCTGACTGGCAGACGAGGTTGTGACTGATTTCCAGGTTTACCTCACCGCAAATCTTGACCTTGTGCTTCATGAAAGAATCAAGCGTTGAGAATACGGCTCCCTCTATAGAATTTTCAACAGGCACAACACCAAAAGTGGTCCTGGCCCGCTCAACCTCGGAGAAAATATCTTCAATAGATTCAATGGATTGGTAGTCGGCCGAGTGTCCGAAGTATTTTACTCCGGCCAGATGTGTAAAAGTCGCTTCAGGACCAAGATAGGAGACAATCGGTCTCTTCTGCGACAGGCGGCACGTTGTTATGATCTCATGAAAGATCGAGCGCAGGGCCTGTTCCGGGAATTCATCCTGGTTGTTTTCCAGCAGACGCGCATATATCTGTCTTTCCCGCAGCGGGTCATACTTGGCCCTCTTGTTTAATGACTTGATGCGACCTATGGCCTGGGCATACTGAATTCTCTGTTTCAGGAGTTCAAGAAAATTATTGTCAATGGCGTCTATCTTTCTGCGGATTTTCTCAAGTTCAGCCTTGTTGTCAATTTTTTTTGCACTTTTCATCAGTGTTCTGCTTCCTTGATATATATGATCTTGTGTTTTTTCTTCGGAAAAGAAGTGAACTTAAAGCATCTCTTGGCAGAAGAAAAGAAAAAAGGGATTTTTGCAGCAAAAAGGTTGCCTTGCCAACCCGGATACTGCTACAATTGGCGATCTTGTAAAAAGCACTCGACGAACTGGTTTCTCCACTGTAACCTAATGATATTATTAGACCATGTAGCTGACTATGAGACTTTTTACCTGTGTATCAAAATTGGCGCCAAATTATGACACGACAATCTGGTGCATATTAAACGAGGGATCTTATGGGCAAACGGAAGGTAAGTAAGACCTACGAGGAAATTAACGCCAGGATCAAGGCGGGCGAGGCGGTGGTTGTGACCGCTGAGGAGATGGTTTCTATCGTCCGTAAGCAGGGTCCGGAAAAGGCCGCGAGCAAGGTTGATGTCGTTACCACCGGCACTTTTTCACCCATGTGTTCATCCGGTGCCTTTATCAATTTCGGTCATACCACGCCAACACTTAAGGCTTCCAGGGTGCTGCTCAATAACGTACCTGCCTATGCGGGTCTTGCTGCCGTTGATATTTACCTTGGAGCTACTGAGCCAACCGAGGATGATCCGCTTAACAAGGTCTATCCAGGAGAGTTTCGGTATGGCGGCGGCCATGTTATTGAGGACCTCGTTGCGGGCAGAAAGGTAGCTCTGGAGGCAATTGCCTATGGTACTGACTGTTATCCGGCCAAGAAAATCTCCAGGGAGATAACGTTGGAGGAATTGCCTTTTGCCCTGCTTACAAACCCAAGGAACGGTTACCAGAATTACAACTGTGCAGTGAACTTATCCGATAAAACAATTTATACATATATGGGAACCCTGAAGCCCAATGCTAAGAATGCAAATTATTGCAGTGCAGGAGAATTATCACCACTGATGAATGATCCTTTATATAAGACTATCGGACTGGGCACCAAGATATTTCTGGGGGGGGGCGTTGGTTTCGTAACCTGGAATGGTACCCAGCATAATCCTAATGTGCCGCGGACAGAAGGCGGAGCGCCCACCCGTCCCGCCGGGACGCTCATGGTGCAGGGCGATCTGAAGCAGATGTCAGCCCAGTGGCTGAAGGGCATCAGTATGCTGGGATATGGTACAACCATTGCAGTGGGGCTGGGCATACCCATACCTATATTAAATGCTGAGATGGCAGCCTACACCGGAGTTTCAAACAATGAACTTTTCACCCAGGTTGTGGATTATGCCTATGATTATCCCAACAGGGTTGCCAGGAATTACGGGGAAGTGAGTTACGGCCAGTTGCTGAGCGGTGAAATTGAAGTGAACGGTAAGCCAGTACAGACAGCCCCTCTGTCAAGTTACATCAAGGCGAGGGAAATAGCTGAAACCCTGAAGAAATGGATACAGCAAAAGAAATTTACGCTTAATGAGCCGCTGCAGATGCTCCCCACAGCTGAACCTGATGGGGGAGAGGAATAAGAATACATTATAAGGTATAGAATTGTCTGCAGTGCTCTCTGATAAGCAAAAGAAACTCGAAGCAATAATCAGTCGGGAAACCAGGGCTGCCGTTGCCTGTTCCGGCGGCGTTGACAGTACATTGCTGCTGAAGTTCACCCATGATATCCTGGGTCATGATAATACCATTGCGGTTTTTGCCGAGACACCATTGCTGCCTCCCGGTGAAGCAAAAGCAGCCAGGGAAGTTGTAAATTCTGTTGGCAGTCGCCTGCTCAATGTCAGCCTCAATCCCCTTGTCTGGCCGGAATTTATCAAAAACCCCCAGGCAAGATGTTACCTCTGCAAAAAGAAAATCTACCAGACATTCCTGGAAAAACTGGCAGAGCTTCAATTCAGTACGCTCATGGACGGAACCAACCTGGATGACCTGAGTGATTTTCGGCCCGGCCTTAGAGCGCTGCGTGAACTGAACGTGAAAACACCACTGGCCGATGCCAGTTTGACAAAAGATGAGATCCGCCAGCTCAGCAGAGATATGAATCTGCCCAACTGGGATAAGCTATCATCATCTTGCCTGGCTACGCGCATTGCCACAGGTGAGCAAATAAGTGAGGAAAAGCTCGAGCTCATAAAAAAATGCGAGAATTTTCTAGAGGAACTTGATTTTTGGGGCTGCCGAGTAAGAATAACAAATGATTCAGCAGTTATCGAAGTGCTTGAGGATGATATCAAGCGCTTTGCTGAGCAAGGAACCAGAGTCGCAGTTTATAATAAGTTCAACAATTTCAACATAAAGAAGGTTTTTCTTAATGTGTGCGGTCGGAAGGGGATTTGTTCTTAAAATATTTTCTTCAGCAGGAAAGATAGTCTGTAATCAGTAATTTTCTTTTTAGTTTTTTTGAAAATAGCCATTTTTTTTAAGTATAGAGGCAATTTTTTGTTTGACAATCAAGTGAGAGTTCGTTAAATCGCATATGAATTTGAAGTATTAAACAGCCAACTACAACAAGGGAACTTGTTAAATAATCCAATCATCAAAACAAGGAGGAGCAAGGGGCATGAATAAAAGTGATTTAGTAGAAAGCATGGCTAAAGCCGCAGGAATAAGCAAAGCAGCTGCAGAAAAAGGTTTGAACGGTATGTTGGACGCAGTCACCAAAGCACTGAAAAAAGGTGACAAGGTAACATTGGTTGGTTTCGGTACTTTTTCTGTTGCCAAGAGAGCTGCAAGGCAAGGCCGTAATCCTCAGACCGGCAAGATGATCAAGATTGCTGCCAAGAAAGTTGCCAAGTTTAAAGCCGGCAGCAAACTTGCTGATGCTGTAAAGAAGTAATCTGCTGAACCAAATTTACGTAAAATTCCGGCAGGTGTAATTCCGCAATGCGGAAACAGCACCTGCCGTTTTTTTTCTTCTTTTTATACAGTAGTTCCTATTACCGGGTCGGGACGTGGCTCAGTCTGGTAGAGCACAGCGTTCGGGACGCTGGGGTCGGAGGTTCAAATCCTCTCGTCCCGACCATCTTCTTTGATTTCAGTTACTTTACAGCCAATTTTTCCTTCCTGCAGAATGACCTCCAGGTTTTTGCCGACTGCCACCTGTTTGCTGGAGCGTATCAGTTCACCCGGTGGTTTTTCCAGCTGTCCTGACCTGACTACCGCATAACCCCGACCCAGAACACCAAGGGGGCTCATGGCATCAAGTAGAGTAGTTGCGGCACTGAGCCTGTCCCTCTTTCTTTGCAGGTCTTGCAGCATCATGGACTGCAACCTCCGGGAAACTTCCCTGGTCCACTGCTGCTTATAGGAAAGTTGCTGAACCGGGCTGAGCTTATGCAACCTGCCGGAGAGTGACTCAAGTTTCATGGTCCGCCTGTAGAGAAAGCTTTTATAGGCATGCGCCATGGAAGAGTGCACATTGTCCAGATACATGAAGAAATGGCTGATAAGTGATCTGGGATCACCAAGCATACGCTGCTGCAGACGAACCTGATGCCTTTTTTCACGGATCGACTGGAGAACAGTTCTCGACAGTATAAGCGTGAGCCGTTGGATATGCTCAGCGAGCACCTGTTTATTGGGGACAACAGCCTCAGCAGCAGCGGTCGGTGTAGCAGTCCGTAAATCAGCGACGAAATCAGCAATGGTGAAGTCTATTTCATGCCCTATGGCCGAAACAACAGGAATGTCGGACTGAAAGATGGCCCGAGCGACACTTTCTTCGTTAAAGGGCCAGAGATCTTCTATGGAACCTCCTCCGCGGCACAAGACGATGACATCGGATCGTTTGAGCCGGTTTAGTGCTGCCAGGGCCTCGCATATTTCCGGTGCAGCCTCTTTCCCCTGAACCCTGACAGGGTAGATCTCAATCGGCTGTGCTGGAAAGCGCTGTAAGGCAACTTTTAGAAAATCATATAAGGCAGCACCCTCAGGGGAGGTGATAAGGGCCACCGAAGCAGGGAACCGGGGTATTTCTTTTTTGGGCTCCTGGTCAAAAAGCCCCTCTCTGGCTAGTTTTAATTTAAGATTTTCAAAGGCGATCTGCAGTTCCCCTGTACCCAGTCGCTCTATATAATCAATAATCAGTTGGTATTCACCTCTTGGCTCATAGACTGAGATGCGCCCCCGACAAATTATCTTCTGGCCTTCTTCCGGCAGTTCCCTGAGATATTTTTGCTGAGTTTTAAATAGCACAGCTTTCAGCTGCGAGTCTTCGTCCTTGAGGGTACAGTACAGGTGTCCTGAATAGGGCTGACGCAGGTTGGAAATCTCACCAGTGACTGTAACAAATGGAAATTCAGTCTCCAGGATGCCACGAATGGACCTTGTGAGCTCTGTAACCGTGAGTATTCTCGGTGTTGATAAATCAAGCATTGGATAAGGATAGCTACAGTTTTCTCCGGGTGTTTTCCTGGCGTTGTTCGATTATGTAGACCTTAAAAAATATATAGAATTATTGTAACCTCTAAATAATCTGTCATAAAATGTTTTTTTATATTTATGGAAATTATTGTGAAAAGCCGGATGCTTTTTTTAGCAGTCGATATTATAGTAATCGGCTTTAACCTGGCAGGAGAACCTGCTGATCGGAATCTGATAAGCGGGTTTTCCTAAAAAGTTATCTATTGCATAAAGCGATAACAAAAAAATTGGCTTGAGAAGATATTACTGGGCCTATACGGAGTTAAACAGGGATACAGAATGAGTACAAAGAGTTTATTCAGCAAAAAAAATATTGAGTCACAACAACTTGATACACACAGAGGCCTGCTGGAAGAACTGAACCTTCCCCCAGGGTTGATTGCCTTTATCAGAAAAAATTCCAGGAATCTGCAGATCGGCCTGATATGTGTTGTGCTTGTGATTCTTTCCTTTGTTTTTTATAATTATTACTCTGAAATGCAGGAGAAGAAGGGGGCATCCCTTCTGGCTTCCGGACTGCAGACAGAAGCGACTGATCAGCGGGTATATGTACTTGAGAGTGTCATCAGGGACTATGGAAGAACCGACGGAGCCCGCTGGGCCAAGCTTGAACTGGCGCACCTGGACTACAAGGAAGGAAGGTTTGCCGCGGCAGCCGCTAAATATGAAGAGGTACTTGATGCACTTTCGGCCGACACTTCCCTGGTTCCATTAACCAGGCTGAACCTGGCGCAAAGTTATGAGCAGGCAGACCAGTACGATCAGGCCATTACCCAATACAATATCTTGAAGAAATCCCCGGGATTTAATAATCAAGCCTATTTAGCTCTTGGCAGGATATATATGGCCAAAGAAGACCAGGTTCAGGCCCGCAAGGCTTATGAGGAGCTCTTGAACAGCCTGGATGATGATACACTAGATCCATTGCTCAGGTCCCAGGTTGAGGCCAAGCTGGCCTCACTTGATGCAGGTAAACCGGTCATTTCATCCCAACCTGAAGAAAACAAGGAATAACTGCTGACGTCCGCATGCAAATCATACATCATTTGGCTGATATGACCCGCTGGTCCAATGAGGTTATTGCCGGCGGTAAAGCCTTGGCCCTGGTACCTACTATGGGTTATTTTCATGCCGGCCATTTAAGCCTGATGCGTCAGGCCGGCCGGCTGGCTGATCATGTCGTTGTCAGCCTCTTTGTCAACTCTCTGCAGTTTGGCCCACGTGAGGACCTCAGCAGGTATCCCAGAGATTTGCAGAGGGATGCCAGGCTGGCTGAAAATGAAAAAGTGGATATTCTTTTCGTACCGACCAGCGAGGAAATGTATGCACCTGACTTCAATACCCGTGTCAGAGTCAATGGTATAACAGATACTCTTTGCGGCCAACAGAGGCCAACCCATTTTGAGGGTGTGACCACTGTGGTTGCAAAGTTGTTCAACATCATTAAACCTCATTGCGCTGTTTTTGGTCAGAAGGATTTCCAGCAGTTAAGTGTCATTCGCAAGATGGTAAGGGAGTTGAACTGGGATATTGAGATTTTTGCCCATCCCATTGTACGGGAGGATGACGGTCTGGCCATGAGTTCACGCAATACCTACCTTTCCAGCGAAGAACGCAGTAAAGCTCTGTGCCTTAATAAAGCTATTCAGCATGCCAAAGCCAGGTTTGCTGACGGACTAGATGATTCAGACCTATTGATATCCGAGATCCGTGATATTATTTCAGCTAATTCAGGGGTTAGTATTGACTATATTTCTGTAGTTGATAAGGATACACTTTCTGATAAGGAAGTAATTGATTCACAGTCGGTTCTGGCCCTTGCCATCAAAGTTGGCGGAACCAGGTTAATAGATAATTGTTTTATGGGAAGTGATTCTCAAATAAGCAACTGACAGTGGTGAACGACAATGCAACGGCACATGTTAAAATCAAAGATACACAGGGCGACCATCAAACAGGCAGACCTGAACTATGAGGGCAGCCTGACTGTTGATAAAGAGCTCATGGAGGCTGTAGACCTGCACCCCTATGAAAGGGTCATGGTTTATAACATTAATAATGGCGAACGGTTTGACACCTATGCCATTGAGGGCAAGGCGGGCTCCGGGGTCATCGGTTTGAACGGCGCCGCAGCCCGTAAGGGTATGATTGGAGACCAGATCATCATTGTCAGTTACGCCTTCTTTTCCGAAGATGAATTAATTGACTACAGCCCCAAAATCATACTTTTGAACAAATCAAATCAGATAAAAAAATGGCTGCGCAAATAAGTTTTAAAAACCCGTGTACAAGGGCTTATTTAAAGTAAAGAAGGCAGAAAAACAGTTTAGTCTAATAAATTAAAAATATTCAGAGTAGCAAGGAGAGGGTGAGATGCCAGGCTTTGAAGTGTTTGGTGATAAAGAAAAACAGGAGATCATGGATGTACTGGAAACCGGAGTGCTGTTCCGCTATGAGTTCGGCGAGCAGCGCAAGGGAATATATAAGGTCCGTACCTTTGAGGAAAATTTTGCCAAGTACACCGGGGCAGGATATGCCCAGGCAGTGACTTCGGGAACCGTGGCCTTGAAAGTGGCACTGGCTGTGCTCGGTGTTGGTCCGGGAGATGAGGTAATTACCCAGGGCTTCACCTTTGTAGCCACCTGGGAGGCAATATTCGACATTGGAGCCACACCTGTATTCACTGAAATTGATACAACTCTCAACATGGATCCCGTTGATCTGGAAAAAAAGATTAATGACAGGACAAAAGCCATAATACCTGTGCACATGCTTGGTTCGGGAGCCAGAATAGATGAGATTATGGCCATTGCAGACAAGTATAATATTCCGGTGATCGAAGATACAGCCCAGGCAGTAGGCGGAAGATGGCGCGGCAGGCATCTGGGGACGTTCGGGAAATGCGGCACTTTTTCTTTTGATGCGGTCAAGACTATGACCACCGGCGAGGGCGGCATGGTCATAACCGATGATGAAAAGATCTGGCGTAACATGTCGGAATACCATGATCACGGCCATGACCATCTACCAAATCCGGGCGGCAGGGGCGGAGAAGGGAGGAGCTTTATCGGTTTCAATTACCGTATGATGGAACTCCAGGGTGCAATCGGCATAGGCCAGCTGGCGCAGTTGGACTATATAGTCGCATCCCAGAAGAAGAACAAGGCCGCCATGCGGGATGCTGTCAGTAAGCTACCGGGGGTGACATTCCGGACTCTGGTGGATGAAGAAGGCGATTCCGCTACATTTCTGGCTTTTTTGCTGCCGAGCCGTGAAAAGGCCCAGGCTGTTAATCGTGTTTTGCAGGATAACGGGGCAGGGGCGATATTTTTTGCCGATAATACATGGCATTACTATCCAAAGTGGGAGCACCTGCTTGAGGGTTCTACACTCTGCAACAGCGGTTGGCCGTTTAAATACCTGGATGGCAGAAGAAAGGTTGTCTATGATCCAGAGATCCTGCCCAATTCTGCTGAAATAATGAACAGGCTCCTTGTCTATCAGGTGCCGGTCAGGATATCTGATGAGCGACTGCAACAGATAAATGCAGCCATGGACAAGGCTGCTTCTGAGATCAGCTAGCTGTACTCCTCATGATTGTTCAGATCAGATAGACATCAAAACGGCTAGTTTTTCCTGTTATTTGATGGGATGGCGCTCTGCTGCCTAAGGTCTGTGCCAGGCGTGGCCTTTTGACCACTACACGGTTTCGGGCACGTACGAGGGCAATCGTCAAGAGTTCTTCTGCATCCTTGTCATTGCCGGCCAGTCCACGAAGTATTCGCATTTCCTTTTTGACCAGGCTGCTTTTAATACGTTCAGGGTACATTGGGTCCAGGTAGATAACATCAGGATAATCTTCCTGCTGAAGTTTCTGCAAAAAATCTATACTGTCCGTCTCGGAAAATCGCATACTTTTTTCTATAATTTCAGATAGTTGTTCTGATCCTGATGCACGCTGCAAAGCATCTTCAAGCAGGGCAGCCAGGATAGGCGATCGTTCAAGCATGTGCACATGACAACCCAAACAGGCAAGAATAAAACCGTCCCGTCCCAGTCCGGCGGTCGCATCAATTACAGTCGGCTGCCAGCCTTTTTTTAAGCCCACCGCCCGCGCCAGGGCCTGGCTGCGTCCACCACCATATTTTATTCGATATGTCATTGTGGGACTTGTAAAGCTCACCATGATCGGTTCAAATCCGTTTTCCCCTGTATGCTTTAGGGTCAGGCCATCCGCCGAGTATAAGAGCAGAAACTCGTACTCATCGGTATCATGAGATACAAGTGGGATGGACAGCTTTTGGGAAAGCCTCATGGACTTGTCATGCTGGTCAGGGACAGCGAGGCAGACAGCTATGGAAAATGATTTGTTGCTATCAATCACGATGATTTTGTATAAAAAAGTATCAAGTGATATAAATATTTGTTAAAAGGGCTGCATATAATCAGATTGATTTGGACCTATAATACCCGTAAGCAGTCTATAAGGAAAGCATGGATCATCACGATATGGAAGAACCAGGTGTTGTGGCAATTATCCCGGCCCGTTATCACTCAAACCGTTTCGAGGGTAAACCGGTTGCGCCCATACTGGGAAAACCAATGATACAGCACGTATACGAAAGGGCTCTTTCCGTGCCATTGCTTTCCAGGGTTGTCGTAGCCACCGATGATGAGCGCATAGCAGAATGTGTAAGGTCCTTTAACGGCGAGGTAGTCATGACGAGGCCGGATCATGCCTCTGGGACAGACAGGCTGGCAGAAGCTGCCACGAAACTGAACATTCCCGAGCAGGACGTTGTAGTCAATATCCAGGGAGACCAACCCCTTTTCCCGGCAGAAGTGATTGAGCAGGTTGCCCGTCCGCTTCTTATCGACCCGGCCCTGCCTATGTCCACCCTGATCTATAAAATTATCCGCAAGGAGGAAATAGGGGATCCCAATCATGTGAAAACCGTTTTTGACCGGAACGGCTATGCCCTTTATTTTTCACGTTCACCCATCCCATTTCAGAGAGATCCGACCGAGGTTGTTGAGCCCACCTATTACAAACATCTTGGTTTTTATGGATATCGCAAGGGGTTTCTCCTTACATTTGTGAGTCTGCCTGAAGGTGAATGGGAGCGTTTTGAAAAACTGGAGCAGCTGCGGGCCCTTGAATTTGGTTACAGGATCAAGGTTGTACTAACTGAATACGATTCAGTGGAAGTTGACACCCTAAATGACTTGAGACGAGTTGAAGAAATTCTGCTCCGGCAGATGCAGAATGACTAGAATAAATGCTATTGAGAATAAATAAAAGGGAAAAGGATTGAATAATGCGAAAGAAAATTACGATCATTGGTGCAGGTAATGTTGGGGCGACTGCAGCCCATTGGGCTGTTGTACGAGGTCTTGGTGATGTGGTTTTACTGGATGTTGTGGAGGGTGTGCCGCAGGGGAAAGCTCTTGATCTCTGGCAGTCCGGGCCGGTTGAAAATTTTGCCTGGTCCGTGAAGGGCAGCAACGATTATGCTGACTCAGCAGGCTCAGATATTGTTATCATTACAGCCGGACTCGCAAGAAAACCGGGGATGTCCAGGGATGATCTACTGACCAAGAACGTCGCCATTGTGAAAACATGCACAGAGGAGGCAGTAAAATATTCGCCGGATTGCGTTCTTATAGTTGTCACGAATCCGATCGATGCCATGGTGTATACCTCCTTCAAAGTTTCAGGGTTTCCGCGCAACAGGGTGATCGGCATGGCCGGGGTTCTTGATTCAGCCCGTTACAGAACCTTTCTTGCCGATGCAATTGGCGTGGCACCAATGGATGTCAATGCCATGGTTATGGGGATACACGGCGATAATATGCTGCCGATGGTCCGGTTGGCCAATGTTGCAGGCGTGCCTATTATTGATCTCCTTTCTGAAGAACAGATCAATGAAGTTGTCAAGCGCACCCAGATGGGAGGTATAGAGATTGTGAACCACCTGAAGACCGGAAGCGCTTTTTATTCACCAGGCCTTTCTGCTGTTGAAATGGCAGAGGCTATTGTCAAGGACACCAAAAGGGTCCTCCCCTGTGCCGCTTACCTGGAAGGGGAATTTGGCATATCAGGCTGTTTTTTAGGTGTGCCGGTGGTCCTTGGCGACAAGGGTGTCGAACGTATTTTGGAGTTCAAACTTACCGATGAGGAGAAGGCGGCATTAAATGAATCCGTGGCTGCGGTGCAGAATCAGATGGCTGCTACCGGCCTCTAAAGTGTGATGTTTTGCAGAAAGAAACAGAAATTCCATTATGAATTCCACAAAGGCAATTGAAGACAGTTTGACTTTCCTGGATGATCTTATCCAGTCACCTCTTGATATACTTCCGCATCAGGAATATGCCGAAAAGCTCATATACCTTGAATTGCAGGGCCCGCCAGAAGGTTTACCCAACAAAGTAGCGGCAGCATTGGGTGATCTGGCGTCCTCCCTGTCGCAGTTTGATGTGCAAAACACCAAAGTAGTTGTCCTTGGGGGCGGCACTGGACTCTCAAACATTATCGGGGGTGACAGTAGAAAGGAACATTGGCCTGAGAATCCTTTCAGCGGCCTGAAGGAGATTTTCCCGCAAACAAAGGCCATAGTCTGTGTAACCGATGACGGAGGTTCCACCGGGGAACTTTTAAAGGATTTACCTTTTATTGCCCTGGGTGACCTTAGGCATGTCCTGCTTTCATCAATAAGGGAAAAAAGCCTGCAGGACATGTACGGTTTAAATAGGTCCGAATGTTTCCAGGTAGCAAATATACTGCATAGACTGTTTAATTACCGTTTTACAAGGCATCCGGGATCATTAGGAAAACTGAGCGCTGCAGCAGGATTAGACCCTGCAGTGCTGCCAGGGCCCATGTATGAATACCTGACTGGACTTCTGGAGACAATTTTTACTGATCCGGTATTGGCAAAACTGTTATTCAGGCCGCACTGTTTGGGGAATCTTTTGCTGGCAGCAGCAATATGGCAGTATGCTGAAGAACTGCGTCAAAAAGTTCTAACAACCGAGGTCTGTTATTTCTCCCATTCCAATGACTATGAAGGGTTGAAGCATTTATACCGCATAATGGCGCTTGCTGAAGATGCTGTTATGCCCTGCTCCTTGACCCCGGCTGCTCTACAGGTATTATACAGCAACGGCACCCTGGTGACAGGTGAGTACAAGTCAAGTTATGCCCGGCGAGGGTATCCTGTCGATCGCTTGTTTGTCAGTTTCGTGGAAAAACCTAACGTGCCGGATGAACTGATAAAATCTCTGGAAACAGCAGATATTATTATCCTGGCTCCGGGCAGTCTTTATACAAGTACAATTCCAATTTTCCAAGTACCTGGATTGGCTGATGCGGTGCGTAATAATGAAAAAGCACTGAAGATCCTTGTTGCAAACCTTTGGGTCCAGAAAGGGGAAACCGATGTAGTACGCGAAGACCCTAAAAGGCGTTTTTATGTCTCTGACCTTATAAAGGCATATCAACGCAATATTCCAGGAGGAGTCAGGGGACTTTTCCGGCATGTGATGTCATTGGGACTGCAGGATATTTCCGGTTCTATTCTGCAGAATTATGCCATGGAAGACAAGATCCCAATATTCATGGATAGGGAAAAGGTTGCAGCCATGGGGTTCAAGTCCCTTGAGGCAGGTATTTTTTCTCAGGCTGCACTGCGTGAACGCAACGTCATTCAGCATGATCCAATGATGCTTGCCCGGGCTATACGAACTCTAGTGGCAGTTACTTCCCTGCAACGAAAAATCCTGCCGCTGTATGATCTTCCTGAAGAGCCTGCAAACCTCCTGCCTAAAAGCTTCTACATGAAACAGACCCTGGTGCAAAAGGACAACCTGTATCCCTGTGAGAGATATGCGGCGCTGGAAAAATGGCTGAAAGAAATTCGCATAAGGCAAGATTCTGGCAGGGAAGAGATCTCATTGAGACTGCTGGAAATTCTCTGGTTCCATCAGGATATAGGCTTGGGGCATCTGTCTAATATAAAGGCTATACAGATTATAGACCGGGCAACTTGGTCACGCAGTCAGGAATGGGATAACGTATATTCGTTTTACGATCCGGAAGAAGGCACAATAAAGATCTGCCATGATGTCCTTGCCGGAAAAATTCACTTTGAGCAGGCTTTTCTGGTCGCACTGGGGCAGGCTCTTTTAGGCAATTATGCAGCCAGCAAAGAAATGGAACCTGTTGAAAAGGGGGGAGAAGCTGTTGGTAAGTTGTTCAAGCTCACAGTTCGGCCTCCGGAAGACCGGAACACATTTCTTTCGGACGAGGAATTGTCACAGTATTTAGTGTTGGCTAGAATGATAAAATCCGAATCAAAGGCCTTGCTGTACACCAGGCTTATAAATGGGAATGAAGGCTTTACCCCGCCGGGGATGCTTTTTGGTCTTATATATGCCTGGTACCTGGATAATCGTTTTGCTGCACATGTGGAGTACAAAATGGCTGTGATGCGGACAGATATTTCTGATCTTATACCGGAGCAGGTAAAGGTGCATATAAGGCGCAAAACCCTTGTGGAGTTTTTTCGCCGTTCGGTATTCCGCTATTCATCTCCTAATTATGATACAATGTCAGGCAACAGTACTGATTCATAATTCATTATTTCAACTACTGCACAGTTCTTTTTTTTATTCAATTTGATCCTCTGAACAAAGAAGAGGGGATCACCGTATATCCTCTCCAATTCATTTCAAAGATACAAATAATTCATAGAGCTAAAACAGGCAAAAATAGTGGAAATATTAATTTATACTGCATAATTGGCTATATTTATACTGTATAAATTCATTTTAACAGCTAAAGTTTAACTTTATACCATTATAAGTTCGTGATGACCTTA
>Ga0210109_1000041_pt1 | contig 22047 bp, 17 predicted proteins | sample China_Bullhead_C_FD_184857 | JGI IMG/M metagenome (GOLD analysis project Ga0210109, IMG submission 184857) | Wetland microbial communities from San Francisco Bay, California, USA, that impact long-term carbon sequestration -... | ecosystem: Environmental > Aquatic > Marine > Wetlands ...
CAGTGGCAAGCGAAGAGGTGAAATCGGAAGCTTTGCGAATCAACCTGGAAGCTACCCGGGTTGACGTACGCATCCATCCCAAGTACGAAGTCATGCGAGAGGTGGTGTTGGACTATGTGGGCCTTCTCCAGCAGACTGACAGTCTGCTGGAAGAGCTCAACCATCCTTACCGCAACTGGGATTTTGTGGTTCGAGAAACACGGCGCTATGCCCTCCAGAATTTCCCCATCTACATTGCCCATAGTCAGGGCCCTCAGGTGTGCCGTTTAGTGGCAGAGGTTTTCATGGAGGCCATCGGTGATGGTCAGCACCCTGCTGTGAAAAGCCAGGCGGCAAACAACCTCATACTTTTTCTCGAACAATTGGCAGGTGAGACAGACAGGCTTCCAAAGAAGTATGGAAAAGTTCTCAGTGAAATCTTTGGGCAAATGAAAGACATGCCCGAGGAAGAATTCTTTTTTTTCACCACCAGCTTCTACTCCATGAAAAAGACTGGCGCCTTGGTGACTGAATCCCAACCTGCTGGACTCGACTATGGTTCTTATTGCTCGCTGTTGCAGAGAATTTTACGGACCACCTACCAATACTGGCTGGGGCAGGAAGACCCTGGTGAATGGTTTCAAGAACTGGCAAGGGATTGGTGGAGTCCCGAAATACATACGCAACAATTAGCCCCTATCGGTCATGAGCGCTTCCGTGCCCTGGATCAAGAGTTGGAAAAGGTCACCAGGCGAAAAGTGAATGTTGACCAGGTAAAAAGGCTGAGTGAGTTCCCCGACTTTAAGGACGTCGTAGACGATTATAGGAAGCTGCCAGGCCTGCTCGGCCGCGATAACCCATACCTCAAGGTGCTCGTTCTTTACAAGATAATGGAGACCAGAGGACTCGAAAGCATTCACGAAGAGGCTTTCAGAGAGGTCGATCGCACCCTGGCCCAGATTATTCGGAAGAAATCACCCGAGGCTTTGATATCCTTCGTAACCCGCACTTTTGACGTGCTGAAACAGAGTAAGAAACTCTATCCCCTGAGTGGTTTATCATGCGTGCAAACTATTGGCAGGGAGCTCTTTAAAACCGGGAGTCCCCCTCTCATCAACCATTTTCTTGACTCAGCTATTTCACTTGGCTTCGAGCTCCCCCACGTAGGTGGGGTTAGTGAAGAATGGCAGGTTCAGTTCAACCCGGCTCACCTTCGCAACATTCGCGTCTGGCTTGATCTGGTGGAGCAAGACCCCAAAAGAAACACCCGGCTGTTGTCGGCACTCCTGGTCAACCTGTCCCTTGGAGGAGTCCATGTCCAGGATACTGATCTTTTTCAAAAAGACGTGAGCCGCCAGCTCAACAGCCCGATTCGCCAGGTTTACAGTCTGGTTAAGCAACTAGCCAAGCTTTTCCCGGTTTACTTCAACGAAATCGGAGCTGAAGGTTTGTTGCGCGACGTATCCACTGAGATCGACGAGCTGTGCCATCGCAAGGACCGTGTGATCCACTTTATCCGCAAGCAAAGCCATGTTGAAAGCAACCCCCTCCTCCTCGATTTCATTCAACAAATCATACGGTTCTGGCGCACCGGTGACAGGGCCTTGCTACAATCTTACTTGCCTGAAGAAGTTTTCCAGCAGGTTTCAGACAGTGGTCCTTACTTTGATGATATGCAGAAGATCTTCCAATTTCTCTTCAAAGAGAACAAAGTAGCGGATGAAAAAGAGTTGGTGGAACTGGACATCGCCCGAGTTGAAACACAGCTTGCAAAGATGTCCCAGGTTTCTGCACGGGAAAAGAAACGTGCCCTGTTAATTATTCGATTCCACCAGTTGCTGGCACAAAAATACCAACTGAGTGTCCGCGAGATTGGCAGTCACTTGGAGCGGGGCAAGCGGATAGGCATGCCCAGCCCGGACAGTCTGGTCAAGGCCCTGGAGGAAACTGACATCTACGCCAGGCTCGATGCCATCCTCAGCTACCTACAAGGTCTCAAAGACATTATTCTTTCCGAGCATGAGTCTATTGGGCTGGAAAACATTTATCATAAACGCCACATCGCGGCGAACATTCCCTCAATGTATGGCTCTTATCACGAGCCTAAATTTGATGCTTTGGGCCTCAGCTTCCGCTTGGAAAACCTGGCGAACACCCTGTTTGAGGAGTTGGTCGCCACCATGAATTTGCGTATTATCACCCGAGCCACCATTGTTCAAATTAGCAAATATCTTGCCTTCTTTGGTCGGGCCCTGGAGATCGATGGCATCACCTCCAAGCGCTTGAACAAACAGTTGGAGCTCCTCAGCCAGGCAATAGAGATCAGGCGTTTCAGTTACTCGCAGTACATTGATATCTTCAAAGGATTTTCCGAGGCCATCAAGGAAATCATCAACCGCTACTATTACAGTCCCCATCAGGACAACTTGCAGCTGATTATAGGCCAACTGGGGCCTGATCAAGTGCTGACAAAATATCAGCGAGGAAAGAAGAATCAGTCTCAAGCAGAATTCATCAATAAGGTCTCGGAAACCTTTCTGAGGAATCTGGTGGCGGGGACCTTGGGGCTGCAGAGCCTCGACACTTTTGTAAGTCGCATTCTCAACACTTTGAACATACAAAAAGAGGAACTGTCCTCTAGCCACCTGGACCTATTAATGAGCTATGATCCCCACCAAGCGATCTCTCCCATTCACGAGTTGAATCCTGCGACCCACGATCTCATACACCTGGGCAACAAGGGGTACAACCTTGTACTCCTGGCAGATCAAGGTATTCCTGTACCACCCGGTTTTATCGTGACCACTGAGTTTTTTCGTTGCCAGCAGGTCTGCAGCGATTACTGTGCCTCAAACGAGGACTTCCTGCACCGGGTGAATGAGCAGAAGACCTACCTTGAAGCAGCCACCGGAGCTATATTCGGCTCTCCCTCCAGACCACTGCTCCTGTCTGTGCGCAGTGGTGCAGCCATATCTATGCCCGGAATGATGATTACCTTCTTGAATGTGGGAATTAACGAGGAGATTGTTGCAGGACTCATCCAAGAAACTGGTGAGCCTTGGTTCGCCTGGGATTGCTATCGACGCTTCCTTCAGTCCTGGGGCATGTCTTTTGATATAGAGCGTGACGTCTTTGACGCCATCATGCACGGTTATAAAGCGCGTTACCATCGGATGCTTAAACGGGAGTTCAGCACTGAGGAGATTCGCGAGGTGGTGAGGGCCTATCGACAGACCCTGGAGGAGCGAGGAGTGTCCGTGCCAGACAATCCCGACGAGCAACTGCAGATCGCAATATATCAAGTCATGCGGTCATGGTATAGTCAGAAGGCCAGAAAATATCGGGAAATCATGGGTATTTCGGACAATTGGGGTACGGCAGTAACCGTCCAGGCCATGATCTATGGTAACCTTGACACTGATTCGGGATCGGGTGTTGCCTTTACTCACAATCCAAAAAGTACAGATGACCGCATTAGTCTGTGGGGTGATTTCACCCTCGGCAACCAAGGAGAGGATGTGGTGGGAGGGTTGGTGCAGACCCTGCCGCTTTCAGAGGAGCAGAGACGGGAAAACGGACGTAACGAGGAGACTTCTTTTGAAAGTCTGTTTCCCCAACTCTTTGCCAGGCTCAACGAAATCGCTGAGAAACTCATCTACGAGCAGGGCTGGGGACCCCAAGAGATTGAATTCACCTGCCAAAGCGACACTGAGGAGGGACTTTTTATCTTACAATCAAGGGACATGGCACTTCGCGCCAGAAGGAGTTACTCGGTTTTCGCCCCGAGCATCAAGCAAGAAAAGGCTTACCTGGGCAACGGCATCGGGGTGAGCGGGGGTGCGTTGAGTGGGCGAGCGGTTTTTGACCTGGAAGAGATTGAGCACTATCGCCATAAGCATCCGAGCGACCCTTTGATTCTGATACGGTCTGATACCGTGCCAGACGACATAACAGAGATCTCGGCAGCAGATGCCATTCTCAGCGCCAGGGGTGGAGCCGCCTCCCATGCGGCCATCGTCGCTTACCAGCTAGAAAAGACGTGTGTGGTGGGCTGTGCCGAGCTTCAAGTGTGGGAGAGTGAGTCTCGTTGTCGTATAGGTGGCCATGAGATACGGGCAGGAGACTTTCTGAGCATTGATGGCCGTGGTGGGGCGATTTACCATGGCCGATACGATATCAAAACTGTGGAAATGTGGCAGTAACCCGTAGCAAACTACACCCGTATTCTCTCGAAGACGACCATTTCCCCCAATTGATCTAAAGGTTAATTAGATATTATCCGTTATTTGTTATAAGTTATTGGTGTAAGGAGAAACAAAATCCGCCTTGCGTCTCACGAGCAGGCTGATGAAAGACTCAATGTTTTGAGTGTAAGCATCAAGTCCGTCATTCCGGAAGTCGCGAAGCGACTGTCCGGAATCTAGAGAAAGCAATAGTTTGCTGGATACCGGATCTCGACTTCGTCTCGTCCGGTATGACGTTTGGGGGCTTTCCCAGTCTTTTTCATCAGCCTGCTCGTGATAGAGATACAGAATAGCAGTTAATGAGTTTCCCAGTAACCGATTTCTCTCGATTGATGTCTTAACGTATCCGAAGTCGCGGCAGGCGGTTCGTTAAGAATGCGGGCCAGGGCGTAAAGGAATGGAAAATGCATGGGAATTGTCAATGTTATGTGGTAACGGGTATGCAACATTAGGGTAAACTTGGAGGGAAGGTGTGATGAGTTCGCGGCCAACTTTTGAAATGGTTTCGGAGCCCTCTCCCATGAAATTAGGTATTAACGGCCTGGGGCGGATCGGGAAATTGAGCCTCTGGCATCAGGTGGAACGACGCTATTTTGCCGAGGTGGTGGTCAACATCGGTCGGGAGGCCGGCACTAGTCTGGAAGACATTGCACTGTTCATTGAAAAAGACTCAGTGTATGGGGCTTTACACAACTACCTCCATGGATGTCGGGCCCAACGGGCCATCGAGGACCTGGACGAGAGAAAGGGCCGAATGGTGATCAACGGGACGGCTGTCACTATCCTCCGCCGGCACCGAAATCCACGAGATATCAACTGGCTGGACCATGGTGTGGAACTGGCCCTGGACGCCACCGGCCAGTTCCGGGATCCGACGCTGTCGGCAGACCACGACAAAGGCTCGCTGCGTGGCCATCTGGCCGCAGGGGCCAGGAAGGTTGTGGTATCAGCTCCGTTCAGAATCTCTGACAAGTCCAGCGCCATGCCTGACGATGCAGTCACGACCATCATGGGTATTAATGAGATCGATTACGATCCCACCCGGCACGCGATTGTCAGTCATGCCTCGTGCACAACCACCTGCCTCGCCTTTATGCTAAAGCCTCTCATCGACAGCTTTGGGCCAAAACGTTTCCTCTCCGTCTCTATGGCAACAGTCCACGCCAGCACCGCTTCTCAGCAGGTGCTTGATCACTTGCCGCAAGCGGGGGCCACAGACCTCAGGAAAAACAGGAGTATATTCAACAACATTATCCTCACATCCACAGGGGCGGCGGAGGCCCTGGCGCAAGTGCTTCCAGAAATGGGGCAGATTCCATTCATTGCAGAGTCGGTACGTATTCCAGTGAGCACCGGCTCGCTCATTATCTTAGTAATCAGTTTTCAGGAAGTGCCCGACAAGCCCTGGGTGGACCGGGAGCAGATCAACGACATTTACCGCCGCTACTCAGCCCAAATGCCAAGAGGTTACTTGCACTACACCGAAGAGCAGAACGTCTCAAATGATATTATCGGCCTCTACCGGGTAGCTGCCACCATCGAGGGTCAAGTGACGCATACCAGGACGGCGAGGGTTGCAGTCGATCTCTCTCAGCTAATCCCTAGGGAGGTACTGGAAAATATTCCAGAAACAATGGTGGAAGTGCCAATCACCAAAGCAGTTGTCTACGGGTGGTATGATAATGAACTGGGGTCGTACAGCAATCTCCTGGGTGATCGAGTGGTGACCATGGCGGAGTCCATGCACAGCCAGTAGCCCGGATAATTCATGGATTATCCGGGCTAGTAGTCAAATTTCTTCCATCGCGTGATATGCTCCGCTTAGCCTCTCTCGAAGCAGGAAGCAGAGCCTTTCCAAGAGATTAAATCCAAGCTCATTGTTATCAAGCATTATCTGTCTTAGTTCCGAACCCTTCATGACCAAGACTTTTGTTGGTTTTCGACAGACGGCCGAGGACATGAGGGTATGCGTTTCATTGAGAAGTGTGGACCAGCAGCCAAAAACCTTGCCTTTACCGAGCACTCCTATAACGACAGTTCCCTTGCGTGTGCCCAGATCCACAGATCGTTGCAAAAAGACATGCCCTTCAGCAACAATATAGATCTGCTCTCCCAAATCACCTTGTCGAAAAATGTGATCTCTGGCGGCATACACTTCAACCTGAAACAGATTGGTAAGTTCCTGGAGGTGATCTTTTTGGAACCCCTTAAAAAAAGCACAGCTTTCTAAAAGATGGATAGCCTCTGAACGATCCATGCGCAATTCCTTCGATTAATTATTACTAGAAAACCTGGTCCTCAGGGCCAGACCAGATCGCATAGAGCATAGCGCATAGAGCATAGCGAAAAAAAGAGTAAACGATAAAAGGTAAGCGGTGAACAGTCGCGGAGCCAGCGCATAATCGGTTTACTGTTCACCGTTTACTGCTTACCTCACGCTCTGCGCTCTGCGCTTAGCGCTTTGCGTCATGCCCTGGTCATTCCTTTTCCATATATTTGAAGGATAGATGTAACCTTGCTCTGTAGGCGACAACTTTGCCTTCCTCAATTTTAAGGTCCAGTTCTTTCACTTCGGCGATTCTTAAGTCCCTTAGGGTCTTACTCGCAGTCGCCACAGCATTTTTGGCTGCATCTTCCCAAGAAACAGCACTTGACCCCACCAATTCAATTATTTTGTAGGTGCCTACGGACATAGTCTCGCTCCTTTCCACCTGCAGATCAGGTGCGTTTATGGTTTACCCTAACGTTGTATGCCCACGCCGAGGAAAAAGGCGTCAGAGTGCGCCAAATGTGAGCGCGCGCAGGCTGGGACAGGATGAACAGTACTTGACCGTACGTGAGATCCTGTCCGAGGCGAGCACGCTCGCAGATGGTGTGCTATCACGCGAGCGCAGCGATTTTTACCGGTTTGGGTATGCAACGTTAGGGTTGATCTCCTCCAATTCCTAATTTTCACTGGGTTCAGACTTTAGCCGCGCTAGCCTTTGCATGAGCGGCTCAATCAAAGCTCATATGCTGCTTCCAACTCAAGAATGAACTCGCCCCGTCTATTACCTGGTGTGATTTTGAAAGTACCCCCTCCCTTTATGTTCGCCAGGATGCCTATGCCGTTGTAGGTTTTCCAGGTGCCCGCGCTAATTTTGGTAGTGGAGTCGCGGTGGCCTTCAAAGCGGCTCTGTACTGCACCATGCTTGAAAGTGGCCTGGACATAACCCTGCATGGGACCAGAGCCCTTAATGCGGTCGTGGAATGTGACACTTCGGCGGGAGACAAACTCGCCGGCCACACCCTCGGTGAGTTCTATGGGCTCACCCTCCATTTCAGTCAGCGTCAGAGAGTGGCCAGGCTTGTCGTGAACCTGGAGCGATGCTACCTTGGTAACCCTAAGGAGATACTTGTCCTTGCGTTTCTTCCGTTCCATAGTCTTCTCCTTCCACCGAATCCCTGATTAGCTTCTTTAGTTCACCAGCATAATGGTACAACCGCGAGCACTCCGAATAATCTTCGAGGCGCGGCTTCCTGGATCGATCTGGCTGTCGCCAGAGCCGCGTCTACCGAGGGCCACGATGTTGTAGCCACCCCGGCTTACTTCGGCGAGGATGTCTCGGGCAGGGCCACTCCTTCGAGTTTGCATCTTTGTGCTGATCCGCTCCTCGGGAACGCCAGATTTGGTAAGAACTCCTCGCGCCTTGGCAAAGATACCCCCCATTATTTCTTCATAGGTCCACTGCCATTTTTTCACTACCCCCTTCCGTTCCCCACGCTCTTCCTTATCCAAAATGTGGCCGTCGTCCCAGTAAGACGGCGGTTTGGCCGGCATCACATTAAGAAAGGTAATCCGAACATCTGGGAGCGGTCCAAGGGTCTCGGCCAAGTGGGTAGCGATACGGTCAGCGTAGTCAGATTCATCTACTGCAGCGAGAACGTGGGGCGGCTTGAGTGGGAGGTTGCCGATTGCCCATACAGGCTGCACGTCCGCATATTGATAAATATTGGCAGTAGTAGTATCCGGAAGCAAGCGCTTAACCCCTGACTGCTGCTTACGGGCCAAGACGATGGCTATGATTTCTTCACTCTTGCCGGCATTCAAAATATCCTGGGCAGCATTCACGCTTTGCAGTCTTGTCTCCGTGCTGATGCGTGAGCGTTTGTACCCTATCTGAAGCAATGAACTGACACCCTTGTCAAGGATCTGTTGGGCCCGCCTCTTCTGAACCTCTTGCCAATCGGTGGCCTCGCTTGAGGTTGGAGGGGGGGCAGGGAGGTGACTCTCAGTCACAGCGAGAAATAGATGGAAATGGGCATCGGTTTTTAGAAAAAGACCAGCCAGGTTTTCCAGGGCTTCAAAGGTGTACTGCGAATCGTCAATGCCTAGGAGGAATCTTTTGACCATAGCAAAACCTCCTTACTGATAATATCCTCATTTCTTCAACCTAAAGCAAAGCAAATGGCAACACGATGAGGTCCTGTCCACTTCACGCGGCCTCATATTCGCCCTCTAATTCGAGGATGTACTCGTTCCAGCGTTCTCCCGCAATAACCCTGAATGTTCCTTCGCCTTTGATGCCGGCCAGTTTCCCTGTGGAGTGATAGGTTTTCCACGTGCCGGCGCTGACTTTTGTCTTGCCGTCACGTTGCCCTTCAAAGCGACTGTAGGCTGATCCTTCCTGGAAGTAGGCCATAACATACCCTTCCATAGGACCTGAACCCCTCTTCCGGTCGTGGAAGGTAACACTGCGGCGGGTGACAAACTCGCCGGCCAAACCCGGTTCGTATTCAATGGGTTCCCCCTCCATCTCAGTGAGCGTCAGGGTGTGACCAGGCGTGTCATGGACCTGAAGCTCTTCTATTTTGGTTACTCGAAGCAGATATTTGTCCTTTCTCTTCATAATTTTCTCCTTTCATCACTTTATCCTCTGGTGAGCCTAGCGGATTGCTTCCATGCTCTCCGGGGAAAATTGACAGGTGATCCGGTTCAGATGAGGACCTGACGTTGAAAATGGACTGCAGCGAGAGATGAAAAGTCAGAAGAGCAGAAGCTATGTCTGGGCCAAACTTCAAACCAGGCAGAGCATGAGATGGCACATTCAGGACAAGTTCAATTGAAAGGCTTGCGAAGATCGCTGTAGTGAAAAGTGCTATCGAGAAAACTTTGCGAGCTAACGTTCACAGCTGGTTCGGACCCAGATCTCACCATCAGCTTGTGTTTTTGGACTCCCAATGGAACAGAGAATGTTTCACTGGGAGATTGGAGGGCACAATTTAAGGTTCATTTGACCCCCAAGATCTTACTGTATCTGGAAAAGTCAGAAGAGAATGCATACTATGATCATGCTACGCCCAATGGCAAGCTTCTGTCAAAGAGAAAAATAGTTGCGATGCGGTTTCTTTTCCACCGTGTGTGCATATCTTAAGTTCTAGGACTTTACATCTATAGAAGTTATGCTGAAATCTTTGGTCAGCTCTTTCTTCCCCCCCCAACCCGATATCTGCGTTTGTAAGCCTATTGAGTAGATCCAGTCTGACTCTCTTTGGTCGGATCAATTCCTGGCCTAACAAGGCGGGCGTAATAAGTACTTGTGGTGTATAGAGCAGCTGCTGGGTTGTGGCCGGTAACCCTGTCCTTGGCCACCAACACTGTAGTAGGTGCTTTGGCGTACTTGAAAAAGAGTGAATCGTGGCCTACACAAAGGCCCACCAGGACATTAAATTCGGCTCCACTCTCATTTAGCACGTATGCCTGGGCTATGGGGTTACACATGGATTCGAACTGACCAATCCGCACTTTTTCCTCTTCAGTGAGTCCCAAAGTCTCTTTGGGTTTAGCCCCAGCTTTGCAGCAAACCGACACCACCTCAAAGCCCTGCGCCTCAAGAATATTGTTGAGAATCCTGGCTTCATTTCGGAGCCCTGAGCAGAAAACAATGCCAACCTTCTTGTAGCCCATCTTATGGGCAAACTCGCATGTCTCCTGCACCCTAGTCTTGGTTGGATGCATGACATAAGGCCTGATGTGACGATTTGCATAGCACTCTGTTTCTTGAAGCGAAGCCATTTTCGCAAACTGGCTCACTTCTGGCTGATCGTACTCCGCAGTGGCCAAATCCAAAGTTTCGGAGAGATTGCTAGTTGGACAAAACTCGGGGGCATTGCCGCCTGGTACCCTGCAAATTGGCTTCTTAACCCCACACAAGGCGCACGTAGGTGCTGGTTGCTGTGACATCATTCCTCCTCCCCTCCCCAGCTTTAGGTTGGTGTTTAAATCAAATCACTCAAGCTTTGTTGTTTCAACGACAAGTTGGACGCTTCTTCATGGGACAATGCCAAATGAGAATATCATCTGCAAATACAAAAGGCTATCTTGTAAGGGTACGGACAACAAGAATTGGTAGGGATATAGACGTTTCTGGCGTGAGGATTTTTACATCAGAGCGGAGGCTGTTCATCCCCTGTCTAGAGACGAATCCTTGATTGACAGCAAGCTGCGAAGCACAGCTCAAGATATTGGGGAAGATTGTCGATGCTGTGAGTTAAAGGTTTCTTGCCGAATCACAAATTTAACAATAGTTGCAGCATGATAAGTAGATCTTAACTATTCGCGGATGCTCGGGACTGAAGGTAAATAGCAGGACTGTTTATATCCGATCTTATCGGGACGACTACTATATTTGGTAACGGACTCTCGAGGGGTAGAGTGTAGATTAAAGTATGAGATGTGAAGTTTCCTAGCGCTTCTGTAGAGCTTTATTTAATGACAGTTGAGGTTAACACCAAGCAAGAATGTAGGAGATTCAGAATAATAACGATCAATTGCAGTAACGGAAACTTGATCTGGCAATCACTAGGTCGAGGCTGCAAACTGAGTTGACACTTAGTTCATTCTTCGGAGGTTAGCCATTGCATGGCTTCCTCAATATCGTTAAATTCTTGAAATTCAAACGGAGTATTTCCCACTGTATCAGCCCACGCTTTGAACTGCCTAAGAATCAGAAAGATGTATTGTCTAGCGCCTACAAGCGCAGTTTTACCTCCTCGTCTTTTATACCCCAGTTGCGCTCTTTGTATTCGCTGCAAGAAAGTATCGATTTTATGAATCTCAGGTTCATGAGGATTCAGTTCAGCTTCAACCATATCCCAAAGTACATCCTTAGTAACCTCTCCAAACCAGAACTTTTTGAGTGCCGTTAAGATCTCATCGACACTAATCTCTCCCGTGCAGACATGGATGGTGAGATTTCTAGATCGGTCTGTCTGTGTATCAATGGGGGCCATAAGAACCTCCCAACCGGCAGAAGTTTCGGCAGGACTTATCTAATTACCCGAGCGGAGTACGAAGGAGTTGCAGGACTGACTAAGATGAGTGGGAACGTGAGGTTCTAGTTATTAACAGCTTACAAAACCATGACCAGAGGTGCAAGGAAAATACTTCCACCTGTCGGGTACACAGCAAAAAAAGGTGAGAGGATAGGCAGAACTACAGATGGACGTGATTTTTGGTTCTTCCCAAATTTCCTTTACTGATGAGTAATGTAAACTCACCTCGATCCATGCCAAAGTTTCGATTACATCCCTTAATTCACATTTTGGCTTGTCTTGACTCTGGTACAAGATGCTGAAAGGTGTCAAGGGACTGTTGGTACAGAGAAAAAAGAAGCCCCCACTGACCCAGACTTCAACAGCCAGTAGGGGCCATTTTGATTTAGCTCATGCTAGTCTTCAATCTACGTGGCTATTTACACATTCAAGAAATTGTTGAGGGTACCAAAGGAGTTGGGGACCACTTGATCATTGCTGGGATCATTCTGCCATTCCCCATCCACAAGAAATTTATACTCGTACCTTCCAGGGGTAAGAGTAACAATCTTGCTCCACCTCCCTTTGTTGTCCCTTTTCATTATGTGTTTCTTGGCATCCCAACTGTCAAAGTCCCCTGCCAAGATGGCCTCTTTGGCTTCTGATGCCTCTAATTTGAAGGTAATCCTTCTTCTCTGTGTTTTCTTTTCCTGCTTTTTCTTGGACATTTCTAGCCCTCCTCTGCTTCCTTCTAATTGCAGTCAAACTCGCAGACTCACTGTATGGTCTTTATATGTAACGACTAGTATGACCCTAGCTAAATTGAACATGCATACAATGCCTGAACATTCGAGTTCAGGGACTATAAGCTAATTAGCCGATCTAAGTCAACACGAAAAGCCACTATCTTGGTAGGAATTTCTTACAAAGAAGGGAGTCAAGGTTACATTACATCCCTTAATTCACATTTTGCTGGAATTTAATCTGGCACAAGATATTGGAAAACGTCAAGGGGCCACACTGAAAAAAAGCCCCCACTGACCGGGGCCAGTGAGGGCAAAGCCTGAGGGAGTAGGATGATGCAGAGAAACTGAATCTCCTACCCTGTGAGCCATTGGTATTTTACCACAAGTGAACCGAAAAACCACCATTTTCTGGGGTAATCGGATAGCTTAGAAGGGAAGGTGGAGAATTCGGATCTACCCAGATTACAATGGAGTCAATTTCTTTCCCCGGCAGAATCGATACAGCCGCTGCAGCGCCTAACGCTGTGGCTACTGGTTCGGTACACCCCAAAGCGGGAGCAACTTCCAGTCTCAGTATATCTTTGACGGTGTAAGCCATGTTTGCTTCTTCCCTTGATTTGGTTTTGGTATTGTTCCTTTTGTAGACGAACGGGCTAAGGAGAGGCAATAATATTGGAACGCCATTGGAACATCAACGGCTTTATTTCTAACCGGTTAAAAAGATGACAATTCGACAATGAAACCGTCTCGCCGGTGAAAGTCGGCCTGCTGGCCGCGATGGGTCAAGGCCCAGTAGGTCATCTCGCCGTCTCTGAATTTGATGACAGCGCTGAGGGCCACCTCCAGGGGTTGATCTGGTTGGACGATCTTAGCCAAATCTAATTCCAGGTCAAGCAGCAAGGAGTCCGATTGGCTCTGAACCCGAAACGGGAGTGAGGGAAAACCCTTTTCCTCTTGCATCCCTTGCCGATAAGCTGCAAAGCGATAGACATTCCAGTGGCCGGCTGGCGAGAGGTTGAATTCCCAATAGTCAGGGGAATGTTTGACAGCGAGGAAGAGCTCGAAACACGTTTCTTGCCAAAGCCCGCTCATGCGAGCTGGATTGTTTGCCTGAGTGGGAATAACTAGCTTTGTCAGAGGGCCGAGGAGGGCATAGCGGATGGCAAGTGTATTGGAGCGGAGCCCGATGTTGCCTGTGATCTTTAAAGAGAGTAGCGGGTTGAGTGGGGAGAATGGCTGAAGGGAAAAGCTCTGGTCGTTCATCTGATGTCCTGGATGATGGCGCGAATGGTTGTTTCCTGGGATTCAATACTCTCGGTCAGCTTGAATTGGATGAGCGCCCTGGCAAGATTGTGTTCCTGGTGGTTGGCCTTGAAGTAGACATTGCCTTCCAAATAGTCGGTAAAGTATCTCAGCCCCAGCTCGAAAGCGATCAAGCGGATGGCATCGTACAGGTAGTCATAATCGTTGTCGGTGAGAAAGTCTTTTGCCAATGAGAGATAGCCCTGCAAGATGGCCTGGCAAAGTTCAGGATCGAAGCGAACCATCTCCCACTGCTCGATATCTTCTCCCAGGAGATTGCAGCCCGAGCGGAGGCAGTCGCCAATATCATAGTGAACCAGGCCGGGCTTGACGGTGTCCAGGTCAACAATGCTGATGGCCTGCCCGGTACCGGTGTCTATCATGACGTTGTTGACCTTTGGATCGCCGTGAATCGGGCGGAGACGCAGTCTGCCTTGTGCTCTGGCATTCTCGAGTACTTGGGCACAATCTCTGCGCTCGCTCACAAACTGTAAGCCGTAAGCCACTTCGGGGGATTTGCTCGGGCGGTTTTTTGCCAGAACCTCATCATAGTGGAGAAGGTATCTTGGGGTAATGTGAAAGCCCTCCAGGGTGTCGGCCAGTCTTTCGCTGTCCAGGTCGCTCAAAAGGTTGTGGAACATGCCGAGGGCATAGCCGACTTCTCTGGCGTGCTCGATATCTTCGATGGTGTCAAAGGACTGGGCACCGTCAATAAAGCTGATGGCGCGCCAGAACGAGCCACCTGGGTCGAGCCAGTGGTCCTGTCCGTCCTGTGCCAACAGCACGTGCACCACCTCCCAGCGACGGCCCGGGCTGAGGGGAGCACGCTGCAGACGCGTGTGAACATGCTCGGTGAAGGTGCGCATGTTGAGCATGACAAGTTCCGGCTGACGAAACACCTGGGTGTTGATCCGTTGCAGAATGAAGTGCTTTTCCGCTTTGGAATCCAGGGTTACCAGGAAGGTGTCATTGATATTGCCATTCCCATATTCATGGATGTCAATGACCGTGTCTTGCGGTTTAAATTGGTCTGCAGCGGCAACGAGATTGTCCAAGGTCTTGTCCTTGGTATTGAGATCTTTATGCAACAAGCAGAGGTTTCAGTCTTTTTGTTTTTTTCCTGACACCTGACACCTGAAACCTTTATTTCTTAAGGCGCACACGTACTGACCGGGCGTGAGCTTGGAGACCTTCAAGTTCAGCCAAGCGCATGATGTCTGCGGCATCTCGCTGCAGGGCTTCAGAGGAGTAGGAGATCACGCTGGTGGTTTTTATGAAATGATCAACGCTGAGTCCCGAAGCAAAACGGGCTGTGCCCGCTGTGGGCAGAACGTGGTTTGGACCGGCAAAGTAGTCACCCACCGGTTCAGGAGAATTGTGTCCCAAAAAAACGGCACCGGCGTTCTGGATCTTGTCGAGGAGTTTAACAGGTTCTGCCACCAGGAGCTCAAGGTGTTCTGGAGCTATCTGGTTTGCCAGGGACACGGCAGTATCCAGGTCCGGAACAACGATAAGTCCTCCAAAAGCAGCAAGGGACTCCTCAGCTATGTGGCGCCGGGGTAACTCGGCCAATTGCTCTTTCAATGAGGCGCGAGTAGAGTGGGCAAGGGCTTCATCAGTGGTAAGCATAAGGCCACTTGCCATGGGATCGTGCTCCGCCTGGCTGAGGATATCGGCTGCAACGTGTCGGGGATCAGCACTGGAGTCGGCAATGACAAGAATTTCACTGGGCCCGGCAATCAGGTCGATACCCACCCGGCCGGAGAGAATCTTTTTGGCCAAGGTGACATAGATGTTGCCCGGACCAACGACCACGTCCACCGCAGGTATGGTTTCAGTTCCCAAAGCGAGGGCGGCGATTGCCCAGGCGCTTCCCACCTTAAAAATATCTTTGATTCCCAGCAACTGGGCGGTCACAAGCAGATACGGGTTGATGCTGCCGTCCTGTCGAGGGGGTGTAACCACCTGCATGCGAGCAACACCAGCGATGATTGCCGGAATAGCGTTCATCAGCAGTGAAGAGATGAGCGGGGTCTCCCCAGAACGTCCACCTGGAATGTAGAGGCCCGCGGCCGCCACCGGTCTTACCATCTGCCCGATAAAGGAACCATCCTCATGGGGTAAGAACCAGGAATACCTCTGCTGCTTTTCATGATAGCGGCTGATGTTACCCTTGGCTCGTTGCAGAAGAGCGGTAAAGTCTGAGTCAACCTCCTTGGCAGCCTTTTCCATTTCTGCTTCACTCACCCGAATTTGCTCTAAAGTAATCTCAGGAGAATCGAACTGACGGGTATAGCGCAAAAGGGCAGTATCACCTTCGTTCTGCACCGCCTGTATTATTTCCATCACAGCACGTTCGTGATCCTCGGAATAGGACAGGGTGCGATTAACGATTGCTGCAATGCGAGCATTTGCCTCTTCCGAAGGGTAGGTAAGAACTTTCATGCTAACCTCTTTTTCGCACTTGTGCCTGTATGGCTAAACTAAAGAGCATAGGGCATAGGGCATGGAGCATAGGGAAGTAATTTCGAATTGCGAAACTGGGAACCCGCCCGAAGGGTGGGAGTCCGAAGGACAATATCGAATTGCGAAATTTGCAATTATCGATCCTCAATCCACCTTCTGAAATTTCCTAGCCCTCTACCTCTTACAATAAATGACAGCGTAGCGTATTGACCTAATGACGGCGCAGCCTAATGACCTAAATCCCTTTCCCCGTGTCGTTCTTCTGTGCCTAGTGTATAGTTCCTAGTGCCTAGTAATCTCTGCCCGCTGCCTGCTGCGCGGAGCGCTAAGCGCTCTGCGCTGTGCTCTACCTATTCACTCGCGACCGCAAAGGCGTTGGGAAAATCTTTCTCCTGCAACCGTTCGGCAGCCGCCTCAGCCTCGTTGAGGCGAGAGTACTGTCCCACCCGAACCCGGTAAAATCTTTGACTACCTTGGTCGAATACCTTAATTGTTGCTTTGCGGTACTTGCGGCTCAAAGAAGCATGTAATCGCAAAGCATTTTCTCGCTCTGTGAAGGCTCCGACCTGAATGGTAAAGTCCCCCAGTTCATAACTGGCAGGTTTCTCGTACACCCGGACCAACTTGCCTGCCTGACGCTTCTTACGCGCATAACCCAGAGCCTCGATTTGTACTGGTACAACTCCGTCTTCTGCCATGCCCAATTCACTGGCAGCAGTGAAGGTGAGGTCAATAATCCGACCTCGAACAAAGGGGCCGCGATCATTGATCCGGACCACTATTTTCTTGCCGTTTTGTAAATTCTTCACCTGGACGTACGTGTTGAAAGGAAGGGTTTTATGGGCGGCGGTGCGGCCGTACATGTCATAGCGTTCACCATTGGAGGTGAGGCGGCCGTGGAATTTGCGGCCGTACCAAGAGGCCAGGCCGCGCTGGGTGAAACCGGCGGAAGACGACAGCGGGTAGTAGCGCTTGCCGTATACTGTATAGGAATTACCCTTCTGCTTGCTTGGAGGAGGGGTGCTCGAGCAGGCAACAAGTAAAAAAAAGATAAGGGTCAGAGAAAGCCTGTAAGGAGAAGACTTGACGCTAAAATAGGTTTGTGAGCGGCGCATAAGGTCGCTTGTAGGGTTAGTCTCGCTTAGCCCGGATGTTTCATGAATTGCCTGCTGCGACCGCGGATATGAGCGTCCTTCCGGGCGTCCTCGGGTGTTCCTTCGACGGGCTCAGGACAGGCGGACCCTGCGACGTACTGTTCAAGTACGCCTCGGATCCAATCCCCTGCGGTTGCCCGATGGCACACCCACCTCCACGGTCTCGCGACACCAATTCGTGAAATATCCGGGCTGGGAGTTGGACTAAAACTCCTTTTCCTCCTCTAATTTGGCCAATTCCTCGAAACGGATGTCGAGGCCGAGAACACCAATTATTTCGTCGGATTCATCACAAATGGGTGCTGACACGGTTATACAAAGAGCTCCAGTGTAAATGGATTTGTAGAAATCGGTAATGTAAGGTTTGCCATCTTTGATGGGATTTACAAACCAGTCACGATCAGAGAGGTCTTCACCAATTTCTGCCTTATCGTACCTGGCACGATCGGCGATATGGGTAATGTTGCGGGTAGTTTTCTTGCCTTCCCGGTCGGTGACATAAATGTATTGGATGAAGGGGTTGAGATCTAAAAGGCTCTGAAGCACTGGTTCTTGTCGTGATGAGTCCATGGATTTGATCTCTTCGGATTCCACCACCTCCTCCACAAGATGGGCGGCGAGAGCATGGGCCTCTTGTCTCACCAGGTCAAACTCGCTGACAAAATGCTCAGGGAGATACTGGCGAGCCCACTGCTCCATTTCCTTGCGGGAGATGCTGGTAACTCGGCCGTCTTCGTATTCCTGCATTATCCTCTTGTGAATCTTAACGATACCAGGGTGGCGTTTGTTAATAGAGTTTTCCTCCTCTAATCCTAACCGGCTGTTGACCCAATAAGCCACACCGGCGATCCCGGTCTTATCAGTGACAGTGATGCTGACTGGCCGACGGAGGATTTTCCGGGTGTCGAAAATATTGTAGATTTCCTCATTCTTGATAAGACCATCGGCGTGAATGCCGGCACTGGTGGCATTGAAATCGCTTCCCGCAAACGGGTAGTTTGGAGAAATTTTGTAGCCTAGTTCGCGAGAAAAATAGTTGGCCATGTCAGTTATGGCGGTGGTATCTATGCCGTTTTCATGACCCATAAGACCAATATATTCAATAATGAGCCCCTCTACCGGGGCGTTACCGGTACGTTCGCCAAATCCCAAAAGAGTGCCGTTGGCGGCAGCACAGCCATAGAGCCAGGCGGTGGTGGCATTTATGAGCACCTTGTGGAAATCATTATGTCCATGCCACTCGAGGAGGTTTCCAGGTACGCCGGCATCATCTATCAACGCTCTAACCAGTTTGGGAACGCTCCGCGGCAAGGCTGCACCCGGATAGGTGACACCAAAACCTAGGGTGTCACAGAGACGGATTTTGATATCAATCCCGCTCTCCTCTCTCAGCTTCATCAGCTCAATGGCAAAAGGCACACAGAAACCGTAGATGTCCGCCCGGGTTATATCTTCGAAGTGGCAGCGGGGCGTAATCCCTTTTTCCAGTGCGGTTTTGACAATAGCCAAATATTTCTCCATGATCTTAGCCCGGCTACTGTTGAGCTTAAAGAAGATATGGTAGTCGGAGACCGAGGTGAGAATGCCGGTTTCTTTGAGGCCCATGTCGAGCACTAAATCCAGGTCTTGCTCCACCGCGCGAATCCAAGCGGTAATCTCGGGATAGCGGTAGCCTTTGGCAAGACAGCGCTCAACAGATTCCCGATCGCGTTTACTGTAAAGAAAGAACTCGGTCTGCCTAATTACTCCGTTGGCACCACTCAGCCGATGCAGCAAATCGAAAATATTCTCAATTTGCTGCACGGTATAAGGTGGCCTGGCTTGTTGGCCGTCACGAAAAGTAGTGTCGGTGATCACAAATTCATCAGCCGGATCGATGGAGATAAGCTTGTGGTCAAAATCAATCCGGCTGATCTCACCGTAAGGAAAAACCTCTCTTTGCAGATTCGGTTCAGGGACGTCCTGGAGTTTGTAGACCCAAAATTTGGTATGTTGATGTTCTAAAACCTTTTTATGTTTGTTCCAGCGTGCCATGATCTCACCTTAATGATAAATAACCGCTCTCAGAGCCGAAGGCTCAAAGTACGTGGCTAAAGGTAAATTTTAGCAAATCATCATGTTAATGGACAGTTCTTTACCTTGTCAATCTTTATTATAACCGACCACTTAAGAGCTGGCAGCAGGATGTAAAGTCATTACGCTACGCTGTCATGCGTGGTCACTTGGCCACTAACGTGGCCGTCACTACGCTGCGCTGTCGTTTCTCGCCTTTTGTCACAACGACCTAATGACGGCCGTAAGGCCTAATGACGGGCGCAGCCCTATGACAACGAAGCGCGCATGCGCGAAGTGTAATGACTTGTAGGTGCCTAGTGTTTGGTGTCTAGTGCCTAGTTGCCTAGCCAGGCAGATCCAGCTTTAAGGAAAGCTCTAGAAGCTGCTCCAGACTTACCTTTTCAGGAGCTTGGGTCATCGGGCAAGTGGCTTTCTGAGTTTTGGGGAAGGCAATAACGTCACGAATGGAGTCGGCACCACACAGAAGCATAACAAGCCGATCGAAACCAAGGGCAATGCCGCCGTGGGGCGGCGCCCCGTACTTGAGAGCATCGAGCATGAAGCCGAACCTCTGCTGGGACTCGTTATCATCAATGCCCAGAGCCTTGAATACTTGCAGCTGCAAATCATAATTGTGAATACGGATACTACCACCGCCGATCTCGTAGCCGTTTAAAACCAAGTCGTAACCACGGCTGTAAACCCTCTCTGGATGGTCAGCGAGAAAACCTACGTCTTCTTCGACTGGGGCGGTAAAGGGATGATGGACAGAAACGTAACGTTCTTCGGCAATGTCGTATTCCAACAGCGGAAAATGCGTGATCCAGGTGAAGTGAAATTGGTTATTATCTGTGAGATTGAGACGGTTGCCGAAGTGGCAACGCAAAATGTCCAAAGTAGGGTTAACTATCTTAGACTCACCCGCCACGAAAAGAATAAGATCGCCTGCTTCAAGGTCGGCGGTTTCAGCAAGTAGATCTTTCTCCGCCTCAGTGAGGTTCTTGGCTACCGGCCCCTGCCAGTTGTTTTCTTGCACTTTAATCCAGGCAACACCCTGGGCTCCAGTTTGTACATCGTAGTGGTTGGCCAGATTCTCCTTGCCCTGCATCTTGTCCAGGTCGCTACGAGGCAAGGTAGCCTGGCCTTTGAGCGTCAGAGCCTTGACTATGCCCCCGGCCTCAATAAGCCGGACAAACACCTGGAAATTACTGTTAGCAAAGACCGTGGTCACATCCACGAGTTCCATTCCAAACCGAGTATCAGGTTTGTCTGTTCCATAGCGAGCCATGGCTTCATCATAAGTGATTTGTGGAAAGGGCAGTTCGAGTTCCTGGTCTAGGACCTCCTTGAAGACGTGGCCGAGCAAGCCCTCGGTTACCCGGAAGATCTGCTTCTCATTGATAAAGGCCATTTCGATGTCGACCTGGGTAAATTCAGGTTGACGGTCAGCGCGGAGGTCTTCATCTCGAAAACATTTCACAACTTGGTAGTAGCGGTCGAAACCAGCCATCATTAATAACTGTTTGAACAGTTGGGGCGATTGTGGCAAGGCGTAGAACTTGCCTGGATTAACCCGGCTGGGAACGAGGTAGTCGCGAGCCCCTTCGGGTGTGCTTCTGGTCAACACCGGGGTTTCGACCTCTATAAAATCGGCTTCGTTGAGATAGTGGCGAACCGCACGAGCCGCATGATGGCGTCGAATAAGGCTCTGGAGAATATTCGGGCGGCGCAGATCCAGGAATCGGTAGCGCAATCTTAGATTTTCACCGGCGTCGACTTCTGGTTCCAAGTGAAATGGTGGGGTGAGGGAGGTGTTGAGCAAACGATACTCATCCACTATCACCTCGATCTCCCCGGTCTTCAGTTTGTAATTGGTCATACCGTCCGGTCGCAGCCGCACCTCACCGCGCACAGCGATAACATGCTCAGATCTAAGGGCGTGGGCCCTTTCGTGTGCTTCGGCATTACGCTGGGGATCGAACACTACTTGAGTGATGCCGCGCCGATCACGGAGATCGATAAAAATGAGACCGCCGTGATCCCGGCGACGTTGAACCCAGCCCATAAGGGCAACCCTACTGCCCGTATCATCAGCACCAAGGGTGCCACAGTCGTGAGTGCGTTCCCAGTCACCAAGAGAATCCAAAGACATGTGTTGCCTTCCAAATCTTGAGCGAATTAAGTAAGTACGGTTGCGGGACTTAAGTCAGCGGATCAAATCCGAATATCGAATATCGAAACTGGGGCCCCGCCCAAGGGGTGGGGACTCCGCAGGAGAAATCCGAAACAAATCCGAAATTCAGTAGTCATTTGTCAATTGGAGAATTAGTCGATTCGTCAAATCGTAGAAGTCGTAAATGGTAAACGGTGAATGGTGAAAGGTAAACGATCAACTAATTCTCTAATAAACCTATCCTGTCCTTTACCGATTACAACCAATGACAGCGAAGCGTAGTGACCTAATGACGGCGCAGCCAAATGACCCGAAGCCAAATCCGCAATCCGAGATCCGAAATCCCCAATCTCACATCCCTTATTTCAACCTCCCCAGAAGTTGTTCAGTGATTCCCTCTAGCGGGATCTCCTCCTGGGTGCCCGCCTTCATATTGCGCAGTACCGCCGAGCCTTTTTTTAGTTCATCTTCGCCAAGAATTAAGACATGGGTAACGCTCAGTTTGTCTGCTCGACGCATTTGGGCCTTGAGGCTCCTAGACTCATAGTCCATTTCCACAAAAAGGTCTCGAAGCCTCAGTTCCTGGACAAGTCCGAATCCCCTTCTTTGGGCTTCCTCACCTAAACAAGCTACGA
>Ga0210109_1000042_pt1 | contig 21959 bp, 20 predicted proteins | sample China_Bullhead_C_FD_184857 | JGI IMG/M metagenome (GOLD analysis project Ga0210109, IMG submission 184857) | Wetland microbial communities from San Francisco Bay, California, USA, that impact long-term carbon sequestration -... | ecosystem: Environmental > Aquatic > Marine > Wetlands ...
TAAGCCAGGGTAACCGGAGGCGGGAGATCTTCCAGACTTTGTCGCCGTACACCAGTTCATCTTCATGGGTACCGGCCATCCGCAGAATATCTTCAGAAACCTCCTCCTCCATGATGTCCATGATGTCATCGATGGTAATGCGTCCAACCAGAGTTCCGTCCGGTTCCACTACCGGGGTCGAGAGGAGGTCATATTTCTGAAATATGCTTGCCACTTCTTCCTGATCCATATTGACAGGAATAGCCTTGAAACTGCTGTCCATGACTTGGGAGACTTTGTCTCCGGGGTTAGCCAAAATGAGCCTCTTTAGACTCAGTTGTCCCACCACTTTGAACTGGGGATCGATGACGAAGACGTTGATCAAATAGTCCAGATTCTCACCCAGTAGACGAACGCGATCAATGGCTTCGGCAATGGTGGCTTCCCGTGGCACAGCCAAGAGCTCTGCTTGCATAATACCGCCGGCCGTTTCCTCTCCATGGACAAGGAGCCGACGTACATGCTGCGAATCCTCCACATCAATGCGAGCCAGGACTTTCTCGACCACTTCCTCCGGCACCCCGGCCAGGAGGTCAGCCGCATCATCCGAGTCCAGTTCGTCCACGATCTGGCCTAGACGTTGAGGGGACAGGTGAGAGAGAATTTGATCTTGGGAGAATTCCGACAGGTGAGCGATCACCTCTGGGGCGATGACCGTGTCAAAGCGTTTGAAGAGGTTTATCTTCTCGGACTCATCCAGAGATTCGAAAAGGTCGGCAATGTCCACTGGATGCAATTCAGCCAGCATCTCAACTGCGTCATCCAAGTTGTCTTGGTTCAGAGCCGATTTCAGCCTTGAGAGAAGTTCACTTCTGTCAATGGGCATCGTTGTCAACCTGTCTAGAATTATGGACAATAAACCGCAGGAGCGGTATATATTCGGTTCGGGACACCAAGCTAGCCGGAGCTGTCACAAAAGTGCAAGGCTGGCTGCGACAGGCAGAAATGCTTCTGGTCCTGTGACTGGAGTCTTGGGCACTGGTGCCCCCAGTGCTGCAGGTGTTTTCCCATTGCTAGATTAGCAGCTTTAGCCTACACTAATTGCGCGCCGAATGAAATTCTTTTCGAAAATTGAGTCTGCACAACTCAAGCGATAGACTGACGGTTCTGTCGTGGTTGTAATCTTCAAGGTTCAGAAAAGGCAAACCGATCCGCAAGAGTATTACCGAATATAGGGCATCAGCCATAACAAGAGTCAATCTTGCTAAATAGGGTAGCAGTTATGCTGAATACCATACGAGGCAGAATAATCGCAGTTTTAATACTGGGTCTTGCTGTACTTCTGTTAATTACTGCCATAAATTTTTGGAATGTTTTCTCTGTGAATGAAAAAATACGTATTATCGAAAACTATGATGATTTGTTTAATGACATTTTGGAGGTTAGACGCTATGAGAAAAATTTTATTTTATATAAAAATGTTAATGATTTAAAGGAGTCCCTCGAGTACTTGGATAAAGCAGAAGATTTGGCTCGCAGACTAGCATTAAATATCTCTGAGCTAGTCGGCAGTGAAGAATTCGATCATTTTATGTCTAGCTTGCATAGTTATCGACAGGTAATCGTTAAGTATACTGTCTCAGATAATGATCAAATTAGTCAATCTGACATAACCCTAATGAGGTCACGAGGCAAGGAGCTGATAGAGTTCGTTAGTAGGTTTATCGATATCAAACGTAAAAGAATCCACAGAGCTCTCTCCCGCTCTGTAGTTATTCCCTTTTTGTTTCTGCTTATCTTTTTCACCGTGATTATTCTGACCTTTCGTATTGTAGTGAGGGACATTTTCCAACCTTTACAGCTTATCGAGCGGACAACTAAAGAAATCGCCCAGGGCAACTTTTCCCCCATAGACTATAAGGCCCGGACCAAGGACGAGATATTCGATCTTGTCACTGCTTTTAACAAAATGGCCAGAGAAATCGATGAGGGGCAAGAGGAGTTGGTACAGTCTCGCAAGATTGCCGCTCTTGGTACCTTTACTGCCGGGGTGGCCCACGAGATCAACAACCCTCTCAACAATATCTATCTGACGGCTGAGGCCCTAATTGAAGACTTCGAACAACAGATCCCCGGAGAAGCCAAGGAACTTGTGCTGGATATCCTCTATCAATCCGAACGGGCAGCTGAGGTTGTGGGAAATCTTCTGGACTTCTCGCGAAGCGAACACCCATCCTATACCGAGCTCTCGGTGGATGATGTCATCCAGCGCACTGTAAAGCTGGTGAAAAACCAGTTGATGCTGACTGGCATCAACCTGGAGATGGAGATCGCTTCAGGGCTGCCCGAGATCAAAGGGGCCCAACGTCATCTCCAGCAAGTTTTCTTGAATCTGTTCTTGAATGCAATTCACGCCATGCCCAATACTGGCGAGCTCACTGTTAGCGCAACTACATACTCTTCTGAATACATCCGAATAGATGTAAAGGATACGGGAGTGGGGATAAGGGCCGAGGACTTGGAGAGGATCTTTGATCCCTTCTTCACCACCAAAGGAGTGGGGCGGGGAACGGGGCTCGGTCTATCGGTGACCTATGGAATCGTCAAAGAGCACGGAGGGTATATAGAGGTAGCAAGTGAGGTGGGGAAAGGATCCACCTTCTCTGTGTTTCTTCCCGTAGTGGCGGAAAGGCCGGAGGAACAAGATGGACGCCCAAATAGCCATAGTGGATGATGAGATAACGGTGTGCCGCCGACTACAACATGCCTTGGTGAAAGAGGGCTATGGGGTGGAGACTTTTCAGGCTGCAGGGCCTTTTCTCGAGCGCATGACCGTGGCCCATTTTCAGGTCATATTCCTTGATCTAAGGCTGTCGGATATGGATGGCATGAGGCTGTTGCCAGAGATAAAGAGGAGATGGGAGCAGGCCGAGGTAGTGATCATCACCGGCTACGGATCCATAGATTCAGCTGTTAAGGCAATTCAGAAAGGGGCCTATCATTATATCACCAAGCCCCTAAAGCTTGAAGACGTCCGCATCCTGGCAAAGAGGGCTCTGGAGAAGATACATCTCAGGCAAGAGGTTGATAACCTGAAAAGGGTTTTGGCAGAGGATCGCAGCTCCTTTAACGGGCTTGTAGGAACCAGCGGGGAGATGCAGGAGATCTTTAGCCTGATGAAGAAGGTGGCTGTTGTCGACTGCAACGTCCTGATCCGCGGCGAAACTGGCACGGGCAAGGAGCTGGTGGCCAGGGCCATTCATAATCTGAGCCCCAGGAGCCCCTATCCATTTGTCTCTTTTAATTGCGGCGGCTTTGCGGAGGAATTGATCACCAATGAGCTGTTCGGCCATGAAAAAGGGGCTTTTACCGGGGCCGTCTCCACCAAAATAGGGCTGTTGGAGACGTCCCACCGCGGGACGGTCTTTTTGGATGAAATAGGAGAGATGCCCCCCTCCATGCAGGTAAAGCTTCTGCGGGTCATTCAGGAAAAGAAGATCCTCAGGGTGGGAGGAACAAGGCCAATAGACCTGGATATCCGAATTGTTGCCGCCACCAACAAGGATTTGAAACAGGAAGTCCAGGATAGAGAATTCCGCGAAGATCTTTATTACCGGCTTGACGTGGTAAACATCAAGCTTCCAAGACTGGCCGAGAGGAAAGACGATATTCCCCTGTTGATCTCGCATTTTATCAAGAAATACAGTACTGCTTTGCGAAAGGAGATCAGCCGCATCACCCCCGAGGCCGTGGAGATTCTTTTAGGATACAACTACCCGGGAAATGTTCGCGAGTTGGAAAACATTGTCGAGCGGGCTGTGGCCTTGGCGGAGGGTGAGCTGGTTAGGGTGGAAGACCTACCCCCGGATCTGCAAAAGCTCGATTTTTTCTCCCTGGATGGAGAAGAGCTCCTGTCCCTGGAAAAGGTAGAGAAGAACCACCTAGTCAAGGTCTTGAACAAGACCGGCTGGAATAGGAATCTAACCAGCGAGATTCTCGATCTGCCGCGGACCACCCTCTGGCGGAAGATGAAAAAATATAACATTTCGAAAAAGTAGTCGCCAAAATCCGCGTTTCACTTTTCACTTTGAAACATTCCTGCCATAGTCGTTTTTCTTCAACAAAGATCAGCTAATCCCCCCCGTCAATAGATAGTTCTGTTTCAAAATGAAAAGCCATTCATGTCAGCTCATCTTTGGTATAACTGGTAACTATTGAAAATTAAATGCTTTTTTGGTTTGGCACCAATCTTGTAGAACCTGACGAGATTATGAAGCGAATCATGGCGGTTTTGGAAGCTGGTGAGACCAACCTCTGGTCAGCTGTCCATGCGATCAATCTGGCCCAGAGACTGGGCGGCAAAGTCTTCATTCTCAGGATCTTACCCTCTGAAAAAAGCGGAAAAAGTGTAGAACTGCAGGAAGAGCGAAAGGGGGTGTTGCAAGAGCGGCTGGAGGCCCTCATTGAACAGGGGCGTTCTCAGGCGGTTTCGGTAGATTACCACATAGCTCATGGGAGTTATGAAGATGAACTGGTGCGGTTTATTAGAGAAATACAGATTGACATTCTGGTACTTCCCGCGCCCCATTTGTTTCGGTATGGTCAGCGGCACAAGGAGATTTCACCCGAGAGCATCCGCCATCGGGTCAACTGTCGCATAGAACTGGTGCATGAGAAACCCGATTTACCTGTGAGGAGATGAATATGTTCTGGCACCTCTACCTACCCATTGCGGGGAGCAGCATCAACATCTTGTTGATCTTTTTCTTGGGCATTCTGGTTGGGCTTCTTTCCGGTATATTTGGAGTCGGAGGTGGTTTTTTGATGACCCCGCTGCTGATCATGATCGGCATACCACCAACGGTGGCCGCAGCCTCGGACTCCAACCAGATTGTCGGGGCCTCCACCTCGGGCACCCTGGCCCATTACCGGCTGGGCAATGTGGATTTCAAAATGGGCCTCCTCCTGCTGATCGGTGGAGTGGCGGGTGGAACAGTGGGAGTGCAGATCATTAAGATCCTGCGCGAGCTTGGCAATGCGGACTTTTTGATCAACATCACCTACGTGCTGATGCTCGGTTTTGTCGGCACTTATATGTTTCTGGAGAGTCTGCAGGCGATAAGAAAGAAAAAGGCTGCGCAGGAGCCCCCTGTGGCTAAGGAGTCAAGATATGCCCGGCTGGTGGGCAAGCTGCCGTGGCAGACAAATTTTGACACATCCGGAATCAGACTTTCTGTGCTCATGCCCCTTGGCCTGGGCGTATTTGTCGGTATTCTGGCGGCAATTATGGGGGTGGGCGGCGGCTTTATAATGGTTCCGGTAATGGTCTATCTGTTAAGAATGCCGATGCACGTGGTTGTGGGGACCAGCCTCTTCCAGATCCTCTTTACCTGTGTCAATGTGACCATCATGCAGGCCCACTCCAATCATACGGTTGATTTCGTCTTGGCTCTCATCCTGCTGCTGGGGTCTACGTTGGGGGCGCAGTTCGGGGCCAAGATCAGCAAAAGATTGGGCGGGGAGCAGCTCAAGATACTCCTCGCCTCAATTGTTCTTCTGGTGATGGTGAAAATGCTCTTGAGCCTTCTCCTAACACCCGACATCATGGTAGCATACAAGGGAGGACATTAAAGTGCTGAAAAAGACCGCAGTTTTTCTGGCTCTCTTCTTCTGCTTCTTTGTTGGTTGGCCGTTTTCCTCGCCAGCCGGTGGCATAAAGGCTCGTCTGATTCCTGAGGCCGTCGACATCGGCACCTTTTTTAACGGCACTAAGGTATATGTCTCCGGCGATGTCTCTCGGGACAGCGAGGTTGTGGTAAGGTTGTCTGGGATGCGCCGGGATGTGGCCCTGAAGAAAAAGGGAAAGGTACTGGGTCTTTTGTGGATGAACCTCGGCAGCGTCACCATCCACGACGTGCCCAGCATGTATCTTGTCTCTATCTCTAAGGATTTAGCGGCCATTGCCAAGACGCAGCCCAACAAGTGGGAGGAACTGGGCTTCGGCTTCGCTGCTCTGGAAAAAGAGATAAACACTTACTCAGCGCCGGCAGAAAGAGAAGCGATCTTCAAAGAGTTTTTGAAACTGAAAAAGAGCGAAGGGCTTTATGCCATAGAAACAGGTAGTATCAGCTACACCGAAGAGAACTCCGGCGGCAAGTCCTTCGAGGCGGCTTTGGAGATCCCCCCCCGTCTTACCCCGGGGAAATATCTGGTGGAAACCTTTGCTGTAAAAGATGGCTCTGTGACGGCAAGCACCACAGCGGAGCTGCAAGTGAAGCAGGTTGGGTTTCCCGCATTTGTCTCGAGCCTTGCCTTCAAGCATGGCGCTCTATACGGTCTCTTGGCCACGATTATTGCCATTGTTGCAGGCCTGCTCATGGGCGTCATCTTTAAAGGCGAAAAGGGTGCGCACTGATCAGCTGATGAACATCTTCGGCAGGCTAAAAAAGGCTCTCAGTTCCAGAAAGAGCCGTCGCGGCCAGGTCCCTTTTATCATCTTGTTTAAGACCTTTCAGGGGATCCTGGAGAAGAATAACAGGATATTGGATTTGATGGCAGAAATGGGCGACAAGCTTGGAGGTGATTATGTTTTTGATAAGCAGTACATCGTCTCCAGCAGCCAGGAGATGGGCGATCTGGTTTACAAGCTGATCTACGACTTGGATACCATCGCCCCCCGTAAATATTTTGATCTTTACGACGCCTTTCAGAGGATCAGCCATGAGATCGAAGAAGAGTTGGTCGGCAGGCCGGTAATCCCCCAGGCGGACCTGGTAATACCTTTTGAGACCATCAGCAGGGACTCCGGCGATGTGGTGGGGGGCAAAGTGGCTAACCTGGCTGAAGTACATAATATCCTGGGGCTGCCCACACCGGAGGGCTTCGTTATTACCACCACGGCCTTCAAGGCCTTCATGGAGTACAACAAGCTTTGGGATAGATTCAGACAGGAGCCTATGACAGCTGAGGTCGGCAAGGAGATGCGCAGGCTCATCGCCCAGGGCTTATTACCTCCTGATCTCAAACGAGCATTGCAACAAAGTATTGAAAAATTGCAGCAGGCAGCGAGCGATAAGAAGATATTTTTGGCGGTAAGAAGCAGTGCCTGGGGTGAGGACAGCATCCATACCTTCGCCGGCCAGTTCAAAACCTTCCTGAACCAGCCGGCTGAAAAGCTTGGCGACAGGTATAAGCAGGTGATCGGCAGCGCTTACTCCCCTTCGGCCATAGAGTACAGGGCGGGAAAAGGTATTTCCGAGGATGAGGTGGCCATGGGGGTGGGCTGCCAGATAACCATCGACGCCAAGGTAAGTGGTGTGCTCTACACCCTGGATCCCACCACGCCGGAGCGGGAGGTTATGGTAATAAACTCTGTCTTGGGGCTTGGAGCGCCCTTGGTATCAGGCGAGGTGGCAGGGGACCAGTACTTACTGAGTCGCACGCCACCGCATGAACTCACAGCCGTTAACGTCCGGCGCAAGCCCTCCAGTCTGGCTCTGAAGGCGGGCGGTGGCACTGAGGTTCGGTCCGTTCCAGAAGAACTGCAGATGCGGCCTTGCCTCGCAACCGCAGAGATGCTGCGTCTGGCTGAAACTGCCCTTATTATTGAAAGGTATTTCAAAAAGCCCCAGGACATCGAGTGGGCCCTGGACAAAAATGGTCAGTTTATTATACTCCAGACCAGGCCCCTCAACCTCCAAAGCCAGATGGCCAATTTGGTCTGCAACCTCACCGCCGCCGTGCAAGAATATCCGGTGATATTTAGAGGCAAAGGGGACATCGCCCAACGGGGGGTCGGAGCGGGGGCTGTAGTTATTGTCAGGGATGATCAAGATATGGAGGATTTTCCCGCGGGCGCCATCCTGGTTAGCAAGTATACCTCACCACGCCTTGCCAAGGTTGTGCCCAGGGCCAGCGGTATCCTCACCGATGTAGGTTCGCCCACCGGCCATATGGCCACCATCGCCCGGGAGTTCCGGGTACCTACTATTGTCAATACAGGAGAGGCCACTAGGGTCCTGAGGCCGGGGCAGGAAATCACGGTGGACGCAGAGGAGAATGTGGTATATGAGGGCAGGGTAAAAGAGCTCTGTTACTATGAGTTTTCCGAAGAGCCATTCGAAGAGAGCTACGAATATCGGCTGATCTTGCGAGTGCTCAAGAAGATAGCCCCTCTTAACTTGCTGAACCCCCACGAGAAGAATTTCGCCCCTGGGGGTTGCAAGAGTTTTCATGACATCACCAGGTTCGTCCATGAGAAGGCGGTGGAGGAGTTGCTTAACCTTGATTTCCAGAAAAGGAAATTGGATGCACCGGCAAGGAGACTCAAGCTCCCAATCCCTCTAGGGTTGATGCTCATTGATATGGGGGGGGGGTTAGAAGAGACTGCGGAGGGTTCGGTGGTGGAGCCCGGCCAGGTGGTCTCGATTCCCATGAAAGCAACGCTTGAGGGAATGATTGCTCCTGGAATGTGGAGCACAGAGCCCATGTCGGTGGACTTTGGCTCCTTTATGTCGAGCCTCACCCGGACTTTTTCATCCAGCCTGGCAACGCCCAAATATATGGGGCAGAATCTGGCGATCATCAGCAAGGAGTACATGAACTTGAGTCTACGGTTGGGCTATCACTTCAGCATCCTCGATGCCTATATAAGCGACGAGATCAACGACAACTATGCGTATTTCCGTTTTCTAGGGGGAGTGACCGACTTGCAGCGCCGCTCGCGCCGAGCCAGGCTATTGGCTGAACTTTTGGAGGCGCATGACTTCCGAGTGGATGTGAGGGGAGACCTGGTGGTAGGCCGGATAAAAAAGTTGGATGCGGCAAGGATGGTGGAGAGGATGCGCACCCTTGGTCATCTCGTTTCCTTTACCCGCCAGCTTGATGTAAAGATGGTGAGTGATGCAGAGGTTGAAAACAGCAAGGAGACGTTCGATCGGTTGGCGGCAGGAAAAGCGCCGGAAATGAACTAAAGGGAGGTCCCATGAATGAGGACAGAAAAACGCAGATTCTTATTTTGGACGATGAGCCCATAGTCTGGAAGAGATTGAAACCGGCACTGGAAAAAGCGGGCTATGAGGTTGAGGCTTTTACTCAGAGCAGCAGCGCCATGAGGCGGGTGCAGGAAAAGGAATTTGATATTGTGGTGACCGATCTCAAGATGGAAGGCGTTGACGGCATGGAATTTCTGACCGACGTGAAAACTCGCTCACCCAAGACCGAGGTGATTGTCATAACCGGATTCGCCACCATGGAGACCGCCAAGGAATCCTTCCAAAAAGGAGTTTTCGACTTTGTGGCCAAGCCTTTCAAGAGGGGTGAACTGCTGGAGATCATAAGAAAAGCCGAGGCTAAGGTCTTCGGTAAGTAAGGAGAGAATAAGGAGTGAAACCATGATCAAAGTACTTGTTCCCGTTGCGGCGGATTTAGCATCCAGTATCGCTCTCCGGTATACTTGCCGGCTTGCAGAGCTGGTGGAAGTGGAGATCCAGACCATCAACGTAAGAAAGCCCTCATCTGAAGAATACCCCGTAGGCACGGGCTGGGTCCGTCACACCTGGGAGAAAACGATGCTGCAGAAGGCAGAGCATGATGTGAGTCAATTGATCCGGGCTGAAAGGGCCCACTGCCCCACCTTAGGGGAACCAAAGATTAGGCTTGGAGACAGAGATGATGAGATACTCAAAGAGCTCCAGTCCGGCTCCTATAACCTCTTCCTGGAAGGGACCATTCCCACTTTCAGCTCCTCCTACTTTACCAAAAGGCTCCAGTCCCACCTTTATGAGAACATGCCGTGCCCGTTTATTATGGTTAAGAATTTGATGCCCCTCAACAGAGCACTGCTTGTTTTGAGCGACAGCGTGGATCTGAGCAGGCTAATCCGTATTTTTACTGATACATTCAAGAAAGCTTTTCTGCCTATTGATCTCTTCTACTTGAAGTTTCAAGAGAAAGAAAACGGGGAGAAGGAGAAAGAAAGCCTGAAGACCGCAATGGACCTCCTGGAAACGCAGGGATGGGTGGCGGAAAAGAGTGAGGTTATCTACGGGCAACCGCAGGAGTTGGCCGAGCGTCTCGAAGACTATGGTCTTCTGGTGACGGATTTGGGCCGGAGCTTGGAAAAAAGAAGCCCTTTACAAGAGTTCTTGGTGGCCACCCTGGCACCAATCCTTCTTTTTTGACCATGAATCTGATACCGGTGGGGAGAGACTAAAATGAGGATTCTTTGCGCGGTAGATGAAAGCCCATACAGTGAATATGCAATTAGGGAGACGGCCCGACTGGCCATGAACACCTGGGCAAATGTCACCATTCTGGGAGTCCACCGCGACTCCGCTTTGGTGAAAAGGGCTTCTGCCCGTGATGATGTGGACCTAGTTAAGACCTTGCGTCGCTATCGCGAGCTGTTCCTTACCTATTTCCAGGAATCCGGTTCACCTTATGACACCAAAAGATGTGGCTACGAGTTTATGCTGTTGGCAAACGGAGCCTGGGAGGATTTGTATCTTTGCCGGAGTAGTATGAAGGAACTAAAGGTTCGGCTGAGAGCAGGCAATATGAGCAAAGCTATTTTGGCTGAGGCGGAGGAAGACGAAAGCGACCTCATCGTGATCGGCTGCGACCATGACAGAGGCTGCATCTGGGAACACGAGGCAGCCCTTCCCAAAAAAGTGGTAAACGGCGTCAGTTGTTCCGCCCTTGTGGTGACTGCCAGAAAAAAGATAAAAAACATCCTCTGCTGCCTTGATCAGCAGAGTGTAAGCCAGGAAACTTTGGAGATGGTCAACCAGATGGTGACGATCCACAAGGCCAGGCTGAAGATCGTGGGTTTAAGCAAGGGCAAGGAACTAAAGCCGGATGTGGACAAGAGTATGCAGTTCATCCTGGATTACTATCTGGCGCGGGAGATTACCCCGAGCATAAGCATTGTTGATACCTCAGAGCTGGAAAGCTTTTTGGCTCAAGAAAGTGAACAGGCGCTGATCGCCCTAGTGATGGGAAAAAAGTCTCTCTTATCCAAGACACTTTCCAAGAAAAAGGTGGACAAGTTGGTGGAAGCAAGCCGCAGTTCCGTCTTGATCCTTCGCTAAGGGATGTAGGTTTCAGTGTTCATAGTTCAGGTTTCAGCTCTATCAATTCTGACACCTGACACCTAAATCCTTAGTCGTGGTCATTTGTAATTTCCATCAACTTCCACCTCTCCATAGCAACAAGGAGGACGAGTTCAATCCGCAACCTTCCCACTGCCTCCAACCTAAAGCGAAGCGCTCCTCTAACCTCCAACGGCATCCCCCCCTGCTCCATGCCTCCTAATTCTGACTCCTATTACCTCAACCTATTACACAAATGACAGCGCAGCGAAACTGGGAACCCGCTTGTCGTAGATGCCGCTTGCGGTGCGGGACTGAGCGGAGCGCAGCTCAATTGTTACATTTTGCAACAGTACATTTCGTCGATGCAATAGTTCGTAACGTACTGTAATTACATTGTAATGGTATCTGCAAGCCAACAATGTTGCGTTATGCAACCCTCGACAGCTCTCCGGTCTAGACTTCATAATCAACTAATAATCTAGTGATAACAATAAGATCAAGACTATTTTTCTGCCCTGGCATGGTTGTTGTATTACTATTAGGCAAAAAGCAGCACAAAAGTTGAGAAAAACTTTAAGATAACAGGAGGATTCGCCATGAGTATCAGAGAAAAACTCGAGAGAATCATGATGGCCATTACCTTCGCTGAGGCGGGGGAGCACGATACGGCCAGGGAGTTTTTAAGAGAGGAAAAACGTCCGCGCAAGTCGAAGAGGGTTAGGCGGCGGCCCAGACCAGAGCTGCGAGCCCCGTCCGCAAAGCGGTAAGAGATTATAATCAAGTGTCTAAAGAAAATTCCATAAGGAGGTAACGATCCATGTTGGCAAAGTTGAAAAAAAAGATCCTCAAGAAGAAGGTTGACGAGAATGAGGTAGAGGTGGAGAGTCGCCAGGGCCAGACTCTGAGAGAAAAGGTCGAGAGCTACACCGAGGCGATCACCTTTGCCGAAGCCGGTCTCCAGGAGGAGGCCCAGGAGATCATGCGAGCCGAACTGGCTGAAATAGCCAAGGTGCTGGTGGTGGGCCACGAGGACACCTTCTCCAAACCACTGGTGGACTATGCGGTGGGATTTGCCGAACGCATGGGCTATGAGATCATCGCCCTCAATATCAGTCCCGTCCGGACCGAATCGGCTACGCTGGGGCCTTTCTGTGATATGCTTTGCGAGGAGTTCAACAAAAAGTGCCAGGAAGGAATCGGCGCCCTTTGCCGGGCCTGCGAGGAAAAGTCCATCCCCTTCACCCACCTGGTCAAGTACGGTGAGGTTGACCAGTGCATCAAAGAGACTCACGAGGAGATGCGGAGAGTGGAATTCGTCATCACCGAACCGGAGAGTTGCCCCGAGGAGGGAAGAGTTGCCATTCCAGTCTTCTGCCTGGCCCACTAGTTGTTGGCTTAATGTCGGTCGGGTGGTTCCGCGCCAGCGGGCTCACCCGACGGCAGTGGCCATTGTTTATGAATCAAGGAGTAGATTTAAAGACAAGATCCCTAGCGCTGCTTGGGCAGGTAATTTATCAGGAGGAATAATAGTATGGACGCCCACTTCATCTTCGGTCTGGTACTGGTCCTTTTCACCCTGGGACTTTGCTTCTTTTTCAGGAAAGAGAACAAGAATAAATAAGGAGTAGCACTGCCATCTCCTTTCTAATGTAAGTCATCCTAAGCACGGAATTCATCCGGGCAAAGTGGTCTCCGACCACGGCCTCAGCAATGCTCCTGTTTCCTACACTGTTGATTAACTAGTGTCCATCCGAAAACCTCGGATGGACTTAAGCAAGTTTCCGAGCCAGAAACGAGCAATTTTTCGCAAGATCAAGGAAATCAAGGAATTGCGCGGAGACGTACCGGGGTACGTCGCACAAGAAATTCCGCAGGTTGACGAAGAGATTGCGGAAAAGGGCCGTTTCCGGACGGAAACTAGCTAATGACCGCCGGTGCCAAAAATACCGGAGGCACCCAGGCAAAGTACCAACACTTCCAATATGATGAGCACCACAAAGGCGATATCTTTCTGTTTAATATAGTAAGGTAAAATGACTATATAGCAGACAATCGTCATCCCCGCCAGCAGGACAATCCCGATAAAATTGAGAAAGTCGCCTTTGCCGAGCAGGGTAGCCCACCCCCACCCTATGGGGATGTTGGCCTCATGCACATACTGGCTCACCGGCATGGACCAGTATTGCGAAACCTCGTTGATCGGTATGTAACTTTCAAAAATTCCGCTTACGTAGACGCAGAAAGTGATAAACAGGATCGCTATGGCGCCCCAGCTGCCGTAGAAGAGCAAGTCGGCATAGGTTATCTGTTCGGGTGGAGCTTGCGGTGCCTTAGATGTCATTTTTTCACCTCATACTTTTCAAATGCCAAGGCCCTTCAATAAAGCCTTGATCCCGGCAAAAAGGAGCACAGTAATGACAATGTAGCGGATGACCTTCGGTTTCGCCACCGCCAAAATTCTCACTCCCACAAAAGATCCCAGCATGAGTCCTACGATGGAAGGCACCGCCATGAGGGGAATCACGCAGCCCTGATTGAGATAGATCCAGGCCGCCGAGGTGTCGGTGATGGAGAGCAAAAACTTGCTGGTTCCCACCGAAAGCTTCAAAGGTGCTCCCATGAGCAAATTGAGCACGGGAACATTGGCCCACCCCGCACCCAGGCCGAACATGCCGGCCATAAAGCCGATGACGATAAAAAGAAGCAAGCCTGGTAGGGTGCGGTGGGTTTTCCACTCGATGAGTTCTCCGGTGGACGGCTCCAGATAAGCACCGGCCATTTTCAAAGCTCCGCCGATGCCGTCCTGCTTTTCCACCACCGGTCGCTCCACGTTCTTGGAAAAGGTGATCAAGAGCGCGATGAAAATGATTGTCGCCCCCAAGGCAATCTGGATGATGTTGGTGGGAAGAGCAAGACCCACGAGAGCACCGACAATGGCACAACTGGAGGCAATAAGGGCAACCGGCAGAGCGAGGCGGAGATTGGCAAAGTTTCTTTTGAGCAAACCCGGCCCTGCTGCCAGAGCCCCGGCCAGGGCCACCAGCAGGCCGGTCCCCCTGACAAAGTCAAGATGGAATGGAAAAAAGCCGCTCACCAGCGGCACATAGAGCACGCCGCCGCCCACGCCGGCCAACACCGCGATGATCCCCAGGACAAAGCAGAAGAAAAAGAGTATCACAGGCCAGAACCACCAGGGGTGCTCTGGGTTAGCAGCAACGGCTTCTGCTGTCGCCCATGCGGGCGTCGATAGTGCATGGATTGCGACAAATATCGCACTTGCCGCCACTGATCTAAATGGGAATCTCAGCATTGCTATCCTCGCGCAAGAAGTTCCAGCACAGCTTTGTATGCCAGCAGAATGACCACCCACGGCACTACGTGCAATTTTTAACAATCAGTTTACTAATTAGCAAATTGTCGGCTGGAGTGTCAAGGAGAAAGTAGGACAAAAATGTTGCATTTTGCAATACTAGAATCATTTACCTAGTTCAAATCACGGCTGGATTTCGCCGGTGCAAGGGGGTACGGTATTGTTGCTAGAAACCCAGGTAGATAGTACATTTCATGATGAAAGCTTTTATCTGTAGAGCAGTACCGGCCTGGTGGTGCGCCGGATGATCTGCAGTGACCTATCACTCAGGATGTTAAAACGACCGGACTTGCCAAAACCCTGAGCTCCAAGCACCACGAGATCGTAGTTATTTAGCACTATTTCTCGAACCACTTCTTCAACCACGTTGCCTTCTATAAGCTTGGTTTGAGGTTGGTGTTCCAGCTTATTGAGGGCGGACTCCCCCTTTAGAACACAGGCGTCAGCGAACTCCTGGCTTTCTTGGCCGTCGGTATCGCGAACGTGCATCAGGGTGATCTCGGGCTTTTTCTTCAACAGCATGGGGCCGATGAAATTGAGAGCTTCTTGGTCGCAAGAGGAGCCGGAGTAGGCCACCAACACTCTATGTATGTTTCTCAGTTCTCTGACAATGAGCACGGGCCGGCTTGAGTGATGGATGACCTGGTTGTGCACCTGCCCGAGAAGCATCTCCCTGAGAGCTGAAGATCGATGGCAGCCGAGCACAATGAGGTCGACGTCTTTATCGCTGGCTTCACGGATAATCACCTCCGCCGGGTCGCCTACCAGAATTCTGGGCTCACAGGGGACCTTCCCCTCGAGGCACATCTCGCAGGCGTCAGCAATGGCTGCCTCGACCTCTTTGGCTTGCTCATCAATTTTCTTCTTGTGATCCTTTTTCAGAAATGGAATGTCGAAGTCTTCAAGAATGATGTTTCCCACATCCTTCTTTACGTGGATGGCGTCGACCTCGGCATCAAAGTGTTCCAGCAGGTGACAGGCGTACCGAAGCGCCAGACGTGACTCCAGGTCTCGGTCAACCGCGACAAGAACCTTCATTATATCCCCCTTAGGCTTGCTTTCTACCAAGTTCTCAAAGAAATCAGACAGCCGCATCTGGTAACAATAACCAGAACGTCATTCTCAGTATAATCGAAGAAACTGGAGAACCCCATTCTCCTTCCTCAAAAGTTATACATCAAATCTTCCTCTGTATATACATCAAATCTTCCTCTTTATTGGATCCCGTAAAAGAGGTAGATTACCGTGAGCATCACCGCGAGAAAGATGAAGGTCATCACAGCCCCGGCCTTGGCGTAGTCCACAGTGCGGTAGCCGCCTGGCCTCATGATCAGGGCGTTGACTTGGTGGGTGGGAAGAACAAAGGTGTTGGAAGCGGAAAGACCCACCACCAGCGCAGCCATCCTCGGATCGCCGCCTGCCATGAGCGCCATGTTCATACAGAGGGGGACCAGAAGCACGGTGGCACCCACATTGGAGATCACCAGGGTAAAGAAGGAGGTCATGACTCCCACCACCGCCAGGAGGACTATCGGTTGCACTTCCCCGATTATCTCCAGTATGGTCTTGGCTATATAGGCGGCTGTACCCGTTTGTTCGAAGGCAAATCCAAGGGGAATGAGCCCAGCCAGGAGAAAAACCGTCATCCAATCCACCGAATGGTAGGCCTCGTCCACGGTCAGCACCCCGGTGATGATCATGCCCAGTGCCCCTGACATCAAGGCCACAGAAAGTTGCATCTTGAAGAAAATGATCTGGGCCAAGGCTACCGCCAGCCACAACACCGCGAGCTTGGCCTTCTCCGGACGCAAAATCTCACCTTCCAGGGGTGAGGCAAAGGTAAGTGCCCTAGGCTGAGGCTGGTTTCGGAGGCGGTGAAACCTGTCCCAGGGACCCTGGAGCAATATGGCATCGCCCATGTTCAGACGTACGTGTTTGAGGCCGGAGTAGTAAACGCGCCCCCGGGTGTAGACGGCAATGGGATTCACCCGGTATTGCTCTTGAAACCCTGCTTCGCTCAAAGTTTTCCCTATGAGCTCTGATCGAGGTGAAACCACGGTTTCCACCAGACCGGCATTGGTACGCGCGAATTCATCAGCAAAATAATCCAAGCCATCCTTTATTTGCCAGCCCATAATCTCAGCCAGTCTTCTGACGTTGACTTCCCTGCCGATGATTACCAAATCATCACCCGGGCCTATTGAGTCAGTCCGCCGCGGCACCAGCCTCTTACTGCCTGTCGCAGAGTTACCCAGAGCAACCACGCTCACCAAGAAGTCCTGGCGAATGGCAAGTTCTTCCAGCGTTTTCCTGCCATCAAAGGTATCGGGCACGTGAAGCTCGAACGGATGATCCAGGGCAGGGTAATCAGTTATAAGCATGGCGGTGGTATCGAGATCGGCCTCGCCTTTCGCGGCTGGTAGAATGAACCTGCCCAGAATCATGAAATAGATAATGGCGCTGACGACCAGGCAAATGCCGATAGGTGTCTGGGTGAAGAGGCCGAAGGGCTCCAGCTTCTTTCCCCCAAGAACCATGAGGTCGTTGAGAAGGATCGTGGGGCTGGCTCCTACGAGGGTCATGGTGCCGCCGATGATGGCACAAAAACCCATGGGCATGAGCAGTCTGGAAATGGGAATGTCGAGCCGTTTGGAGATCCTTTGCGTGGCGGGAAGGAAAAGGGCCGCTGCGCCGATATTCTGCATCATGCTCGATATAACCGCCACGGTTCCGGAGATCAGGGCCATTATCCGTCTTTCACTGCGGCCGCCCAACTTAATGATGGGGCTGGCAACCTTGTTCATTACTCCGGTCTTGTCCAACCCTGCGCCAATGATGATCACTGCAATTATGGAGACCACTGCGTTACTGCTCAGCCCCAGAAAAGCCTGTTTGGGAGTTACAAGCCCGATGAGGGGCAGAAGCACCATCATCAAAATGCCCACCACGTCCACCCGAACCCACTCGAATACGAATAGAGTGATTACGAAAGCTAAGACAATTAGCGTCATTACCATGTCAGCGGTCATACTGGGTGCTCCTTTCTGTCTTGGCCAACTGTATGGCGTGATACATAAGTTGCTGGGCTGTACACGGTGAGGTGACTCTGCCCGGGGAGGCCGCGGGTTGCTCGTTGTTCAATAATTTTCGTCTGATTTATCCTGTGGCAAGATGAAACGACAGCTTCTCAGGACAAAGCGACCCGAACTAATTTAGCAGAAGGCTGGAGCAAGTGCAAGTTTTAACAAGCTCAAAATGTGCTATACTGCTGGCGCGGTGATATCCTGGTAGCCACCTTCAGGCGATGTGGGATCGATCTGGCAAGCATTGGAACGCAGGAATGGATTGTTGGCCTGCATTTTGAGGGAGTTGGCATGGCACTTTTTCGAAAATCCGAAGAGAAACAGCAGGGTGAGGAAATTGAGCTGCTGCGGCAGGAGGTCCTCAAGGCGCAGATGGGATCTTCGGCAGAAGACTACGCTCTGAAGGAGCTGGAAAAGCTGGAAAAGACCCCTGTAGAAGCGGCTGAATACGCCATCGGCGTCAACCACCTGGATTATCTGGTGACGCTCCCCTGGAGTGTGCATACCGAAGATAACCTTGATCTCGTGCACGCTGAGCGAATCCTAAGTCAGGAACACGCCGGCCTCCACCAGTTGAAAGAACGGATTTTGGAATATCTTGCGGTCCGGACTCTCAAGGTCAAACGGACTTATCGGCTTCTGGTGGTGGACGATGAGGAAATTGCCCGTTCCAATCTGGAACACATTCTCAAAAAAGAAGGCTACGATGTTTCCTTGGCAGAGGACGGTGCCGAAGCCCTAAAGCATATGGAGTCCACCCCGTTCGATCTCATTCTCACCGACCTGCTGATGATCAATGTTGGCGGCATGGAACTGCTTGAAAAGGCAAAGGATAGATTTCCAAACACCGAAGTAATCATTTTCACCGGCCACGCTACCCTGCCGTCAGCAGTTGAGGCAATGAAAAAGGGCGCCTACCATTATTTGGCCAAACCCTTTAATATTGATGAAATTCGTGCCAAGGTCGACGAGGCACTGGCCAGGAAGCAGTGGGAGCAAAGGCCCAAAGGGCCAGTGCTCTGTTTTGTTGGTCCACCGGGCACAGGGAAAACCTCATTAGGACAGGCAATAGCTGCTGCCCTCGACAAGAGATTCACCCGCTTATCGCTCGGAGGCATGAAAGATGAAGCTGAAATCAGGGGGCATCGGCGGAGCTATGCCGGCGCTATGCCCGGTCGAATCATCGATGCCATTCGGCGCGTCGGCTCCAAAAACCCAGTTTTCATGCTCGACGAAATCGACAAAATAGGCCAGGATTTCCGCGGCGACCCGGCCTCGGCCCTGCTAGAGGTTTTGGATCCTGAGCAAAACGAGCAGTTCTTGGATTACTATCTGGATGTACCCTTTGATCTCTCCAGCGTTATGTTCATAGCCACCGCCAACCTAGTAGACCCCATACCCCGACCGCTGTTGGACCGGATGGAGGTGCTCGCCCTTCCAGGCTATACCGATGAAGAGAAAATACGGATTGCCCAGGAGTTTCTGATCCCCAGGCAAACAGAAGCGGCAGGTCTTTCAGGCTCTCCACCAAAATTCACCGGAGAAGCGCTGCTGATGATCATCCGCTATCACACGCGGGAGGCCGGACTCAGGAACCTGGAGCGGGAAATCGGCTCCATCTGCCGCAAGATCGCCCGGGAGATTTTGCAACAGGGAAGAAAACCCAAGCCTGTTGTTATCACTCCCGAGGCAGTAGAAAATTATCTCGGGCCGCGGAAGTTCCACCACGAAGTCACCGAGGCCAAAGACCGGGTGGGCGTAGCCACAGGGTTGGTCTTGACTGAGACCGGCGGGGACATCATCTTCGTCGAGGCAACCAGGATGAGGGGGACGAAAGGGTTGATCCTGACCGGGTCCTTGGGGGAGGTTATGCAGGAGTCGGCCCAGGCCACTCTGAGCTATATCCGCAGTAATGCGAAGCTCTTCCATATCAGTGAAGATTTCTTCACTGATCACGATATTCACATTCATGTGCCTGCCGGCGCCATTTCCAAGGATGGGCCCTCGGCTGGGCTGACCATTGTTTTCGCCCTGATCTCGCTGCTCACGGGAAGGCCGGCCAAAAGGGATGTGGCCACGACCGGCGAACTCACCCTCAGCGGTAGAGTCCTGCCGGTGGGTGGAGTCAGGGGAAAGATACTGGCAGCGCGTCGGGCAGGAGTGAAGACCGCGATCTTTCCTGAAAAAAACCGGGTGGATCTGGAAGACTTGGATGATGAGATTCGAGGAGACTTGGAGGTGATATTCTGCCGCAGTGTTGAGGAGGTGATAGATCTGGTTTTAGGCTAACTCAATTGCTCAGGAATTCCATTTTCCGAGCTTTCTTTTTCCTTTTCATCCATCTACTTCCTTGTGGTCAAGAGGAAACTCTCCCTTTCACAAGGAGGCCTGCTCAACACTCTCCTCCACTCCCCAGCGCTTGAGCTTGCGCCACAGAGAAACCCGATCGATACCCAGCAATTCAGCGGCCGCGCTCTTGTTGCCGTTGACATGTTTTAGGACCCAGAGTATATATTTTCGTTCATTTTCCTCCAGAGTGGGAAGACTACGACCGGGGTGGCGGTAGACTTTGAAGGAAAACTCTTCGAGTTCCCGCGGCAGGTGCTGGGGGAGAATCGTTTCTTGGTTGCACAGGGCCACCGCTCTTTCGACGAGATTTTCCAGTTCCCGAATGTTGCCCGGATATTCGTAGTTCAGCAGGATATCCATGGCCTTGTCAGAGATTCCTTCTATCACTTTATCTTGCGCTTCGGCGTACCGTTTGAGGAAGTGATGCGCCAGGAGCGGAACGTCATCCCTGCGTTCTGAAAGAGGTGGAAGGTGTAAACTTACGACGTTGAGGCGGTAGAAGAGATCCTTGCGGAACCTGCCCGTCTCAACCTCTTTGGTCAAGTCTTTGTTGGTGGCGGCGACGATACGTATGTCAACCTTGACGGGCTGAGTGCCGCCAACGCGAAGCAGCGATCTCTCCTCGATAACCCGGAGGAGTTTGACTTGCATGGATGGCGGCATGTCACCGATCTCATCGAGAAATACGGTGCCGCGGTTGGCCGTCTCGAGGAGGCCTATTTTGGTGGAACTGGCACCGGTGAAGGCATCTTTCTCGTGGCCGAAGAGTTCATTGGCGAGCAACTCCTCTGTAAAAGCCCCACAGTTGAAGGCGAGGAACCGTTCTTTGGTGCGGTTGCTCTGGTGGTGAATTGCCCGGGCGACCAATTCCTTGCCGGTTCCTGTCTCTCCGAAGATGAGGACACTACAGTCGGCGGGAGCAATCTGGGCCATCATCTCGGTGAGTTCCTGCATCTTCCGGCTCTTACCGATGACAAACGGCGCACCTATGCGCGCTTTGTAATCTCGCTTGAGGTTGCGAAGTTCATCCTTGAGCGATTTTTTTTCCAGCGCTCTCTTCAGGATCAGTCTTGCTTCTTCGATTTTGTAAGGCTTGGAAATGTAGTGATAAGCCCCTTTCTGCATTGCTTCGATGGCGGTTTCGATGGTGGCGTAGGCGGTAATCATAATCACTTCAGTGTCTGGATATTGCTCCTTGGTTCTGGCCAACACCTCCATGCCGTCCACCTGCTTCATTTTCAAATCGGTGAGGACCAGGTCAAAATCTGTGGTTGCCAGTTTTTTCAGCGCTTGGATACCGCTGTCCACCGAAACCACATCATACCCCTCCTTCATCAGGATGTGTTTCAGATTCTCCCTGGCAATCTGTTCGTCATCAACGACGAGAATTTTAGCCTTTTTCATGAAGCTGATTCTCCGGAGTTGGTTGGCCTGTGAGTGGTAGTCTGATGGTGAAGACGGTGCCCTCTGCCGGCGAACTCTCTACGATTAAAGCGCCTCCATGCCGTTCGACTATGCCGTGGGCCACAGAAAGACCAAGCCCGGTTCCATATCCCACTTCTTTGGTGGTGAAAAAGGGATCGAAGATGTAAGGCAGATCGGATGGGGGTATTCCACCGCCGCTATCCTGAATGTTGATCTCAACATTGTGGAGCCCTTTCCTCGCAGTAACATTGATTTGCCCCTTGCCATCTGGCATGGCCTGGGCAGCGTTCAGGAAAAGATTGATAAGTACTTCCTGAAGTTTCTGCTTATCCACGTAGATGTCCAGATCTTCCGGAATTTCGCTGGCAATCTCCACCCCCGCGGGGAGCTGACTGGATACCAGCCGGGTGGTGCGGATAACCAGGTTTTCCAGGTTGACCCAGGAGAGTTGAAAATCGCGCTCGCGAGAGAATTCCAGCAAGCCCATGACTATATCCCGGGCCCTGTCCACTTCCTGATCAATATTACTCAAAAGTCTTTCTACATGGTGGTCACTATCATGGATTTCCTCCATGAGGATCTGGCAAGAAGTTGAGATGTTGTTGAGTGGGTTGTTGAGCTGGTGAGCGATTCCCGAGGTGAGAATCCCGAGAGATGATA
>Ga0210109_1000043_pt1 | contig 21856 bp, 18 predicted proteins | sample China_Bullhead_C_FD_184857 | JGI IMG/M metagenome (GOLD analysis project Ga0210109, IMG submission 184857) | Wetland microbial communities from San Francisco Bay, California, USA, that impact long-term carbon sequestration -... | ecosystem: Environmental > Aquatic > Marine > Wetlands ...
TACGGTGAAGTACGCTTCGTCCTGACCGAGCCTGTGCGCAACCACATCTGGCGCACTCTAGCGCGTTTTTCCTCGGAGTAGGTCTGCAACGTTAGGGTTAAGATAGGGTCAAAATGCAATTCTAGGATTGCGATCTATCCAAAACTTTCTTTCCGCATGGTATTCTATAAAAAGAGCAAACGGGGCGGTTTTGCCAGGAGTAACGCTTGACAAAACGCTTGTGCGGAACAATATTTGGCAGTAGATGTGATGGCCGCTTCTATGAGAACAACGTTGGGATAAGGAACTGGGAATGGCAGAAAAAGAGTGCAAAGATAATAAACCTTGTGAAGCCTGCGAACTTGCGAACAAATGCTCTTCTGGCGAAAAAGCAGAGCATGAAGAGAAAAGGTTACAGGAGAGACTTTTCAGCATTCGCCACAAGATTATGGTCATGAGCGGTAAGGGTGGCGTGGGGAAAAGTACCGTAGCAATCAACTTGGCTGCTTCTCTGGCTCTCAGAGGTCATCAAGTCGGAATTCTTGACGCTGACATTCACGGTCCGGATGTACCGAAAATGCTTGGTATAGAGGGTCAGCGCTTGACTAGCAGTGGTGACGGTGTCAATCCGGTCGAAGTATTCGAAGGTTTTAAAGCAGTGTCCATGGCCCTTCTCTCACCCGAGCCTGACAAGGCTATCATCTGGAGGGGGCCGCTCAAGCATTCCGCTATCAAGCAGTTTCTCGGCAATGTGAATTGGGGTGATCTAGACTTTCTCTTCATTGACCTGCCTCCCGGCACTGGCGATGAACCCCTCAGTGTTGCCCGGCTCATCAAGGAGGTGGATGGTGCCGTGATCGTGACTACCCCGCAGGATGTTGCTCTTCTGGACTCGCGCAAGGCCGTCAGTTTCAGCAGGCTCATAAAAGTGCCGGTGTTGGGCATTATTGAGAACATGAGTGGTATGGTGTGCCCACACTGCAGTGAAAAGATAGATCTATTTAAGATAGGAGGAGGTGAGCAGGCAGCCGGGGAGCTGGGGGTGGTATTCCTGGGACGCATACCCATCGATCCTCGTGTGGTACACCAGTGTGATGCAGGACGGCCATTTGTAGCCGAACCCAGCGAGTCTGTGGCCAAGACCGCATTTGCTGAGCTGGTTCGGAAGTTCCTCGATAGATTGGAATGGTCAGAGGAGAAGGCAGGTACGGTTCATTGAAAATGCTACAGCGAGCGCATTCCCCGTAGCTTGCTGCGGGGTTAGCGAGCGAACTACAATAAAATGAAATCACTTCCTTACATTTCGAAGATTCCCTGCAGCTTGCTGCAGGGAGCTTCAAACGAAAGCCATTTAGTCCGCCGCATTATGAGGCCTATGACAGGCTGTACGGGCAAATAGTGAAAAATCTCTCTTGAATCCTTGACAATGATCACGTAATATACGCCATGACTTTTTTCGAGCCGAGATACTTTAGATTATTTGGATACTATGGAGGAAAGCGATGAGTGAATTTGAAGAGGTATGCTACACCAGGGAAGGAGCAATTGAGAAAGCAATTGAAATGGAGAAGGAAAGCTTCGATGTGTATCGGAGAGCTTACGAGATGGTCGAAGATAAGCGGGCCAGGGAGTTGGTAAAAGAGCTGGCTCTCGAAGAGTTGGAGCACAAATATACCCTGGAGAAAGCCTTTCTCGAGGAAGAGATCGCCCTACACGAAGCTGGTATGGAAGAGGGCCCAAGCATGGACTTGACCGTGCTGCTGCAGATAAAGCCTCTGGATGGGGATTCCAGCTCCCAGGACGTAATGATATACGCTATCCACGAAGAAAAACGTTCGGTGGATTTCTACGGCAAAATGGCGCAGGCGTGTGTGGGTGCACCCATGGAGGCTATGTTCCGTCGACTGCAACAGGATGAAGGCAAGCATCTTGCCAGCCTGGAAGAACTGTACGAAAGCATTTACATGCCAGAGATGTAGTGAGGATCTAGCGGGACTTGCTCAGTTGTCCGTTGGTTCAACGGACAGCTGACCAAGTTTACCCCCTGGCACATTATTCCTCCAACTTTGGCCGTGCAGCCCCCAATGTGCTTCCTTTCCCTGACAGGACTACCTCCACATATTCTTTCCTCGCGACCGACGAGTCCATCCTTATAAGCCTTCCAGAAGCCGCAGGTACCGTAGTTAGTTGATTTCCCCGAAAGAATTCTTATATTTTTCGCAACACCGTCTTTGACGAAAAAAGGAGATCTGTGGTGATGGCATCTATGCAAAAGATCCGTGTCGCTTTGATTGGTTGCTTGGTAATGGCCGGTGGCCTGTGTTTATCTTCTCTTGGTGCGGCTGCTTCACTACCCCAGCACCGTATAACAATTTCGTTCGACCTCCCAAAGCATCGGATCTATGGAACCGTGGATGCCACCATTCCGCAAAGTGTGCAAACGATATTGGCCGGCAAGGGTCTACGCATCACCAAGTTTTCAATAAACGGTGAAGCCGCGGTGGCAAAGGTGGAAGACGGGCGCATCAAGCTCCCATTCCATCCGGATCGAACCCATGTGCGCCTGGAGTATGAGGGAGTTTTTTCTGATGACGAAGGTAGTAGTGGTGAGAACATAATTGGTGCAAAAGGGGCTTTTCTACTCGATGGCTGGTATCCGGCTGCTGAGGCCGAGCTGGCCCATTTTAGCCTGGAAGCAAGGGTTCCTAAGGGCTTCCATGGAGTGTCTGAAGCTGAGACCATAACAACTCACGAAACTGGCGAGGAGAGGTTGGAGGTCTTTCATTTTCCGCATCCGGTACCACATATTCATTTTGTGATGGCGCCGTACGTCGTAAACAAGGACCGCCATGGGGATGTGGAGGTGGCGACGTACTTGCTGCCTGAGGATAAAGATCTTTCGGGTCGCTACCTTGCTTACATCAAGAAGTATCTGGGGATGTATGAAGATATGCTGGGGCCCTACCCTTTTCGTCGCTTTGCTGTGGTTGAGAACATTCTGCCCACCGGCTACGGCATGCCGACCTTCACCCTGCTGGGCCGGCAGGTACTCAAGCTGCCTTTCATTCCAGAGACCTCACTGGGACATGAAATCCTTCACTCTTGGTTTGGCAATTCTGTCTATGTTGACTACGCAAAGGGCAACTGGTCCGAGGGTTTGACCTCCTATCTGGCCGATCATTATTACGATGTCTTGCAAGAAAAGGGGTGGCAACATCGAAAGAAGATTATCGAGAATTACGAAAGTTACGTCCACCAGGACAACGAAATTCCCATCCGAGAGTTTGTGAGCGGAAATGATCGCGCTTTAGGTGCGGTGGGTTATGGCAAAACGGCCATGTTCTTTCATATGCTCAAGAAGCGTGCCGGTGAAAAAGCATTTGGTGAAGGGCTGAAGCGGCTGGCCCAGGAGCAGCGGTTCCGGATAACCTCGTGGCAGGATCTGGAAGGGATTTTTTCAAACACAGCCGGGGAAGATTTCAGTGGTTTTTTTACATTTTGGCTGAACAACAAAGGTGCGATGGCGGTGAATCTCAGCAAGATCCGGTTGAGTCGGCCAGGAAGTGGTTATAATTTGCAATTTGAAATTCGGGTTGCGAACAGCACAATGCCCGTGTTCATCCCGGTGGTTATCCATACAAAGAACAAACAAGAGAAACATATCTTGCCCGTTTCAGCCGCAGAGCAAACCCTTTCTTTGCCTTTGAAGGAAAGACCGCAGAAGATGGTTGTAGATCCAGACTACGAACTTTTTCGCAGATTGGACCCACCCGAGAGAAGAGCTGTGTTAAGCCGTCTTTTGGGAGATCCGACCCGAACCATTGTCTTGCCTGAAACCAATCAGGAAATATATGAGATCTTGATTCAAGAATTGCAGAGTCAGGGTTTCAAGACCGCGAGCGCTGAAGAGATCGATCACTCCAACTTAGGTGAAAAGAGTTTTCTTTTCTTAGGACCCCAAACTGAGCTCAAATCCTTTTTACCTGAGGCGCCCGAGAATCCAACCGGCTTTTTTCTCCAGATAAGGAAAAATATTCTGAATCCCAAACGCGTCCTTGGTCTGATCTTGGCTGAAGATACTGGTGAGGTGAATGGTGCGGGGCGGAAGCTTTTTCACTATGGTCAGTACAGCAAACTGCAATTTTCTGGAGGCAAAAACGTGGAAAAGGAGACAGAGGCAAGCGACCGAGGAATCCAGCTTGAAGTGGGCCGACCGGCTACCGGTATTGCCCTTGAGGCAGTGCTTCCCCTATCTAAGATTGCTTCCCGGGTAGCCGATAAGACCATCGTCTATGTGGGCGAAAAGCATGACCGCTACGGCGACCACCTCGTTCAGCTTGAAATGATTCAGGCCTTGCACCGGCGCCATCCGAAACTGGCCATAGGCATGGAGATGTTTCAGCGCCGTTATCAAAAATCGTTGGACGACTATATCTCCGGGGCAACCGACACCCAGACCTTTCTCAAGGAGTCCCACTACTTCAATACCTGGAGGTTCAACTATCATTTATATGAAGATATCCTCCAGTATGCCAGGGCCAATAGAATACCTGTTGTCGCTCTCAACCAGGACCATGAGTTGGTTCGCAAGGTTGCGAACGAAGGGCTTGAAAACTTGAGCCCGGAGGAAAAGGGTCGCATACCTGGAGAGCTTATTCTTGATGACGAACCATACAAGAAACGCCTTCGGAGTGTTTTCGAAATGCACCAGACGAACCTGGATGGCGATAGCATTCCACAAGAATTCGAGTACTTTCACCAGGCCCAGATATTGTGGGATGAGACCATGGCGGAGAGCATCGCCAACTTTCTGACAGATCGCCCCGACTATCACATGGTGGTATTAGCAGGCAGTGGCCACCTTGCTTTCGGCGTGGGTATTCCCAAGAGAGTTCATCGCAGGATTGGAAAAGACTATGCTATTATCCTGCCCGATCCGGGAGAACCACTGGAGCTTGGTCTGGCTGACTTCATTATTTTCCCCACTGAAGTTCAGGCTCCGGAGGATGCCAAGCTTGGGATAATGCTGGATTCATCTGATGGTTTGCTCACGGTGGCTGGCTTTTCCCGCGGAAGTGGGGCCGAGAAGGCTGGGATGGAAAAGGGTGATATCGTCCTGGCTGTGGATGGTCAGAAAGTGGAAGACTTTGACGATCTTAGAGTCTTTCTGGCCACCAAGCATGTCGGTGACGTGGTTCGGCTCAAGGTGCGGCGCGACAAATCAACGGTGGAGTTAGATGTAGAGCTCGGGGCTCCAAGCCGGCACGGGCGATAAAGGCAGGATTTTAATTTCTATCCAGGATCTCACGAATCAGTTGCAGCAACTGATTGGTATCGTAGGGTTTGCTGACAAAACCTTTGGCGCCTCTGTCAAGGGCTCCTTTGGTAGGACCATCGGGTGAGTAGCCACTGGCTATCAATACTCGTGTATGTGGATCTATGGTGAGAAGTTCCTCGAGACACTTGCTGCCACCCATGCCAGGCATGATCAAATCCAGAATCACCAAGTCAATCCGAGCCCGCTCCTGACGGTATAGTTCTAAGGCGTTTTCCCCATTGTTGGCAGTGAGAACTGTGTAACCAGCACGTCCGAGTACATCCACCCCCAGTTCCCTAATGAACTCCTCGTCATCCACCAGCAAAATGGTTTCGTTACCTCCTGTGGCGAGACCCTCAGGCTCCGGTACTATCAATACGTCTACAGGCACGGCTTCCGGCTCTATTGTCGGTAGATATATTCTAAAGGTGGTTCCAACCTCGGGGCGGCTATAGCAGGTGATGTAGCCTTCGTGATTTTTTATAATTCCGTAAACTATTGCCAGACCGAGGCCTGTACCCTTTCCAACCTCCTTGGTGGTATAGAAAGGATCGAAGATGTGCTCCAGCGTCTCTTTACCCATGCCATGTCCGGTATCGGAGATCGAAAACAGCACGTAATCCCCTGGCTTTACTTCAGCATATCTCCTGCAAAATTCCTGATCTAAGGTTACGCTTTGCGTCTCAATGAGCAGCTTGCCGCCCTCAGCCATTGCATCTTTAGCGTTGACAGCGAGGTTCACGAGCACTTGCTTCAGGTGCGCCGAGTCAGCGTTGACCATTTTGAGATTGTCAGCGAGTTTAAATTCGACATCTATCATCTTGGGAATGGTGCGCTCGAGCAGTTCTCGTAATTCTCCCACCTCCTGATTGAGATCGAGGGGTCTTCTTTTGCTCTCAACCTTGCGACTGAAGGTGAGCAGTTGCTGAGTCAGTTCCGCTCCTCTTTTGGAGGCACGGATGACTTCCTGTAGTTCTCGCCAATCGGACTCTCCCTCCTTCTTGCGCATTAGTAGGAGTTCCGTATAGCCTTGTATGGCTTGGAGCAGGTTATTGAAATCGTGAGCGATTCCCCCCGCCAGAGTGCCGACGGCCTCCATTTTTTGAGCTTGCTGCAGCTGGCCCTCCAGATTTTTCTGTTCGCTGATGTCTCGTAAATTGATGACACTCCCCACAGGGTTGCCGTCCATATCTCGAAGAACGGCTCCACTGATGCTGACGGGGATGAGCTTTCCTTCCTTGGTGTATCGCCGGGTTTCTATGCCAGAGAAGCTTTCGCCAGCTAACACCCTGTTGATCATCGTTTGGGTCTCTGGCAAGCTCTCCTCAGGTACGAAAACATCCATTTTTTTGCCCAAACGCTCACCCAGGGACCAGCCGAAAACACGGGTGAAGGCAGGGTTATAATAGACAACTTTGCCATCAATGTCGTAGACAACCACAGGATCTGGATTTGCTTCCAGAACCGTGCGGTACTTTTCTTCGCTGGCCCGGAGTGCTTCAATGACTTGTTTGCGCTCGGTGATATCGTGAACGATCGAATACAGAAGCTGTTTGCCGTTCAGTACGATCGGACCACTGAAGACTTCAACATCGACAATCTCGTCTCTTGCCAAACGGTGACGGAACAAAAAGTGCTGGTTTTGTTCTGACTTCGCTTGCTCTATTTCTTGGTAAACTTGCTCGTCAGTGAGTGTATTGATATCGGTAATTTTCTTGCTGGTGAGTTCTTCATGGCCCCAACCATAAAAGGAGCAAGCTGCAGGATTGGCATCTACTATGTCTGCAGTCTCCGGATCAATAAGTAGCATCACCGTGTGATTGTTTTTGAAAAGGCTCCTATAGCGCTCTTCACTTTCACGCAAGGCCTCCTCCGCCCGCTTGCGTTTTGTAACATCGCGGACTACGCCTCGGAAACCAACAGGTTCGCCTGTAGAATTCGCCAGCAAAGATGCAGAGAGCTCCAGGGTTCTAGTGCTGCCATCCTTTCTAAAAATGTCATAGTTTACAATTTTCGCGGGCTCACCGGTCTGATAGGTTTTGCTAAAGACTTGATACATTTCTTTAGCGGTCTCCGGGGTGGTGTAGTCCCGGTTGTTCATATTAATCAGTTCTTCCCAGTTATATCCCGAGATTCGACACAGTGAATCATTTACATAGGTGAAATTCCCAGCAAGATCCACTTCGAAGTAGCCTTCCTCGATGTTTTCCAGGATGGTTCTGTACTTTTCATCGCTTTCTCGCAGTTCCTCCTCAGCTCGCTGGCGCTCTTCTATCTCCCGTGTCATTTGCTCGTTTGTTTTTACCAAATCAGTGGCTCTTTCCTCAACGTGGCCTTCCAGCTGAGCCTGGATTTTGAGGAGTTGTATCTCCTGCTGCCACTTTGCACCGAGCGCCACGGCAAATTGTTTAATCTCTTCCGGAGTAAAAGGTTTCCTAATGTAGAGCAGCTTCCCGGCAGGGGGGACGCGAGAGACAATTTCTTCTGGGCCGACATCATTATGGGCTGTGACCATGACAATTTCGATGTTTGGATCCAGAGTTCGGATCTGTTCTGCTGCCCAGACACCGTCCGGACCTGAATCCATACGGATGTCGAGGAAGGCAGCAGCAAAAGGCTCCTCATCCTCGATGGCCATTCGCACCGCTTCAACCGCGGTTTCACTTTGATGGCAAAGCGTTAGATCAAACTGGTAGGTAGAGATTGGTGAAGAAAGAAATTCCTCATAGAGGTCGAGAACGTTTTGGTCGTCATCAACCGCAAGAATTCGTACCCTGTCGGACAAATCTGGCTTCATAATTGGAGTTCCTTGATTACAAGGACCTTCAATGCGTTGAGGGGAACACAAATTTTTATGCAAAAAGCTTGCCCGACTCACGTAAATCAAAATTACAAATTACAAATCACTACGGCTAAGGTTTCAGTGTTCGGGTTTCAGTGTTCAGGTCTATCATTTCTGACACCTGACACCTGACACCTTAAAATTTGGTGTTTGAGATTTGGGATTTAGCAATGCAGCACTGACACCTAATTGTTTGTCCAAAGGAGGTTGCAAGTGTACCGTCTCTGTGACTCATCACCGATGAGTCGTTACACGCCTCATGTTCCCCCATAGCCGATTTCTACCTTTTCACCTTCAACAATGACCGGCACTTTCCTTACACCTTTGGACACTTCGAGCATTTCCTCGAGCTTTTCCTTGTCGTTAGCAACGTCTATGTAAGTGGCCTTGTCTCCGTAAGCCGACCTGGCTTTGTTTGTGTAGGGTCAACTGGATTTACCGTAAATGATCACTTTGTCTGCCATCTCTTATCCCCCTCTCTTAGATTTAAGATTTATGATTGTAGATTGCAGAATTTACAAATCAAATTAGGAATCCGACATTCTAGGTTCTCGTTCATTGAGTCTCCAGTGGCACTCGCTAAAAAGAATTAGCGTTAAGTTAGAGATAGTTTGATCGGCAGGAATATCTCATTATCTATGAAATAGGGTCAATGCTATTCTTTCAAATCTTCAATCTGAAATCTAATATCTACAATCGTTTGCAGCTCCACTACTCCAATTTATTCAAGCCTAAAACTCTCCTCAAATTTGGGAACCACCACATCCCATCCCAATCTCTGTTGGATTTCCTCTGCCAATGATGCCGAGGCTTCAGGCTCACCATGAACGAGAAAAGTTTTCTTGGGGGGTCGATTGAAGCCGATTAGCCAGGCCAAGATCTCATTGGAGTCTGCGTGGGCGGAGAAGCCGGATATATTTTCAACGTGGGCTCGAGTGGAGATATACTTTCCGTGGATCTTCACTGTATTCTCTCCGTCCAAGATCGTTCTTCCTCTGGTACCTTCTGCCTGGTAGCCAATAAACAACAGGGTGTCTTGGGTGCGAGGCAACCGATACTTCAAGTGATGCAGGATGCGGCCGCCGGTGGCCATGCCGCTGGCAGAAATGATAATGGCACGCTCATCTAGTTGGTTCAGTGCCTTTGATTGGTCTCGGTGTCTACAGAAATGAATCTGCTGCGGCTGAAGAATACGGGTTCCGTTCAGTTCCAGAACTTTGGCCGTCAGATCATAATACCCTTTTCTCTTTTCAAAAACAGTCGTTGTATTTATTGCCATAGGTGAATCTACATAGACAGGGAGTGAAGGTATCTCTTTCTGGCCTTCCAATTCCCTCAAGGCGTAGAGTATTTGTTGCGTGCGGCCAACGGCAAATGCAGGTATTACCAGCACTCCCCCTCTTTCCACGCTTGCATTGATTACGCGTGCCAGGTCCTTTTCAGGCGATTTATTGTCGTGCAGGCGGCCGCCGTAGGTTGATTCCAAAACAAGAAAGTCCACCTCGAAAGCCTGGACTGGATCTCGGAGGATGGGTCGCGCCGGTCTTCCAAGGTCGCCACTGAAGACGATCCTCTTCACTTTCCCTTCCTTCGTTGACTTCACGTCTACAAACGAAGAACCGAGGATGTGTCCTGCGTCTTTGAACTTAACCCGCAGTGTGTCAGTAATGAAGATGTCCTCGCCGTAGTGATAAGGCTCAAACCGCGACAGCGTTGTCTCCGCATCCTCTACTGTGTACAGCGGCAGTGCGGGTCGGTGCTTGGAAAATCCCTTTTTGTTGGCCCAACGGGCGTCTTCTTCCTGCAGGTGGCCGCAGTCGCGCAACATGATGTCGCAAAGATCATAGGTGGCATGGGTGCAGTGGACCTCGCCCTTGAAACCCTCTTTGCACAGACGGGGCAAATAGCCTGAATGGTCAATGTGAGCATGGGTGAGAAAAACCCGATCTATTTCAGCGGGGGGGATTGGGAAAGGTTCCCAATTTTTCAGCCGGTTTTTTTTCAACCCTTGGAAAAGACCACAATCTATCAGCAGTCTATTCCCGTTGACTTCCAAAAGAAATCGTGATCCTGTGACCGTACCTGTGGCACCCAAAAATGTCAGTTTCTCCATGTTAACTCCAGAAGTAGTAGGCAGTAGACACTAAGAACCATGAAGTTATCGGTTATTTGTTATTCGTTATACGAAAAGAAGATTCAGCGATTCGAAGCGTTTTGGTGGCTTAGCTTCTCCTTGATAATATCCAATAACGTATAACGTATAACTGCCTCGTCTCGCCGGGTGGTGCGCTATGCCTCAAGATATTCCGCATACTCCTCGCACAATTGCGCCAGTCCTTTTTTTTCATCTATGAGCAGGCTTTTGAGCTTTTCGCAAATCAACAAGTCCGTTGGGAAGGCCATCTTTGCAGGTAACGCTTCAAGGGGAAAGAATTCAGCCTCGCGGGCGTCAGAGCCCGGTTGGAGTTGCCCTGCAGTTAGCCCTCCCATAAACCAGACACCCACTGTCTGGTGCTCTGGATCATGGAAGTTCGAGTGGACGTCGAACACAGGCCCCAACTCCACATCCAGCCCTGTTTCCTCCTTCAATTCGCGGCGGGCGCAAAGCCGGATATCTTCATCCCACTCGACGTGGCCGCAGGGAATGCACCACATACCATCATAGGAGCCGCGCCGCTTGACCAGTAGCAACCTGCCCTCTCGTAGTATAATGACCGCAACTCCAACGGTCGGGTTCTTGTACTGAATGAAACCACATTCCGGGCAAGAGGGACGGAGTCGCTCGCTTTGAGGGTTTAGCGTAAGGGATCCACCGCACAATGGGCAGTAGTGATAATCCATAAGAGACGAATCTCCGTTCGACAGTAATCAGGCTATCAAACTCTTATCCCATGGCTCAGATCAGGTAAACAGATAACCCTCCAGTGCACTGGAGGGTTATTTTGGCCTTGTGAGTTCAACCTGATAATGGTGTTCAGCTTCTCATAAGTCAATAATCATGTCCGCCTCACTGCCGCAACTCTCGCAGGTGAAGGACTTCTTTTCCTGTTTCTCCACTCCTGCGGCCTTCTTCTCCGGATTTTCCACGGGCACAAGTTCGCAGGTCACAATCATCTCGGCCTCATTGCCGCAGTTCTCACATTTGCAGACTTCCATCATCTGTCTCTTTTCAGTCATATCACTCTCCTTTGATAAATAAGGTGGGCCCCTGGAATCTGCCTAAATTATAGTATCTGGCCTGGGTGAAAGCAATTGCGGATTTCGGATTTATGATTTAAGATTACAGATTGAAGTTCCTAGTTTACTTAACCCTAACGGTGCAGATTTTCAACGTTAGGGTAAATCTTCTCTCAAATACAATTCTCCAAATAGAGTTTCAATATCCTTCCTGACTCCTTGCTATTGGGAAGGTTCCGAAAAGGAAGCGTTCGTCCTGCCACTGTTTCCAATCACCTTTGGTACAGTGGAAGTAGTGATCCATTCTTCAAATTGGTTACCATCAACTTCTGATACTACTGTGAGATTAACCCGGATGTTTCATGAATGGCCTGCTGCGACCGCGGATATGACAGTCCTTCCGGGCGTCCTCAGGTGTCGGACCCTGCGACGTACTGTTCGAGTACGCCTCGGGTCTAACCCCCTGCGGTTGCCCGGTGGCACGGACCTCTCCACGGTCTCGCCACAGCAATTCATGAAACATCCGGGCTAGGGGACAGGCACGATGGCCGATCCAGAACACTTGGCTAAACTCAGACAAGGAGTGAAGGCTTGGAACATCTGGAGGGAAGAGAACCCGAACACTATTCCTCACCTCAATGGGGCAGATCTTTCGAAGGTCAACCTGCAAGGGGCATTCCTTGCAACCGCCAATCTCGAGGAGGCTTCTTTCGAAAAAGCCGATCTGGAGAAAGCAATCCTTTGGAGGGCCAACCTGCGTAGGTCGATTTTCTGGAGAGCCAATTTGGAGTCCACTGATTTTCTCGAGGCCGATTTAAGCGGTGCGGAACTGGTTAGAGCCAACCTTAAACGTGCTTGTTTTTTGGGGGCTCACCTGGGACAGGTCTCTCTCGCCGGCGCGGATCTGGAAAGGGCTGATCTTTGGAAGGCCAACCTGGCGGGGGCGAACCTCTACAAGACTAACCTGGAAAAGGCAATTCTCTTGAGAACCGATCTGGAGGGGGCCAACCTTTCAGAGGCCAAACTGCTGGGGGCAGTGTTCTGGCGAGTCCGGCTGGTGGGAGCTTCAAACCTATCTGTTGGCCAGCTTTCCCAGGTCAAGACTCTTTATGGAGCTGAATTAGACGAGGAGATAAGAGCACAGATTGAGAGAGAATGTCCTCATATTTTGCAGAAACCGAAGAGGTGATAATTGGTTTCCTAGCAAATTTGTTATATAAGAGATTAGTAGAAGGTACATAAACGTCACCAATGAGTCAGCTCGAGTTGATAGTCGGCCGCACTGTGTAACCTTCAGAAAGACAGTCCACCAAGCCCGGATATTTAATGAATCACTTGCTGCGACCACGGATATGGCCGTCCTTCCTGGCCTCCTCTGGTGTCGGCCCCTGCGACGTACCGTTCAGGTACGCCTCGGAACCAACACCCTGCGGTTGCCCGGTGGCAAGCCCATCTTCGTGGTCTCGCGACAGCAATTCATGAAATATCCGGGCTAGATAACAATCAGCTGAATCGCAACGGAGTTTGATATTTTAGGGGAAAAAGCCTGGGCACAGGCGATACATTTATGTTGTTGTGTTAAACGGGGAGTCACAGATGAAAAAAGCGTCACTAGAGGGGAAAGTAACCATTCAGGCAGCGGCCAGAACTCTGGGGGTTTCCAAGGGGACCGTGGTCCATTTCCTGAACAATGGTAAATTAGCGCGCATCAAAGAAGGCTCGGCGATTTTTGTTTTGATGGATGAGATTAAAGCCCTGCTTGAAACCGAGAAAGAATCGGCTGTTATCAGTCCTGAGGTCAGACCTGCAGAGAGCGAAGCCGTTATTACTGTTGCAAGTAAGGTTGGTGACAGTGGTGAGACCACAGTAACCGTAGATAGAGAACATTATGAGGAACTCCTGACCAGACTGGGACAACTGGAAGTGGAGAAAGAAAACCTTCTCGTCTATAAGAACAATATGGTCGAGACCAAAGGCGCCCTCAGCCATAAGGAGAAAGAATTTCAGCAGGCTAAGGCCAAATTGCACATGATGGAAGAGGAACTCAGGCGGCTCAAGAAAATGGGCTGGTGGAAAAGGGTTTTTGGGCGCAAGTGGAAGATGACCGGAGGATAACAGCGATGAAATACCCGGGCTAGGTGGCCATGATTGGATATGTTCTGGCGAGTATGTTTGAAATCAAACATTTCTATTGAACGATAGCCTATCCGCAGTTTTTTCGAATCTTTAACCTCTTTTCGCCTTTGGCGAACCTACTTCCGTCTATCTCCCGAGACTTTTTTCCCCACAACAACTAACTATATGATAATATGGAAAAAGCCAGAATTTTTCCCCCTCTGCCTTGTCGCTTCTCAGTGGTTACCTTGAGTTTGGCACATATTCTGCTGTAGCAGCTGGAAATACAAGCAGGGTGAACTAATGACCGATGATTCTGGAATTCAAGGAGATAGACGGCAAAAAAAGGACAGGCGGGGCGGTACAGATAGACGAACCGGGCAGGACAGGCGGAGGTCCACTGATAGACGGAGAAACGAGGATAGACGGGAGGGCTGGGGAAAGACAGAAGATCAAAGGCTGCTAGGAGCTCTCACTACGGCGACCACGGTGGCACATCTGTTCAGCCAACCCTTAACGATCATTATTGGCCACGTTGATTTACTTTTGTCCACTATTGAAGATAGCGTCACAAGAAACAAGCTAGAAATAATCAAAGAGCAATTACAGTCGTTAAGCATGACATTACAGGATCTTAGAAGCCTTCGCGAGTATAAGACAGTAGATTTCGATGGTCTCACCCTGCTGGATATCAGCCTGCGAAGGATGAGAAAGCTGGATTAATCCTCATAGTCCTGAGGACACTGAGAAGAGATACGACTTTGCCAAATGATAAGAAGATAGAGATATTACTATGGGACAAACATAGGACTGAAAGAGAACTAATCAAGGAAATGCTCACGAAGATAGGCTGCAATGTTGCAGCCGTTCGTGATGAGCATGAGTGTCTCAGAAAATTTCGTGACAAAAAATATAATCTAGTAATTTTTGATCAAGGTCTGCCCGATCTTGATGTAAGAGGTTTCGTTGATGATCTCGGAGAGATAGATGAATTGACACCTGTAGCGATGATGGCAACGTTAGATGTTGAATTCTATGAGCAAAAGTATGGTGATGCCAATATTGATTTTCTCATAGTTAGACCTTTTGAATTGGTTCAGCTTCGGAACTTGGTAGAAGAAGCAATGAGGCTCTGCCAGAGGCTGAAAGGAAGGGATTGAGCGGCGAGTCTGGGTGTAGACAGGCTGGGACCGAAACAACAGAGGAGGTAAGAAGATGGCTGGAAATGGTGGAGTTTATGACAGTGTGGAGAATATTTTAGCCAAGCTCCACGTACTCAGGGATTCTTGTACGGGTGTAATTCACAAGGAAGAGTCCAACCCCAATCTAATCTGGTTTCAAGGCGCGGAGGCCATGTTGAAGGAAGCAGTGGATGAGCTGCAAAAAGCACTTCGTGCTCTGAAGGAGGGTAGCGCATGAGCAACCAAGGTGAAGTTTATGACGGTGTGGAAAGCATTCTGGCCAAGCTCCACGTACTCAGGGATTCTTGTGCAGGTGTAATGCATAAGGAAGAGTCCAACACCAATTTAATTTGGTTTCAAGGCGCGGAGACTTTGTTGCAGGAGGCGGTGGATGAGCTGCAAAAAGCACTTCGTGCTCTGGAGGAGGGTGGCGCATGAGCAACCAGGGAGAGCTCTATGACAGCTTGGAAAGCATAGTGGCAAAGCTATACGTGCTGAGGGACTCTTGCACAGGAATAATGCACACTGAAAAGTCAAATCCCAATTTGATTTGGTTTCGGGGCGCAGAGACTTTGTTGCAGGAGGCAGTGGATGGACTGCAAAAGGCACTGGGTGCTCTTGAGACTGGTGAAGCAGTCGAGCCGCCTGCGGCTGAGGATACTGAAGAGGAAGGTCCTACCGAAACGGATGATGAGCAGGAAGAGAGCTCATCTGAAGAAGACGAATGAGGGAGCGATCACCGAGTATGGGGTGTGCTCTCTCGCTTCTTCCGCTAGTTTTGGAAGTTGGCAATACTCTATGTAGCCGTTCCGGTCTTGTCCATGTGGTTCACGGCTAAGAGCCCAGCAAACCCCGTGGTCCTGCAACTATGGGAAGACATTGACAACTTCCGTAACTGCCAGGTTGCTTATCGGTAGAAGCCCTCCCCCTTCCAATTCATCTCGGCTCAGGAGTTCTTTCACCGGCGAGTAGATATTCGGGCTTACAAATCGTTCCTGATAAACTCCCAGCCGAATACCAAATTCCACCCGTTCCCGCTCTGAGGGAGACAGATTTTCAATCACTTTTTTGCTGGCCCAAATAGCCCCCTTTTTTGAAAATTCACTCAGCTTTATTGTTTCCATCAAGGTGTCACCCACCACAGTAAATTCGAATGCCAGCGCTGACGGTACTGTTCCCGCCCATTCATGGCCGCAGTGAACACCTATGTTCAGGCGCAAGGTATTGCTCCAGGCTTGCTTGTATTTCCATTTTCGGTCGAGATCGCCGATCATCCTCTGCAGAGAGTGACCACACGCCAATGCCCGGAAGAGGTAATCTTGCGGTGAATCATCCGCAGCCAGAAAAAAGCCGACAACTCCTTCTTGAAACGAACGTGCCGGGGTGGCCCCATGCTTTTTGAAGCATTGATGTGAGGTCAGGATTATCTGGTTTATCAAATCGAAGTATTCGGCTGGAGGTAGGGCTGTGCGTAAATGGAGATCAGATTCCAGCCGGGCCGCCAGAATGCATAGAGGTATATGGGATGGACCTTCTCGAGACAGCACGCTTCTGAAGAGTTCCACTGTGCCCATTAGCTGGTCCAGAATTCGGTCCAATTGCATATGAATTGGTACGTAAAGCAATAGAGTCCCCTCACGCAAAGCACTGGAAAAAAGCGTGCAGTGTCTGCTTTCACCATCGAAATGTTTGAGAACCAGGGTTTGATGATGAAACGGACGATCATCTAGGGGCTCGGCTCCACGCCATAGTAGCATTACCTCCTCTTCCGTGTGGTATTCCGACCCGCGGTATATCTGGGCGAGAGAGTCTTCGCTGAGATCTCTTTTGGCCAGACGAATGTGCGGCGTGAGCATGTCTTCCCAGTTTGTAAAGCCACTCATTAGTCCTCTGATGCAGAAGGGAGCGAAAAAGTTGTTCTTTACCGCCGAAGTAGCTCCGCGAACTCGCTCTGTTGGAAGCAGGTCCTCGGCTGCATGATTTGACCGGATGATTTCCCAACTCCTATTCACCAGAACGGCGGGAAAAGGAATCTGTTCGAGCCATTGGTAAGTCAAGTCAGGTTGCGGTTCAGGCGCAGCTGGCAAAACTTTTCTTTCTTCATCCATGAATTGCATGACAATCTGCGCCATTCGCATTCCTTCACTTTTGAGCTGGCGGATTCTATCTATTCTGTCCACGACCCACTCAGGGAAGTAGCCGATCTTGGTGGGGCCCCCAACCTCTTCAGGTTTGCGAACGGTGGGCGGGGGGATGAGGTTCAGCCCTATATAGTTATTGAGGGTAGCCCTGGATATTCCTGTCCGAGCCATGATTTCCTTACTGGAAATCTGCTTTGAGTCTGAAAACGAATTCAAATTTTTCCTTCCTGTCTGTGGGTCTCTCCAGGTTTACTTGCTGGCTTAATAGACAAGGGCTGGAGGAAGTAGCAAAGCGGTCAAAACAGGTGATTCGTGAGATACTCTAGTTGCCTCAATTTACCAGATTGAAGCCCCCTAGAGCAAGCGGTTGGGCTTGAGTAATACTGAGCAAATTTTTCTCCATTTTTTCGCAGCTTTGACCTAAGTCAATGGAGATACCTTGTTACCTAGTTAAGGTTCTGGGCAAACAAGGGGGAAGAAGGTCTAGATAGTGTCCATCCGGAAACTCGTCAATGTCATTCTGATTCCCGCCCTTGCGGGACGAAGAATCTCCCTCAATCTACTGAACTACGAGATTCTTCGTCGTTTCACTCCTCAGAATGACACTGGGTTGTTAGGTTTTTGGATGAACACTAGATAGTTTCTATCCAATTAACTGTTCTGGTCAAAAGGGGGTGAATACAGCATGAAAAAAATAAGCATGTTTGAGGAAAACAGTTTTAAGGACGGCGGTTTGAGTCGTCTGCTCGTCCATGATTCTCCCTACTTCAAAATTCTGAACTTTAATTTTAAGGCCGGCCAGGAGTTGCCCATCCACTCTCATGATATTGAAGGCCAGTTGAGCATTGCCGTACTCGAGGGAAGCGGTGAATTCTTAGGTGAAAATGAAACAACCATACCAGCTCGGCCCGGGGATATTTTGATCTCAGAAATTAGTGAACCCCACGGCCTCAGGGCTGAAACCGACATGCGCGTCCTGGTCACCATTGCACCACCCATTTGAGGCATAGAATTTAAGATGGCCGCACAAGTTGCACTACTTGAACCTGTTGAAAAAACAGAGGAGAGGAAAAACGAGTACGGTTTTCCAAAACCGACTCTGCAAAAGGCAAAACCGTACTCATGGGGCCTGCGAAACAGCATCCAGTTAACCATATTTCTCGTCACCATTGGGATTGGAATCCATTTTTTCATTTATTTTCTGCAGGCCTCCGGTGACGGTGCTATCACTGTGTCGAGACCAGCGGGTGTTGAAGGTTTTCTTCCCATTGGGGCGCTTATGGGCTGGAAACTGTTTGTGCTCACTGGAATCTGGGATCCAGTACATCCCGCAGCCATGGTTATCCTCGGATTCGCAGGATTGATTTCCTTGACACTCAGAAAATCTTTCTGCGGCTGGTTTTGTCCAGTAGGAACCCTGTCGGAGTGGTTATGGAAATTGGGGAGAAAGGTTTTTGGCAGAAACTATAGGATTCCAGTTTGGCTGGATTTTCCTCTACGGAGCCTGAAATACTTGCTTCTGGGGTTTTTCGTTTGGACAATTTTTTCAATGAGTCGGCTTGCCATTTTAGCTTTTCTCCGGAGTCCTTATTACAAGATGTCCGATGTAAAAATGTTGTTTTTCTTCACCCAGATGTCCACTACCACATTTGTAGTTCTGGCCATTCTGGTTCTTGCCTCCCTGGTCTTCCGAAACCTCTGGTGCAGGTACTTGTGTCCGTACGGAGCGTTAACGGGATTGCTGGCTTTAGTCAGTCCTACAAGAATTCAGAGGAATTCCGACACCTGTATAGAGTGCAAGCTCTGTTCTGAAGTGTGTCCCTACCATCTGCCTGTAGACAGCAAGGACCGGATCATCAGTCCTGAATGCAATGGGTGTATGGATTGCACCTTGGTCTGTCCGGGAGGAAGAAATACGCTGGAACTGAAAACCATAGGGATCAGGAAAAAATTTTGGTCCACAGCAAAACTGGGAATTGTAATTATCGTAGTGTACGTTGGCTTGGTGTATACTGCTACAATTGCGGGTCATTGGAAGAGTAGCGTTTCAGAGCAAGAATTCCGGATGAGACTGCAAGAGATAAATGCGCCACAGTATACGCATCCCTAGCCCAGATAATTCATGAATTAACCGGGCTAGGACAAAGGCAGGCAGCTCAATGTTAGAAAAATGGATAAAAGCCAACGAGCAATCTCTTATTAATCAATCCCGCAGTTTTTCCCTCCCCATCTTGAACCTCGACGATCGCTTTAGAGTCCCAGTCATGGTTGAATATAATCTGAACAAGACTATTGATACAATTGAAGACTCGATCCACTTGGAAGCCAGCGAAAAGATAGATTTGATCGAAGCTTTTTGTGAGCATTTAGAGCAAGATATGTATTCTTCTGAAGTAAAAAAACGCATGCTGGAGGTTACACCAGAAGAGGAAGCCTTTGTTTTCAAAAACTACGAGGCAACCATAAATCTCTACAATACCCTATCTGAGGAGGAAAAGAGGCTGGCCAAGAGATGGACCACAGAAATGGCCGAAGGAATGTGCACTTTCCTGAAAAAATCTATTAACACTCACAATGACCTAAATGAGTACTGCTACTATGTAGCCGGTACTGTGGGTCTCTACCTGACTCACCTCCTGAAGCTAAAGGGCAGCAATGTTTCGGACGAAATCTTCGAAAGACTTTCAGTCAATGCTGTATCTTTCGGATTATTTCAGCAGAAACTAAATATAATAAGAGATTTCGTAGAAGATAAGATTACCAAGAAAAGATCTTTCTGGCCCCAGAGCTATTTTGAAAAAGAGAAAGACAATGTGAAGATTTTGAATAAGATGTGTTTCGACGTTCTCAAGAACGATATACCTCGAGCAATTGAATACTTCGGACTTTTGCCACCTGGGAATGACTCATACGATTATTTTATTCGCTTCATACTCTGTTCAGGGATCGAGTACTGGAAGATTCTCAAGGGCGAAAGATCGGTTTTTTCAAAAACCAAAGTAAAACTAGCCAGAATATTCATTCAGAATTTGTACGGTAATGTTTCCTCGCAGACTCCTGAGGAATTTCTGGACTATTGCCAACGATTCTACGAGGAGGAAATCTCCAAAACCAAAGAATCCAGTAGTGAGTAGTTAGTAGCAAGGGGGCGTAAGGCTTAGGGCACAAGGCTCAAGGCGCAAGAAAACCACATTCCGAAGCACAATTACCAAATCACAGGGTTTCAGGTGTAAGCTTCTCTGTTTCTTTTTCCTGACACCTGAAACCTGACACCTGGTACCTTAATTACACCTGAAACCTGAACACTAAAAAGCCCGACAGGGTCCCTGCCCTGCCGGGTTTTCATAAATTACTGTAATTATTTTTGAACTCTTACTCCTGGCCTGCTTCAACCTCCAGAGCCTGACGATCGGCCATATCCATGAGCACGCGCTCGCGCTCACCCATAATGCCCAGGGCCTCGCGCTTCTTGTCGATATGGTCGATGATCATAGCCGCCATCTCGTCAGGTTCTTTGGCAAAGCCCCACTTGCCAAATCCCTGCTTTTCCAAACCGTCAAAGAGCAACTTGTGGAACTTGGTATCGGCTATGGTGGGAAAGGTCACGCCAAAGACGGTATAGATCCCTGAAGCCACAACGTACTGACCAATGGCAATGGCCTTCTCGCTGTACCACTCGGGCGCGCAACCGGCAACCGGCAGATCGGCAATACTGTCGCCCAAGCCACCGGTCTTCACCATCTCAGCGCAGGCAATCAAAATCCGGCTGTTGTCCACACAGGAACCTAGGCCCAGTACCGGCGGCATACCAACGGTCTCACACACCTCCTGCAAACCATCACCAGCCATAACCGAAGCATCGGGCTTCATCAAGCCGGCCTTGGCCAGAGCTATCTGCGAACAACCAGTTTGTACCACCAGAATATCATTTTTGATCAACTCTTTGACCAGTTCAACGTGCACATAGTCCTGGCGTACCCTGGGGTTGGTGCAGCCAACCACACCGGCAACGCCGCGAATCCTACCGTTGATGATGTTGTCATTCAGCGGCACGTAAGAACCCCTGAAGGTTCCACCCAGCATGTAGTTGATATACTCGTGGCTGAAGCCGTGAATCCCCAAAGATTTATTCTGCGGAATCACGATCGGGACCTTGCGGTTCTTGAACCGACCGATGGCCTCTTTCACTATCTTGTCCGTGCACTGGCGGGGTTTGTGCTCATGAAACTCGATGTGCTGAGCACCTTCCATCTTGGCCCGGGGATTGGTGGTGAAAAACTTGGTGCCGTAACACTCAGCCAAAGGCGCCAGAGCCGGCATGATGCACTGCACGTCCACCGCCATACAATCCACCGCACCGGTAATCAAAACCGCCTCGGTGCTCATGAAATTACCCGCATGCGGTACCCCGTGACGGCCCAATACCTCAGCACCGGAGCAGCACATCCCCAAGATGTTGATCCCCTCGGCTCCGGCTGCCTTGGCCTCTTTCAACAGCTTGGGATCATTGACCGAAGCAATGATGGACTCAAACAGGTTGGGCTCATGACCATTGACGATGATGTTTACCTGTTTCTCGTCCAAACAGCCCATGTCCACCCCTGCCAAAACCGGTGAAGGGGTGCCAAACAAAATGTCAGAGATCTCAGTGGCCACCATGGAACCACCCCAACCATCAGCCAGGGCTGTCCGGGAACACTGCTTCACCATGTTCTCGTGATCCTGATCCACCCCCATGTGCGTCCGGTGCATACACTCCATGATCTCACGCATCGCTCCCCGGGGCACGATCCCCGCCTCACGCCACTTCTCCAAGGTCTTCGGGGGTACCCGGTTGGCAAAGGGAATCTCTCCCTCAACCTGGGTGTAGGTGCGCTCCAACTCCTGGTAAAGATCCATGGCGATATCTTTGATCTCACGACCCGCTGTCTCTATGCCGAGCCCCTCCGCCACATCCAAAAGCTTCTGCTCGTCTTTGATCTGATAGTCCTTGATCTCGCCCTGCACCACCCCGCGAAACACATCCAGCATGGTCATGCCGTGGTCAGTGTGAGCCGCCGTACCAGTGGCAACCATCCGGGCAAAGTTCCTCGAGGCAATGATG
>Ga0210109_1000044_pt1 | contig 21764 bp, 20 predicted proteins | sample China_Bullhead_C_FD_184857 | JGI IMG/M metagenome (GOLD analysis project Ga0210109, IMG submission 184857) | Wetland microbial communities from San Francisco Bay, California, USA, that impact long-term carbon sequestration -... | ecosystem: Environmental > Aquatic > Marine > Wetlands ...
GAAGGAGAAATTACAAACAAATCTCAAATTCCAATACTCAATGACCAAAACAGGTTTGGAATTTTGGTCATTGTTATTTGTTTGATATTTGTGATTTGGTATTTTCGCACTCCAGCACTCCAATACTCCTGAAGAACGACAATTTTGCAAACACTTTAGATACGTTATCAGGGCAGACTTGCTGAATAGGACTTGATGATATGTTTGAAGCTCTCCAGTTTGAATTTATGAGAAATGCGCTTTTGGCCGGCCTTCTCACCAGCATCGCTTGCGGGGTTATCGGCACCTTCATTGTGGTAAATCGGATCGTGTTTCTTTCCGGTGGCATTGCCCACGCAGCATATGGCGGCATTGGCCTGGCCTTCTTCTTTGGGTTGCCCTACGTGGCGGGAACTTTGGGATTCGCCCTTCTCATTGCCATGGTAATGGCGGCAGTAACGCTGAAAGCAAGACATCGGGCCGACACCATCATTGGTGTTCTCTGGGCAGTGGGGATGGCCCTCGGTGTGATTCTTTTGGATCTCACACCAGGCTATAACGTGGACCTCATGAGCTTCCTCTTTGGTAGTATACTTACCGTTCCAACAACCGATCTCTGGCTTATGTTAGTTCTGAACGGTTTGATTCTCTTGGCTGTGGCTTGTTTTTACAATGATTTCCTGGCACTTTCCTACGACGAAGATTTTGCTCAAGTCAGGGGCGTCCGCGTAAAGTTCCTCTATTTTCTTCTCCTGGCAATGGTAGCGCTCTCCGTGGTCATGATTATCAGGATTGTGGGGTTAATCCTGGTCATTGCCCTGCTGACCATTCCACCATATATAGCCGAAAAATACGCCGGATCTCTCAAAAAGATGATGTTCCTCTCCTTCCTGCTGAGCTGCTTTTTTACTATGGTTGGGCTCTGGCTTTCCTACACTTTCAATCTTACTTCAGGCGCCACCATTATCATGGTGGCGGGGGTTTGTTTTTTCATTTCACTCTTGATTGAGTTTTTGAAAGCGAAAAGGTTTTTTTCCGCTTGACAGCTCATGGAACCCCACGTCCACAGCAATGACTTGGGGCCCCATTTGCGACAGCTACCGGAACAACCGACGTGAGAAAGGCAAAAAATTATGTGCAATCAATGTGACTATGTGAATCTCATTGAACATAGTGGTTTGGGGCAAACTCCCAATCGATTGCGTGTCTTGGAAATTATCGGAAACAGCCCCCACCCCATCAGTGCGCAGGAGATTATTGCCGCCTTGAACCAAAGCCGGGATGTTAACCGGGTCACTGTTTACCGAATTCTTGACCTATTGGTGGGAAACAAATTGGTTGAGCGCATTAGTGCCGGCGACCGCTCTTTTCGCTACGGGTTGGCCCCAAATGCCAACCACCATCCGCACTCCCATTTCTATTGCGTAGAATGCGGTGAAATGGAATGTCTTCGTCCCGAACATATTAGCTTGGACACGGAGCCCCTTGAGCGCTCCTCCTTTCCAGGGTTGATCGAAAGAGTCGAAGTCCGCATTGATGGCATCTGCGAGGACTGCCGCAGGCAGTGACCAGGGGGAGCTCAGCGTATAGCGCCTCGATAACGAGGCAGTGGGCAGTAACCACTAAGTACTTAGCACAAGAGGGTTATTAGTTATACGTTATTCGTTATTCGTTGTACGGATGTCTGCAAAGTACTCTTGTCAGTGTTAACATCCATAGGTGTAGAATATAATTATCACGTATAACTTATAACTTATAACGGATAACTTCTCCGTTTCGCCAAACAGCCATGTAGGTTTCTATTGCCTGTATCTGGGTTGACTCGGCAAGAAGGGTGAGAACGGGGAAAAATGGACTACTCTTCCTTGTCTGGGTAGCGTTGTTGAATAGATCGCATCACATCCAGGGAGGAAAAGAAGACCTCGATGAGCGCGGGATCGAACTGTTGCCCCGCACCTTGTTCCATGGTTTTAATGATATCTGCCTCGTCCCAGGCCTCCTTGTACGCTCTTTTGGAGGCCAGAGCATCGTAGACGTCAGCTATCGCTACAATCCTGCCGAAAAGGGGAATCTCGTCGCCTTTTCTGCCCTGTGGTTGCAGTTGTTGCACAGAGAAACTCAGTCCCGGTCCGGTTGCCGCCAGATCGACATGCCCAGGATAACCCTTGCCATTCCACCACTCATGGTGGCTCAGGGCAACTTCTGCTGCGGCCTCATCGAAATCTGATTTCTTGTCAATAAAAAGTCTCGCCCCGAAAAATGTGTGTTGTTTCATGATGTCAAATTCTTCGTCAGTGAGCCGAGCTGGCTTCTTTAGAATCTGATCCGATATGGCAACCTTGCCCACGTCATGGAGCATGGCAGCCATCCGCAGCACATCGCGCTTGATCTGGATCTCTTTTGCGGAAATGTTATTTTCCTTGGCCCACCTTTCATATATCTCCACGGAATACGATCCAACCCGGTTGACGTGAGGTCCTGTTTCTTTGGGGTCGCGCAGTTCTGCCATCCGGATCATCCTCAGGATGAGGGTTCGGGTCATCTGTGCTCTTTCCAAGGCCATGGTGGCCATACTGGCAAAATGAACCATCATCTTGGCGTCTTCCTCTGAGAACGGCATAATCTTGCCCTTATCGTTCTGGGCATTGATAACCTGAAGGACACCGATGACTTCTTCCCGTACTGTCTTCAACGGAACTGCCAGGACCGAGTGGGTTTCATAGCCAGCAGTCTCATCGAATCTTTTGTCGAAGCGATATGGGACGGTGCTTTCGAGTGTGTAGACATCCGGAATATTCAGCTCCTGACCGGTGATTGCCGAATAACCTGCGATACTACTTTCGTCTGCAGGAATCGTAAAAATATTGTAGATAAGTTTCTCTCCTAAAGGCAGTCTCCTTTGCAGCGTGGCATTCTGAGTATAGGTGAAACGTAATTCCTCTTTGTCACGGATGTATATGGAACCGGCATCAGCATTCACAACCCGCCGGGCCTCGGTAAGTATGTGCTCCATGAGAATGTCAAGGTCTTTGACCTGGTTGAGTTCCGTACCTAGATTGGTCAGAACCTCTAGCTTTTGCTTTTCTGTAAGCATAAGGCTAATCTCCAACAAAAAGAGTTCGGCAGACCGAGAGTTCGGTAACATAAAAGTCGGAAGAGACAGAGAGCACTTAAGATTTCTTCTTGGCCCACTTCATTTCAGGTTGGTTTTTGAATCTGATCACGCCCCCTTCTGTTGGGGTGTAGTAAAAAGAGAACTCAAACTTCCGTCCTGCTCGAATGAGATAGTGGATGATGTACAAGGTATTTCCATCTTCATCCATTTTTTCCAAATCCACGATTGGAAACACATCAAAATCAAAGTAGCCCAGACCCTGTTCAAAAATGAGGGTGTCCTTTTTGATTTCAAAGGGATGGTCCACGTATTTTGGGTCATCTGTCACCCAAACCCCGATTAGCTCCTCGGGAACCGTGAATTCCTTTTGACATTGCGCTCCGAAAAATAGAATGAGAATCGCGAACGCTATGAAGGTGCTCTTTGATTTCACTCGCGTCTCCCAATCGCGTGGATCGAGTTACAAACCTTTTTAATATAAACCCCGAAAAAGAACAATACCACCTCAAACTGAAAATTCCCTGTGGTCCCACTGCAGGGGCTGTAGGGAATTTTCCAACAAAAAGAATACCGTTTTCTTCGCCCGCTAACTCGATACCGCTTCTCTCTCTTCCTGGGCCATCACCTCCAGGAAGGCCTCTACCACCTTTGGATCGAACTTGGTACCAGAGTCCTCTTTTATGAAACCAATGACGGTCTCCCTAGGCAATCCTTCACGATACGGCCTGTCTGAAATGAGAGCGTCGTAGTGGTCGGCCACCGTAAATATGCGAGCCCCTAAATCAATATCCTCTCCGGAGAGATTGTCGGGGTATCCCGAGCCGTCATAATATTCATGATGGTGCAACACCACTGGTATGATTCCGGCGTAGGCCTCAATTGGTTCCAGGATTCTCGCTCCAATGCGCACGTGCTCACGCATCAGTTGATATTCCTCATCTGTCAATTTACCTGCCTTATCAAGAATCTCCGGCGGAATTCCGATCTTGCCAAGATCGTGCAGCAGCCCTCCCCTATGCAGATCATCCAGTCGTTTCTGATTCAGTCCCAGAGCCTGGCCGATCCTCAAAGCGAGTTCAGTCACTCGCTCAGAGTGGCCTGCCGTCCAGTGTGACTTGGCATCTATGGCCCTGGCCAAAGCATACAATGTGCCCCAGTTCAGTTCGTCCAACTCCTCTATCAGTCGGGCATTTGAGATGGCCACTGCCACCTGATCAGCCAGCTGACGGGCCTGGACTGCATCTTCCTCATTAGCCTCTGTCGGATCCAGGTAGCCCAGGACGATCAAGCCGGAAAGTTTCTCGGCTACAAACATGGGAAGGGTCAAAAATAATTCCGCCTCCAACTCCGCCAGGGAGGTAAGATAGTGGGGGATTTCCTTATTTGAGTCTACGAACAATTGTTCGGGATGATCATATAATTCCTGCACCTCGGCAGCTGTGAGATTAATGGGCGCTAGCCAGTTTTCGCTTTCTGACTCGCCGTATTGGACATGCATCAGCCCACCATCTGAAGATTCAGCATCCAGCAAAGCCACGCCCACACAATCACAGGGGAATAGCTCTCGCATCCGGTTGAGCACCGTGTCCACGATGAGTCTGGTATCCAGCGCCGAAAGGATGGAACGGTCGATTTCATTCATTGTGGTCAAGGCGTTAAATTGCTTGCCCAATCGACTTGCCATGGCATTGAAGGATTCCGCCAACTCCTGAAACTCGTCGCCGCTGGTGACTGTCACTCTGGTATCAAAGTCTCTCCCGGCAATGCGTTTTGTCCCCTCCTGCAATCTTTCCAGGGGGATCAAATTCCTTCGAATCTGATTAATGCTAAGAAGTAACACCACCCACAGTGACAGCAGGACCACAAGGGGAAAGATCTTTTTGAATTTTGACATGGGCGCGAGCACGTGGGCTTTGAATTCGCCCAGGGCAATGATCCACTTGTCCACCAGGAACTCGTTTTGCATATACAAGGACGAGTACGTTCCCACTCCTTCTCTCTCTTCGTACTGCCAGTCAAATGGCCCTGAGTGGGTACGGATCATTTCACGTATTTCCTGTTCGGAAAATAATACAGCGTCTGGAAGGGTACTGAAGAGCAACGTGCCTGCTTGATCGAGTACCCAGAGTTGGGTCATAGGCGGCAGCGGGTTCTCGTCCGCCCCGCGCCACAGATACGTTATTTTGACCTCAGCAACTAAGGTTCCTCTGCCCGGCTGGTCTGGGTCGAGCAACCTGCGCATGAGAACGACCGCTGGCCGACCCGCCCGGGCCCTGGCACTTATAAGGGTTTTGCCCTGCCGCAGGTGCACCTTTTGCTCAGCGGTGAGCGGTGGCGGCTCTTGAACGGTCCCCAAAAGAGATATGGGCTTGGCCTTCTCGGTAATCACTCCCAGAGATTCGAGCCGCTCTTTCAGACGACCACTGATTTCCGCCACCGCTTCTCGCCACCTGTCTTCACCGGTTTCATTGAGGCTGGAGGCTGCAATCTCCATCCCGGTCTCAAGAAACAAGAGCCGCTCAAAAAGATGCATGCCCATGGCTCCGGCTGCCTGGTGCAATCGCTCCTGGCTCTGTTCATTGAGCTGCCTGGTCACATGTTGAAAGGAAAGTATTGCTAGGATTGTAACGGGGAGAAGGGCACAGGTGATAAACAGGAGAAAGATTCTTCTGGCCACCTTGCTGCGGAGAAATGTACGGTCAACTTTCATGGTCTGAAATCCGGTTAGAATTGAGCCCCCAAGCCCACATAACGCCCGTTCGCCGCTCGAACGATGTCATCAGCTCCCTTGTTTTTGGTGATCTGGCTGTGAGTCGGAACTTGTCTGTCAGGTCCCACACTGTACAGGTCAAAATCGTAGTTGAGGGGGTTATAGCTCCGGTCCTTGCGACAAAATCGGGGTTTTCCACCTCCAGCATGCGGCCCTTGGGCGAGATTCCTGTACTGGTATGGTGTTCCCCATGGATCTTTGAACTGGTCCCTGCCAATCTCCTGCATGCTCTCGAGCATGAACGTTATGATCGGCTGCTTCCCACCAGGATAATAGCCTTTTTCCAGCTCAAATAAGATGATCTCTTTTTCCAATGTACGGATATCCAAAACCGCACGGTCCACTTTCGCCTTGTGGAGGTAATCTGCGGTCAACGGCACCGCAATGCCGGCAAGCGTTAGCACTATAAGAATACCAAAGATGAGCTCCAACAGCGTAAAGCCTTGACAAGAGTCTCTTTTTTTCTTTTCACATTCTGGGGACACATCGAGGCTTGCCGGCAGCACCGACAAACATACAGACACGGATTTTAATCCATATTTGCCCATACGTTTCCACTGGGTGCCGCGGTTTTTATGTGCGTTCTGGCCTCGCCCCTCTAACTCCAGCATCTCAGGCAGCGGTTCTGATCCCACCCCCTGACCGGTGGCGGCACAACATGGACGTTACAAGATCTAATCCACACCTATCACCGGCAGCGCCAACGGAGCAGTCAACCGGCCACGGCGAAGAATTTCCTTTGACAACTTTTCCTCTCTTCTCCTAACCTGCAATATTCATGAAAGCAAAGTTAGTTCATGAATAATCCGGGCTAATTACCCTTAAATTCTTAACTTCTCCGTCTCAAGAGGCTAAAACAGCAAGAAACATACCATCCTAACTGGCAGCTGTCCACCCCTGGCAGGCCTGTGAGATAAGGGAGAAATGTCACTAATAAATCTTGAGATTTTAGCCGGTTACTGTCACCTCACCACCCCAACACTCCAGGCAAAGGGAGTGGCAATCTGGGTTTACCTTGGAATCTTCGCACGGCAAAGTTCTGGAGGATGTAGTGCTGTTGCTCACCCATGTACCACTTTTTTCCTTGCCACTTTTCCCGCCTTCTTGTAGCCTGAAATTAGCCCATTTTCTGCTTCCCGACGCGATCTTGCAATCTCAATTCTCCGATTGCTCTGTAAGGGTTAACCTTATTGGGCAAAAGTGAAGCTCAGCAGAATTGATTCGATGTCCTTATCAAAAAAAAACGGCATGGAAGACAAAGATAAAGCAAAAGACGAACTCATTGATGAGCTCGTCATTTTACGTCAGAGGATTAGCGAATTGGAAGCTCTGGAAGCTGAACGTGAGGAGATAGAGGAAGTCCTACGCGTGAGGGAAGAGAGATATCGCGCCATAGTGAAAGCCTTTGACGGAATTGTTTACATATGCTCCGAAGATTTCCATATTGAATTTATGAACGATGAGTGCATCAAACGAACCGGTTACGATGCCACCGGAGAATTGTGTTACAGAGTTCTTCATGATCGTGATTCAATTTGCCCCTGGTGCGTCAACGAGCGGGTGTTAAAAGGCGAAACCGTGCGGTGGGAAGTGCAAAGTCCCAAAGACAACCGCTGGTACTATATTGTAAATACACCGATTTACAACTCTGATGGCACTGTGTCCAAACAAGCCATGATTCTGGACATCACCGATCGCAAGGAGATGGAGGAGGCTCTGGAAAAAAGCGCTGATAAAATCAAACACTTTGCCTACTCCGTATCACACGATCTCAAGAGTCCTGCTGCTGCTATTTATGGCCTGACAAAACGTCTTCATGAACGGTATGGCGATAGTCTCGATGAAAAAGGCAGGAGGTACTGTGCTCAGATATTAAAAGCTTCCCTGCATGTCGGAGCGCTCATTGAGAAGATCAACGCTTACATCGAGGCCAAGGAGGCGCCGCTAACAACTGAAGAAATTGATCTCAGAGAGATTCTTCAAATCATTAAAGATGAGTTCTCCCCTCGGTTGACCATTCGGCAAATCACCTGGTTGGAGCCTGAAACCATACCTGAAATCAAAGCTGATATGTTGTCCATGCTCAGGGTATTTCGGAATTTTGTGGACAACGCTTTGAAATACGGTGGAGAAGGCCTCAGTGAAATCAGCATTGGATATCAGGGGAACGACGATTTCCACATCTTTTCTGTGAGCGACAACGGGGAAGGCATACGGGGGGGAGATTATGAAGGGCTTTTTGCCGCGTTTCGCAGGGATGACACCTCCAAGGCAGTGGAGGGAGCTGGACTTGGATTAGCCATAGTGAGCGAGATAGCGGAACGCCACAAAGGCCGAGTTTGGGCGGAGCCTGGGAAAGACCAGGGAGCAATATTTTTTATCTCGGTGTCAAAGGATCTCTGAACGGTTATGGCAGCCCAAATTCCAAGCACCAAACCGGGGCCCCGCCCAGAGGGTGGGGACTCCGAAGGAGAAATCTCAGGGTTATAGGTGTCAGGTGTCGGGTGTCGGGTGTCAGGAAAAAGAAACATAGAAGCTGAAACCTGTCGAAGATCCCGTCTGAAGCGGAGCGGCAGCGGGGAACACTGAAACCTCCATCCGTCCTGAACACTGAAACCTTAGTCATTGTGATTTGGAATTTCTATTCCCCGATACTCCAGTACTCCAAAACAGCTCGCAATCTTTAGATGTTGAATAAAGCCCAGGAGGCCAACTATGGGTGAGCGCAAGAGACTGTTCTTGCTGGTTCTCATCATGACAACCGTGTCTATGGTTGTTGTCGGAATCACCATCTACGTCTTGTATGGCACCTCTTTTGAGCAACAACGAGAGAGACTGGTGGAGACTGCTCAGAGTCAGGCTCGTCTGATAGAAGCCATCGCCCGGTTCGATGCCACCAATGAAAGAAACGACCCCGGATTTTATCCTGATGGTGCAACAGTGGCTACCTTAAGCCAGATCATCGATGCCCACAGCCACTACAAGGGCTTTGGTGAGACTGGAGAGTTCACCCTTGCTCGTCGTGCTGGGGATGATATTTTCTTCCTGCTCAGGCACCGGCATCATGACCTGGAGAAGCCAAAACCAGTATCTTTTGACTCAAAACTGGCCGAACCCATGCGACGGGCGCTGTCGGGACTGTCCGGAACTGTGGTCGGCCTCGACTATAGGGGAGAGATAGTCCTGGCGGTGTACGAACCTGTGACAGAGTTGAACTGGGGGATTGTGGCCAAGATTGATCTGGCAGAGGTTAGAGGTCCGTTCGTCAAGGCTGGCATAATTGCCATCTGTGCAGCACTTCTCGTAGTCCTCGTCGGGGCAGTTATTTTCCTTGGCGTTAGCAATCCAATGATTAGGCGGTTGGAAGAAAGCGAGAACCTCTTGCGGGAACAGTTCGCAGAGCTAGATCATATTTACGCCAATGCCCCAGTCGGGCTGTGTTTGATGGATACCGACCTGCGTTTTGTACGTATAAATGAGAGGCTGGCTGCCATTAATGGAAAGCCCGTATCGGCACACATCGGTCGAACCCTTGGGGAGGTCATTCCGGGCATCACTCCTCGAATAGAGCCGATCTATCGCCAAGTAATGGAATCCGGTGAACCGTTCCTCAACTTTGAGGTCCGCGGCGTTACGCCCGGGGAACCCGAGGTTCCACGGCACTGGCTGATAAGCTATCACCCGCTCATGTCGGAAGAAGACACGGTCCAGGGCGTGAGTACGGTTGTACAAGATGTAACCGAACTCAAGCAGGCGGAAAATGAACTGAAATGGGAATTTGGTGTGAATGCCGCTCTCTCGGAGCTATATAAGCCGCTGATTTCGCCTTCTTCTTCAGTCGCAGAGATTACGACTACGATATTGGACCAAGCCAAGAGGTTGACCGGAAGTCCACACGGGTACGTCTCCTCTATTGACCATACTACTGGTGATAATGTTGCGCATACCCTTACCGAAATGATGGGAGTTCAGTGCAAAGTTGAGGTCGAACACAAGAAAATTGCCTTCCCGCGGGGAGATGACGGGTTGTACCAAGGACTCTGGGGCTATTCGTTGAATACTCTACAACCTTTCTTCGCCAACTCGCCTGAAACATATCCAGCATCCACTGGAATCCCTGAGGGACACATACCTCTCAAGAGCTTTCTATCTGTACCGGTCATGTTGGGCGGGGAGTTAGTTGGTCAAATTGCTTTGGCCAACAAAAAGAAGGATTATACCGAGCGAGATCTCGAAGCGATTCGTCGATTGGCCGAGTCCTATGCCCTAGCCATTCAGCGCAGGCGGGCGGAGGAGGCACTGCAAGAAGCCCACGCCGAGCTCGAGATGCGTGTGGAGAAGCGCACTGCCGAACTGGTTAGAACGAACGAGCAGTTGAAAAAATCAGAGGATGAACTCCGGATTCTCTCTTCTCAGCTTCTAACAGCCCAGGAGAATGAAAGGGCACGGATCGCCCGGGAACTCCATGATGGCATTGGCCAATCCTTGAGTGCCATCAAGTTTAGAATTGAAGATGCCCTCGGACAACTGGGTAAAGACGTAGCCGAGTCAAGTGTCAATTCATTGAACAGTCTTATTCCGGTAATTCAAAGCACCGTTGAAGAAGTTCGAAAAATAACCATGGCCCTGCGGCCATCCACCCTGGATGACCTGGGTATCTTGGCAACAATCGCTTGGTTTTGCCGTGAGTTTCAAGAAACCTATGCAAACGTCAGAATCCAAAAAGAGATCGGCCTAGGAGAAGCTGACATTCCTGAATCGTTGAAGACTGTTATCTATAGAGTCTTGCAGGAAGCCCTGAACAACGTGGCAAAACACAGCGGCGCAGACAGCGTCACTATCTTCCTGACGAAGAGAAACGATACCATAGAGTTGACTATTGAGGATAATGGTCGCGGCTTCGACCTTAAGGAGGCGCTCGATGTCGATGGCTCCAAGAGGGGCTTCGGGCTCGGGAGCATGAAGGAACGACTAGAACTCTCCGGAGGGTCTTTTTCCCTCGAGTCAGTCAGGCGAGAAGGAACCACTATCAGGGCATCTTGGCCAGGCTAAAGAGATTTAGGATTGCAGATTTGAAAAAGGCGTAAACGTTCTTAAATTCGCAATTGTCCTTCGGACTCCCACCCTTCGGGCGGGTTCCCAGTTTCGAAATCCGCAATTCGAAATTCCTTCACCTTGTTATCAGCCCTCTTTCCATGGCATAAGCTGTCAAGGCCGCAGCACTGTGGAGATCCAATTTCTTCATGAGGTTAGCCCGGTGCTTTTCTACCGTCTTTACACTGATGTACAGGTAGGCGGCAATCTCTTTGTTTTTATGGCCCTCGGCAATAAGTTTTAGAATTTCTCGCTCCCGCTTGGTGAGTGTGTCCCACGGTGAACTCGACGCAAAGCTCTTCCTGCCCTCGAGATATCCTTCTATTACCATTTGCGAAACGGAGGGACTGAGGTAACGCTTTCCCCCTAGAACGATCTTTATAGCCATTATAAGTTCCTCAGCCGAAGCATCTTTCAAAATATATCCGTCAGCCCCAGCCTGCAGAACCTCGAGAATGAATTCTTCTGCCTTGTGAACCGTCAGGGCCAAAACCTTCGTCTCTGGAGTACGTTTCTTGATCTCTCTGATGGCCTCAACCCCATTCATCTTCGGCATGGAGAGGTCCGTCAGGATAAGATCGGGTCTGAGTTCCTCCACCCGCCGAATGGCTTGTCGGCCATCTGCTGCCTCCCCTACCACTTCGAGATCCGATTCAGCGGAGAGCAGGGCCCGCAGCCCCTCTCTGAGAATAGTATGATCCTCGGCAATAACGACTCTGCGTTTTGCTTTCACCAGTTTCACCTGAGCATAGAGTTGGCGGTCTTTTGTCAGAATACAATTTGAGGAGAAAACTGTAAAGCACTTGCCGGCAATATAAACCCTAACGTTGCATACCTGCGCCAAGAAAAAACGCGCAAGAGTGCCTCAGATGTGGCTGCGCACAGGCTCGGACAGGTCGAGGCGTACTTTACCGTACGTTAAGTCCTGTCTGAGGCGAGCACAGCCGTCCCGCCATGGGTGGGACTATCGCGCGAGCGCAGCGGTTTTTGCCGGTGTAGGTATGCAACGTTAGGGTAAACTCAGCTGCAAACCTATCTCCCTGGAAAATACAGTGTAATATTTCCATATCTACTGTCTCCGCCCCATTTCTACTCATTGGGTGCTTGTTGTAGGGTGTTGTAGCATCTACCGGCCATACTTCCCAAAATCACGCCCGTTGTGGGGTAAAACCAGATGTTCAAGACATTGCTTGTTGAGGACAACGCTCCTTTTCGTCAGTCCCTCAGGGAGATGCTGTGCGAACGATTTCCTAGAATGGTTGTCGAGGAGGCTGAGGACGGAGAGGAAGCACTGCAGAAACTAGAGGGTCTGCGCCCTCATCTCGTTTTTATGGACATAAAATTGCCCGGGGCAAACGGCCTCGAGATAACCAGAAAGATAAAGGGACGTTATTCAACGATACAAGTCATAATCCTAACAAGTTATGACTTGCCGGAGTACCGAGAGGCTGCAGTCCAGTATGGAGCCGATCATTTCCTTTCAAAAGAATCGTCGAGTCGAGAGGACATTTTAGCATTAGTCGACAGTATTTATTCTGAGGATGGCTAGCCCTACATGGGAACCGTTGGCGGAATACAGTATTTCTGCCCTGAATTTACTCAATGCACCTGATTTACTTCTCAGACAATTTCAGTAGCCTGGGAGATATTTTGCCGTCTCCCTTTTTCAAATACAGGTTAATACGGTCCTTTTCTCTATTCACTTTTTATTGTGGAGTGTGATCATGTCAGTTTCTCTCAATCGTTCGGACTCGAAGCTTACCATTCAAGATCTGTATCCGGACTATGTTTGGAACAATGGCCCATCTGATTCTGTGGAAGAGTGTGGGGCAATTGACAGAGAGCAACAATTGGATCGAGCGGAACAAGAACAAGATCTTCTCGGGGAGAAAGATCCCCTGGATGTCAGCATGACCTCGGACACTGAGGAAGACGATTTTTTTCAGACCAATCTCATCAATTGCTACCTTCAAGATGTCTCCCGATTTCACCTGCTCACCCCTGAACGTGAAATTGAGTTGGCGCGAACCATTAAGGAAGGTCAAGAAGAAGTGGTCAACATGGTGGTCACCTACTGCGTTGCAGAAAAACACTTCGGCGACTTTCGCAAAAAAATTCTCAAGTGGCAGAGCGAGGTGGAATCTTATCCCGGACTGCGCGAAAAAATGGTGGAGCACATTGTATCGACCCTGGAACGTGGCGCCGGCGGCAATGGCGCAGCTGCAATATGCCAGAGACTTCTCGCTGAGGTTCGGGCCGTAGTTGCCACAATCAACACGGCCAAGGATGAAATGGTCAAGGCTAACCTGCGGTTGGTGCTCAGTATTGCCAAGCGGTACCGTGGTCGAGGTCTGAGTTTTTTAGACCTCATCCAAGAGGGCAACATGGGACTGATCAGGGCGGTCTCCCGATACGATTACACCAAGGGTAACCGTTTCAGCACCTATGCTACCTGGTGGGTGAGGCAGGGTATTATTCGAGCCCTTTATGAAAAGACCAACACTATCCGGCTGCCTGTTCATGTCATCGAGATGAAAAGCTCCTTCCACAGGATTGTGTCCGAGCTTGCCGAAGAGCTTGACCGCAAACCCAGTCATTTAGAGATTGCCGAGCGCAGCGGATTATCTGTTGACAAAGTCACGATGCTCGCTCAGTTGTCCACACGGCCAGCCTCTTTGGAAGCGACGGTTGGCAACAGAGATCAACAGTTAGGAGATTTCATAGAAGATAAAAGAACTGTGTCACCTTTGGAAGGAATCAGCCAACAGGAATTGGTTGAGGTCACCCGCGAGGTTCTGGCCTCTCTGTCTCCTCGAGAGGAGGGAGTGTTAAAATCTCGTTTTGGTATAGATGGCAGGCCCACGCAGACACTCAAGAGCATCGGCGGGCACTTTGGTGTCTCAAAGGAACGTATCCGACAGATCGAAAAGAGGGCCATCCAAAAACTGCGACACGCACCGCGCTCAGATCAACTCAGGTGCTTTCTTGAATAAAGAATCCGGGCTTGCATTCTGGTTCACTTGGGGGTGAGCACATTGATTTCCCACAGGATCAATTCTTGTTTGGTTTTTGCTGAGGGTGAATGCCCCCATAAGCTGACCATGGAAAGGGTCTATATAATTTCGCACCTTATGGACCCCGTTGGACTCCGCCGGGCACGGAGCAAATGTTTCAGATGCAAACTGTATAGAAAAATTCGATATTATCCCACTGGTCTAGAAATAGACGACCTCCACTCAACGAAAAAAGATAATGACTACGGTTTCACCTGGTCTATGAAGTAAGAGTCTCTTCTTTCCCCTCGAGAGTGGCTCTTCTGTTTATTGGGTTGATGACTCCGACGAAAAATCATGGAGTTTTTTTTGTTTCCACATAGGTTCCAGCCTTTTTGAGCGCGTCTTCCATCTCTTCGACGGTAATCACTGTCGGATCATAATTGACTGTGTTTATCTCCCGAAAATAGCGAAAGCCTTTTGTGACTTTGCTTACTCCTTCAAGCCCTTCCAGGGCTTTTTTCCCGACATCATATCACTGTACGTAAAATGTTGCGGTGGAGCCCAAAGGCTCTTCTGCTCTGGGGGAAGAGCTTACTGTAAATAACAACATGTACGAACAAATGCTCACAACCAAAAGCTTGATAGTAGGCCTCTTCATAGTCACCATAGTGTCACCCTCTCATCTGCAACACTCCGATGGGGCGGCTTGCAGGCGAAAGAGGATAGAATCAAAAGCCGCCACAAAAAGTGCCCCACCCCTGCGACTCCGGCAAGGGTGGGGCAAATCCAGGGAGGTTTCAATAGGATAGGGTACATACGGGGACTTTCCAAACCCTACCCGTTTAATAGTATAACCTGGAAATACACGGGAGTAAACAGGTACAAAGCTAAATAGTTTTGACAGTAAAGATGGCGAGGTGTTGAAGGAATAGAAAATACAAATCACAAAAACTGAGATTTCAGGTTTCAGTGTTCTTGTTTTTCTTCCCTGACACCTGACACCCGACACCTGAAACCTCCATCCAGGCTAGAAGGTACAAGCAAACATATGATAGACTTCAGCATGGAAAATGATCTCAGAGAATGCATTTTATGCGAACACAGGTGCGGTGTAGACCGTTTAGCTGGCGATCTTGGCGTCTGTCGCATGTCTGCTCCTGTAGTCGCATCGAGGACTCTCCATCCTGCTCCCCCCGAAAGCTATACCATCTTTGTCGCGGGATGTAATTTCAAGTGTTTGGGTTGTCAAAACTGGACCATATCCCAATATCCAGAAAACAGGATGGCTGTGGATGGATACGTGGATCCAGGATCCCTCGCCAGAGAATCCGTTAGGATGATTCAGTCAACCTCAGGAACTCTTATGGGGGCTGACAGGATCTTTTTCTCTGGCGGTGAGCCCACAATCCACCTCCCTTTCATTGAAAAGGTTGTGGACGAGGCCCGGCGCCTCAGCCCCAACCTGAAGGTCAATTTTGACACCAATGGTTTTATGACTGAGAAGTCCCTCCACAGAGTTCTTGACTTTACCACCTCTCTAACCTTCGATATCAAAGCCTTCTACGACGACACCATGAGGGCTATCTCCGGGACGGCTGTTGGCCCCATCTTGAGAAATGCTGAAATAGTAGCTAGAACCGCCAGTGACAAGCTCTGGGAGTACCGGATAGTTATCATTCCTGAAGTGAACGAGGAGGACATTGAGCCACTTTGCCGACTTGTCGCTTCCATCTCCACAAAACTTCCTGTTGCTTTTCTCGCCTTCAGGCCAAACTACGTTCTGGATGAACATCATGGGGCAACAAGAGAGCTCATGAAAAAATGTGTTGAGTTGGCAAGAGGGGCCGGGTTGAGAAACGTCACCTATGCTGGCATGACTAATATCCCGGGAAAGAGAGGTGTTCTCTTGGAAGAGGTGGAAGGGATCTACGAGAGGGCAGGTGCTAAATTGGCCGCTTCGTATGCCTGTTCAAAGGGCTGCACCACTCACCCCAGGAACTGTGGTGACTGCCCCTCCATGAGCGAATGCCCTCTTAAGAAGTATATACCTATGAGGAGTTGCTAGCCCGTGAAATGGGGAGATTATTGCGAATTTCGGACTCTCTTATATTTTGAATATCGAAACTGGGGACCCGCCCGCAGGGTGGGGAGTCCGAAGGACAATATGGAACAAGGAATTTCGAACAGCAGAAGTTTATAAAAAAAGGACAATATTTTTCACTTCGATATTCTGCGGTTCCTTGTTCTGCGGTTCTGCGGTTGATGTCCTCAACGACTTGATAGCTGATAGTTGAATGATACTCGCTAAGAGGGGAGACCTGATCATTGGAGAAAGATGATGTCAATAGCAAAAGATGAAAATATCGTTTTAGCTGGAGATATAGGGGGGACCAAAACGAATCTGGGTCTCTTCTCTCGAGGTAAGAGACGTCCTGTGGCAAAGGTAATTGAGACTTATCCCAGCCGGGAGGCACCGCACCTGGAATTTATTATCGAGCAGTTCCTAAATAAACATCGTGTATCCATTAAGAGTGCGTGCTTTGGCATAGCTGGGCCAGTGATCAGTGGTCGGAGCCAAACTACAAATTTACCCTGGGATGTCTCTGAAGCAAGAATACAGAAGCGCTTCAAGTGGTCGCAGGTTGGTCTAATCAATGACTTGACTGCAACCGCTTATGCAGTACCTCTTTTGAACAGCCGAGAGCTTCTCTCCTTGAATAAGGCGAAAGCGAGGAAAGAACAGAACCTCGCGCTTGTAGCCCCGGGGACAGGTCTGGGAGAGGCACTGCTTATTTTTGGGGAGGGGCAGTACATCCCCGTCGCTTCCGAGGGTGGACACGCGGATTTTTCTCCGAATAATGAAGCAGAAGTTGAACTATGGCGCTACCTTTCCCAACGTTTTGGGCACGTAAGCACGGAAAGGGTATTATCGGGTCCTGGGCTGGTGAATATCTATTCATGGCTTAGGGATTCAAAACGCTTCAGTGAACCTGCCTGGCTGGTCAGGAGCATGGAGGAGATTGATCCAGCAAGGGCAATCGCTGAAGCTGCACTAACTGAGAAACATCCCCTGTGTGTGGCGTCTCTGAATGCGTTTGTCTCCATATTGGGGGCTGTTGCTGGAAACCTGGCCCTAACAGCTATGACTACTGGAGGTGTTTACTTGGGTGGTGGGATACCGCCAAAAATATTACCCAAACTGGAAGAGCCTATCTTCATGAAGGCTTTTACCAACAAAGGTAGGTTCAAAGAGTTCCTTGAGAGAATACCCGTTCGGGTCATTCTCAACGATAAGGCTGCCCTGCTCGGCGCGGCGCACTGTGCCTTTGGTCGCTTGGCCCAGAGAGTATAGGGAGGTACTTTCGAAATGTTTAGACTCTATGCCCTACCTGTCCTGCCTGTCCCGAGCGTAGTCTCGGGGAGCTTGCCTGCCCTGAGCCTGTCGAATGGGTCGAAGGATGCCCTTGCCTTCTTAATCATTGAAAGCCGGGTAAGGCTACCTGCTGAACAGGGGAAGAACGGCTGGAGCGAATAAGGTGAATGGACTTAATGTTACATGTGAGGCTGGGGTGAGGTGTGACTAACTCTGTCAATTTGTAGATAACTACTAGAATTGGCTGATATTACTGTTATTTTTTTCAACAATTTATTATAAATAACGCTTACTCTCACAGTATTAACTGCAAAGGTAGTTAATATAACTTGGAAAATAGCTGTTTTAAAATTTTTCTTTGACACCTAATGGATTTTGCGCTAAGGTCTCATGAGTAAACTAAGATAGATGTAAATTAATACTATATATTAGCACATTTTTTCATACTTGCGTGTTTTACAAACATTATTGCTAACTCACGTTTCTCTTTTGTTACTCTCTTGATTCGACCACACACATTGATTACATTAGGTTTTTCTTTATCTACAATCATCTCATTAGTATAAAATTGTAAGTTGACTGTCTCATCTTTATTAAAATTGATCCAATTGTCTAACTTAATCAGGGCACCGTCTTTACTTACATCGACAATAGTACCTTGAGTGTTTTTTCTCGGTTTCTTGTTACTGACTACAACTTTGAAAGGCCTTGTCACTCGACGGTACTTCCTCTTCTCTTCGCGATAATATTCGCATTGGTCGCAAGTATCAGTCGCAGCTTTGAGTTGAGAGGGCTTGAGTAATTGAGGAATCAAGTAGGCCTTATCCATAGTTGATTGCTCTGGACATTGCCCACTACAGTAATAATGACATCTTTCCCAGACTGGCTCTTTCATGGTGCCACCTCCACTTAGAGAGTCAAGGTCCGGAGGTTGGGTGTTCAGATTGAAGAATTAATTTTTGTGGTTCGAGGAGAATGTAAGATCGCAAATTTTGAAGATAAGCGGTAAACCTCCTAAATCCGTATTAAATTACGTTTTTCTCTCAATGTAAATACGAAAAGTTCGTAGATTTGTTAGTTTTTTGTCAATTTTTTGTTAAATTCTTGTTAAAAAGTGCCATTTTCACATATAATTTAAGGATCTGATGACCAGTCTTTCATTTTTCGTAAGGGTAGGGCATGGATTCTTTTGAAAGAAGGAAATACACCAGAACACTCAATAACTTCAGAACGAAGATTAGGCTTACTCGCACTTCTGAAGAAGTTGACGGTGTAACCCTGGACTTATCCCAGGGGGGAGCCTTCGTCACCAGTGCTTCTTGGCCTGACTTTCAAAAGAATGAACAAGCTGAAATGCGACTCTTTTTGCCCCCGGAATTTACTGGGCAAAGTGATACCTTGACTCTGACTGGCTTTGCAGTGATCCAAAGGGTTGAACATGACAGGCAAGGGGTGGCCGTTAAGTTTTTGAAAGAGCTTAAGGCTTTCCAGCCTTCATTATGAGAAATACTGCTCTCCCGACTCTCTTTACACCATGATGCTCACCTTGGAGATTTCCCCACGTAACCAGATTTTTAGCCGAGGAACAGGACCCTTCATTTTTTTATCTTAGCCAGGATATTGCATGGCTCAGCACCCAGTTCACACCCAAGCCCGGATATTTCATGAATTGCTGTCGCGAGACCACGAAGATGGTCGGGCCACCGGGCAGCCGCAGGGTGTTGGTTCCGAGGCGTACCTGAACGGTACGTCGCAGGGGCCGACACCCGAGGACGCCTGGAAGGAAGGCCATATCCGTGGTCGCAGCAAGTGATTCATAAAATATCCGGGCTAGAGCAAAAGGGCACATTCATTGCATCTGTCATAAGCTCTATCACTCCAATACAACCGGACAACACGCATGTATAAGCTGGAATTGAAGTTACAAAGCCTCACACTAAAAGAGTACGCTCTCACAAATGGAGCTAAACTGGCGATTGGCCGCCATGCTGCAAGTGAGATTGTACTCGATGATATGGCTGTCTCCCGTCACCATGCAACCATAGAAGTACAGGGACAAAAATTGCTTGTCTTCGACCAAAGGAGCAAGAATGGGATAATAGTGAACGGGAAAAAAGTGCAATCGGCTCAGCTGAAGCATGGCGATATTGTCAGGATTGGCAAGAAGTTTACCATCGAAGTCCATGTCCCCCCACCAAAGAAAAGAGAAGCCACGTTAACTGGCGAACATGCTAAAAAAGCTCAGTAGCCTGGAGATTTCATCGTTCTCTTCACTCGCACCGTCACTCAATTCACCAATATCATCTTTGAATCATTCTTTTTCTTGACACGGATCAACGGGTTAATCTAGATTTGATCTAATACTGGTTCGCATTCACCTGATTGCTCTTCTTCGACCGATCATCATTTTTTCCTTACACCTCTCTGACTGAACCGACCGTACCCATTGTTTTCGCCCGTATCTCATTTTTCAAAAACGTAAGGGGGAGTCTCTATGACTGACCAAGACTTCAAGCGCAAGCTTACTGCTATTCTCAGTGCTGATGCGAAGGGCTACAGCCGACTCATGGGCGATGATGAGGAAGCTACTGTCCGAACCATAACTGCTTACCGTACGGCGATGGCCAAGCTCATCCAACAGTACAGGGGGAGGGTGGTGGACTCCCCGGGGGACAACCTTCTTGCAGAATTTGGCAGCGTGGTGGATGCAGTGAACTGCGCCGTAGAGGTCCAACGCGAACTTGCCGAACGAAACTCGGAATTACCCCCCGAGCGCCAGATGGAGTTTCGCATCGGCATCAACCTTGGAGATGTCATTGAGGAAGGTGAGCGGATTTACGGTGATGGGGTCAATATCGCTGCCCGAGTGGAGGGTCTGGCTGAGGGGGGAGGCATTTGCATATCTGGGACCGTATATGACGCCATCGAGGCCAAGCTCGGGCTAGAATACGAGTATCTGGGGGAGCAAGAGGTCAAGAATATAGATAGACCTATTAGAGTTTATCGGGTTCTATCTTTCCCGGGCGCCGCCGCCCACAGAGTTGTTAGAGCGAAAAAGGCTGTGGGGAGGAAATGGCGCAATGTGTTTCTAGCCATAGCGGTTATTCTCGTCGTGGGAGCGGCCGTAGCAACATGGAACTTCTACTCGCGTTCTACTCCTTCTCCTGCGGAGGTTGCCTTTGTGGAGAAGTTGGCATTCCCGCTGCCCGATAAACCCTCCCTGGCCGTACTGCCATTCGACAACCTGAGCGGCGACGCATCGCAGGACTATTTCAGCGATGGGACTACTGAAAGCATCATCACGGCGCTGTCCAATGTGTCAAATCTGTTCGTGATCGCCCGCAATTCTGCCTTCACCTATAAGGGCAAACCGGTGAAAGTGCAGCAGGTGGCTGAGGAGCTGGGGGTCCGCTATGTGCTGGAGGGCAGCGTCCAGAAATCTGGAGACCGGGTTCGGATCACAGCACAGCTCATTGATGCGCTAACTGGGCATCACCTGTGGGCGGAGAACTATGACCGCGAATTTGGCGACATTTTCGCTCTGCAGGATGACATCACCGAGCACGTTACAGTGGCCCTTAAAGTGAAGCTTACTGAGGGAGAGCAAGCTCGCATCCGGCGCGGGCATGCAAACAACCCGGAGGCTTATGTATATTGGCTACGTGGCCTAGAGTTTAACCGAATCTACACAAAGGAGGCATGCGCCCAGGCACGGAAGCTGTATGCGAAAGCCGCAGAGTTGGACCCGAATTATGGGCACGCGTGGCAATCAATTGGGTGGACCCATTACCGCGACGGGCGTTTTGGCTGGACTGATACCCCAGACCAATCCCTTGTGCTCGCAGAAGAAATGGCGCAGAAATCCTTGACTATGAATGACTCCGACGCTAATGCTTACGCCCTGTTGAGCGTAACCTGTATGGCCAAGAGACAACACGATAAAGCAGTCGCCTACGGTGAGAAGGCCCTCGCCCTCGCACCTGACTTTGCCGATATCAACGCGACCATAGCGATCCCTTTGATGTACTCAGGCAGAGCGGAGGAAGCGATCGAGCTGGTCAAGAATGCCATGCGACTCAGCCCTTATTATCCCGGCTGGTATCTGGCGGTTGTGGGCATTGCCTACCGAATCACGGGGCAATATGAGGAGGCGATTGACGCACTGGAGACGTGGCGCGCCCGGGCAAATCCCCGTTCGTCGCTTCCCTATCTCTCCCTCGCGTATACTTACGTCGAGGCAGGTCGGGGGGAAGAGGCCCAGATAGCGGTAGCGGAAGTTCTCAAGCGAAAGCCCAAGGCCTCGATAACGGGGTACTTGAAGGCCAATACCTTCCCTTATAAATACCCAGCAGATATCGACAAGGTCGTCGACTCCCTTCGCAAGGCGGGGTTGCCGGAGTAATAATTAAGAAACGTCGGAGCTAACATCCCACCCGT
>Ga0210109_1000045_pt1 | contig 21738 bp, 22 predicted proteins | sample China_Bullhead_C_FD_184857 | JGI IMG/M metagenome (GOLD analysis project Ga0210109, IMG submission 184857) | Wetland microbial communities from San Francisco Bay, California, USA, that impact long-term carbon sequestration -... | ecosystem: Environmental > Aquatic > Marine > Wetlands ...
TGCACCTACCAGCACTTCACAGCCAAACACTTTAAAGTGTGCCATGTTCTTGATCAGTGTCAGATTATGCTCCAAGGTTTTACCAAAGCCTAACCCTACATCCAAAATGATATTTTCTCTATCAAGTCCCAGTGCTTCACATTTACTTATACGCGCTTCAAAAAAGTCGCTGACCTCCACCATCACATCATCATAAGTTGGGTCTTTTTGCATGGTTTTAGGGGTACCTTGCATGTGCATAATGCAAAGTTTAGCTCCATGTTTTACTGCGAGTTTTATGATCTCTTCATTACTTGCACCTGTAATATCATTGATCAGGGTGAATCCGTTGTTAAGTGCATACTCTGCGACATCCGGACTATAACTGTCTACAGAAAAAACAGCTTTTTCATACAGTTTTTCAGACTTTATCATGTCACAAATGGGTTTGATACGTACCAACTCTTCTTCTGTACTCACTGCATCTGCGCCCGGACGGGATGATACTGCACCAATATCTATGATACTTGCCCCACTCTCTATCATGGTGTTGATCTGCTTTATGGCATCCTCCGCCTTAAATCTGCTCCCGGGGAAAAAACTGTCATCGTTCGCATTGATCACACCCATGATCTGTGTAGGATAGTTTTTAACAGAGAGAAATTTCTTCAGTTCCATAGCGACTGTTTTGAGTCCAAAAGGCTGTGACAACTCTTTTTTAGAGAGGAGTTCCATATGTTTTCTCGTCCCTATAAGCATAGTGTCATAGGTGGGTTTTTCACAAAGTATCACACCACTGGGTACAGCGAGTTCCGCACCTATACTGAGAGCATCTTGTTTAAGTATGTTTGCTGCGGGTGTTTTAAGATCTTTGATGAAGAAGTAAAGAAGTTCCATCTTCTTTGCCATGATACCGACACCGCCACTCTCTACATTCAGTGCTTTAAGGGCTGCTTTTTTATCTGTGATAGGTCCAAGTTGATATATTTTCATAGCGCCCCCTATAGTATATACGTATATTTTACCGTTTTTTTCTGGCCAGAAGTTTCAAAAGAAGGGTATTGAGTACAAAAGGTGGTGGTGACCCTACATCCAAAGCAATAAAAGCATTGGAAAAGAGTGTTAAGGTCTTCTCATCTAAGTTATACGCTTGTGAGTGTATAGCTTCTTTGCTGATCCGCTCCACGAGCTTTTTCATTGCTTTGGCATCCGTACGTTTATGGGTTTGTACAAACTCATATACTGCAGCCAGGGAAAGTTGAGCTACATCCAACTCCAATGCGTCCTCTTCTGTATGCGAAGAAAGTACCATGATAGGTAAACGTGAACGAATGGTATCCAGGATCGTAGCTTTGCTCGGTGTGATCAGAATAAACTCTTTTTTAGGCGGGGGTTCTTCTATCACTTTTAAAAGTTTGTTTTGTACCACAGGAGAGAATGTTTTCGCTGCAATGATGATGACGGTGGTCTCTTCACTGGCCATGTGAGCCTTCTCTATCGCCAGTTTAGCATCTTCAACTAAAAAAGTATCTTCTTTGATGATTTTTACAAAACGTTCATTTTGTTGCAGTCCTTCGAGCTGGATCACCGTGCCATCGATATCGCTGCTGATGATCACTTGGCTAACTAGTCTCATGCCTCTAAGTCTAAGTCCCCGAAAAGTGCCGCTGAGAGGGTATTGTCAAAAAGCTTGAAGAGCTGTAAAAGTTTAATATCCAGTAAGGCATCAGAACTACGGAAGGCGAAACTGTCCTGGACTTCTTCATCCATCACCCATAAAAAACTGTTTTCATTTCTGTAAGCGAGTTTCGTGTAAGGATGATCTCCCTTACCGATATACCAAATATAATAACCGTTAGGATAAGAGATATCCAGCATGTCTTCAAGAAGTTGTAGATCTTGTGTTGATTTCATCGCATGAATATGCGGGAAACAGTTTATTAAAGCGTAAAAAGGGAGAAGTGGTCTGTTTTTTTTCAGATCATTGATATTGTTTAAAATATATTTAGCAAACCACTCATGAGACTCATCCGTAATGATAAGTGCTGTTTTCCCTTCAATGCTTTGGGAGACAGCACTTTTGGCTAAAGGTGCCCACTCATAACGGTACTCTTCCATCCATGAAAAAGAGGACTCTTCTTCACGAATGGTCTCCAGTGTCCACTTTAAAAGCTGCTGCATTATGCTACTTATCTAACTGGTAAGCTTCATGAAGTGTACGGATGGCAAGTTCACCATACTTCTCATCGATCACCATAGAGACCTTTATCTCTGATGTAGATATCATCTGTATGTTGATATTACTTTTAGCAAGTACAGTAAATGCTGTAGCCGCCACACCTGAGTGAGATTTCATACCTACACCCACAACCGATACTTTACATACATGCTCATCAAAATCCATACCTTGAATATCATGGTCAAAACTTTCCATCAGTTTTTTGGCATTTTCATGTTCACTTTGCGGTACGGTGAATCCAAGATTTGTTGAACCGTCTGTACCCATATTCTGAATGATCATATCTACATTAATGTTCTCATTTGCCAACATTGTAAATATCTCTGCTGCGATCCCTGGTCTGTCTGAAACACCTCTAAGTGTCACTCTTGCTTGGTTTTTGTCAAGGACAACACCACTCACTAATACTTCTTCCATACTGTTGCTCTCCTTTGTGATAAGCGTACCTTCATTGTCGCTAAAACTACTTTTAGCGTATAGTTTTACATTAAGTTTTTTTGCCAATTCTACTGAACGATTCTGTAACACCTTCGCACCCAGTGACGAAAGCTCTAACATCTCATCATAAGAGATAGTGTCAAGCTTCTTTGCATTGGGTTCTATGCGTGGATCTGTTGTATAGATACCATCTACATCAGAATAGATCTCACACTGGTCTGCTTTCAATGCCCCAGCCAAAGCAACAGCAGAAAGATCCGAACCACCGCGTCCCAGTGTCGTGACTGAACCATCTTTGTTTATACCTTGAAAACCTGCAACGATAACGATCTTACCCTCACCTATCGCATTGTGCATGGCAGATGGGTCAATGGACTCGATACGTGCATAGGTATGCATATTATCTGTCACGATACCCGCTTGACGTCCGGTCATGGCAACTGCATCATAGCCTTTTGACTGCAAAGCAATGGAAAGCAGTGCAGCCGTGACGCGTTCTCCCGAACTCAGCAGCATATCCATCTCTTTTTTTGCAGGATTCTTCGTAAAATGCTCTGCATAACCTATGAGTTTATTGGTTTCACCGCTCATCGCTGAAACAACGACTACAATGTCATTACCCGCTTCTTTTGCTTTTGCTACACGGTTGGCCACGTTTTCAATGCGATCTAAATCACCAACGCTTGTACCACCATATTTATGTACAACTAACATCTATATCAAACCCTCTTCTATAAAATAATCGATCACTCTACGATAGACTTTGCGTTTAAAGTAGGTCACCTTTTTAAATAACTGTTCATACTCTACAAACTCATACTCTTCAAACTCAGGAATGTCATATGCCTGCAGATTGATGGTTGCACTCTCTTTAAGGCGTACCAAAAAATATTTTTGTGTCTGTCCGTCAAAAGGGTATGTTTTACCTCGTGATGTTTTTGGAAAGTCATACGTGATCCATTCTGGGAACTCTCCTAGTACTTCTACATGATCACAGCCTATCTCTTCCAACAATTCCCTTTTCAACGCATCTCGAGGTGTTTCACCTTCATCGATACCTCCTTGAGGAAATTGCCACGCATTCTTGATATCACTTCGATGTGCTACAAAAAACTCACACTTGTCGGGATATTTGGAAGAGAGTATAACAGCTGCAACATTGGGCCTATAGCTCTTTTTATTTTGCATACTTTTACTCATTTCACTATCTAATTAAACAGGACGCAACAAAGCTAAAATGCTTCTATTACGTTAGCACTGTACTTCCTTCATTCAAAGAAAGCTAAAGAGATGAGTCTCTTTTGATAATCAGCACCAAATTGTATTTTTACTCTAAATTGACTAAAGTTTATCGATACATTCCTAATTTTCTGATATTATTTTATCTAAACTGCGGTTACAAACATTTGAAAAGTGAGAAAACTATTTGCTAATTTATCTTCATATCCCCTACTGTGATTCTAAGTGTCACTACTGTAGCTTTAACACCTATGTAGACAAATTTGAAACCCAATCTAAATATATGAAAGCCCTCCATCAGCAACTCACTTTTGAACTCAAACGTTTTGATGTCAAAGCGCAAACTATAGAAACACTTTTTATAGGTGGGGGTACACCTTCAACGGTAAGCCCTGAACTCTATGCCCCCATTTTTGAACTGCTCCATCCCTACCTGAAAAAGAACGCGGAGATCACCACAGAGGCAAACCCGAATTCTGCAAGCAAAGAGTGGCTTGAGGGTATGAAAAAGCATGGTGTGAACCGTGTCAGTTTTGGGGTACAAAGTTTTCATGCACAAAAACTCAAAGCACTGAACCGGGCACATAATCCGCAACAGGCCAAAGAAGCCATACACACTGCAAAAGAACTGGGATTTGCCCATCTCTCTTTGGATCTGATATACAATTACCAAGGGGACACAAAAGAACTGCTTTTGAACGACATAAGTGAAGCCTTTTCTCTGCCCATTGACCATATCTCTGCCTATGAACTTACTATAGAGGACGGTACAAAGTTTTCAGCTACTCCCGAGGTGAGACAGGAAGATGAAAACCTTGCTTTTTTTGTCACCGATGAGATAGAAAAACGAGGCTTTAAGGCCTATGAGATCTCAAACTTCGGTACCTACCAGAGCAGACACAATAAAGGGTATTGGGAACTTAAGAACTATATAGGTGCAGGAGCCGGTGCCGTAGGATTTTTAAAAAACAGACGTTATTATCCCCAAACAGATATCGAAGCTTATGTTGCAGATCCGCTTAATATCACAGAAGAAGCACTCACTCCGGATGAACTGCTGACAGAAAAGATTTTTTTAGGCTTACGCAGCAATGTAGGTGTAGAAAAATCTCTTCTCTCAGAAGCGATGATCAAAAAAGCAAATATACTTTGTGAAAAAAAGAAACTACTTTGCGATGCTACACATTACTATAATACTAATTTCTTCTTGAGTGATGAACTCGCACTCTACATTTTAGGATAATTTGATAAAATACAGCAATTAAATTACAAGGCATATTATGTTTGGCATCGGCTTTACCGAGTTACTTCTCATTTCTATTGTTGCGATACTCTTTTTGGGGCCGGATAAACTGCCTCAAGCAATGATAGAGATCGCTAAATTTATCAAAGGTGTAAAAAAGACTGTAGGTGAAGCGAAAAGTTCTCTTGAAGAAGAGATGAAAATCGCAGACCTTAAAGAAGAAGCACTGAATTATAAAAAACAACTTGATGATGCAACCAATGAACTTAAGAATTTTAAAAACATAGATTTTGATGATTTTGATGAGGAGATCTCAACAGAGTCTCCTAAAGCCATTGCGAAAGAGTCTCATGAAAATGAGCCTAAGACGAAAAAAGAGTCAGCAGAAGATGAAGTCGTAGCCACACAAGTTGAAGCAAAAAATGACACGGTAACATTTCAAAAGCCAAAAAAGAAAAAGAAAAAAGAAGCGACTGATGAAACAACGGACAAACCTGAAGGTGAAGCATAATGTTTAATGAACTTAGACCCCACCTTGTTGAACTACGAAAAAGACTTGGACTCTCTGTACTCTCGGTATTTATTGCATTTATCATTGCATTTGTATTTCATGAAGCGATATTGGCGTGGATAACAGCACCTTTGAATGAAGCATTGGACCAAGTTGCACACCTTTCAAAAAAGGCTGCTGACGGTATGGTAACAACACACCAGGTAGGTGGTGCATTTTTTGTAGCACTGAAAGTTTCCTTTTTTGCGGGACTACTAGGAGCACTGCCGTTCATACTCTATCAGATCTGGCTTTTTGTCGCACCTGGACTGTATAGCAATGAGAAAAAAATGGTACTTCCTTTTGTGATAGGTGGCTCGATCATGTTCTTGGTAGGTGTGCTGTTTGCCTACTATGTCGTAACGCCATTTGGATTTCAATTCCTCATTACCTTTGGTTCTTTTCTCTATACGCCACTGATCAATATCGAAGACTATGTTGGCTTTTTTACAAAGATCATGATGGGATTTGGTATCGCATTTGAACTACCGGTATTTGCCTACTTTTTAGCCCTTCTTGGCCTTGTTACGGACAAAACACTCAAAGACTTTTTCAAATATGCTGTACTGATCATCTTTGTAGTGGCTGCACTGCTTACACCGCCTGATGTACTGACTCAGCTTCTTATGGCTGCACCACTTGTACTCCTCTATGGTGTGTCTATTCTCATCGTACGTGTGGTAAACCCGCACATTGAAGACGAAGATGAAGAGACACAAGAAGCAGATGAAGATGAAGAAACTGCTCAAAGTAAACTATAATCCTCCTATATGAATGAAGAACTTCTGACAAAAAATTATGACTATGAACTCCCGGAGGGGTTCATAGCTACTGCACCTGTTCAGCCTAGAGACCATGCAAAACTACTGGTATATGACAGAAAAACCGACACAGTAACCCATACTACCTTTAAACATTTACTGGAGTTTTTACCTCAGGAGTGTGATGTATTTCTCAATGATACACGTGTTATTAAAGCACGTATCTTTGGTCATAAAAAATCTGTCAACAATCAAGGCGGAGGTAAAGTAGAGCTTCTTTTTAATAAACCCCTTGATGCGCACCATTATCTTGTACTCATCCGAGGTAAGGTCAAGATAGGCACGGAACTACTATTCGATGATGAACTTGTGGCTACAGTGACCGGATTTAATGATGACGGTTCACGTATCGTTACCTTTACACATCACGGCAAAGAAATTCGCTTTGAAGAGCTGGTCCTGGTTTTAGACAAGATAGGACACATCCCTTTGCCACCGTATATGCAAAGAGAAGACAATCAAGAAGATGAGACAGACTATCAAACACTCTTTGCCAAAAATGCAGGTGCCGTTGCTGCCCCTACTGCCTCGCTTCATTTTACCCCTGAGCTTTTCGCAGCCTTAGAAAAAAGACACAAGACACATAAGGTCACACTCCATGTGGGAGCGGGGACCTTTAAACCAGTCGAAGCTGAAGAGATACTGGACCATCCTATGCATTCGGAGTATTTTGAGATCCCAGAAACGTCTGCAAAAGTGCTTGACAGTGACACCCCCGTGTTGGCCATAGGTACTACGGTAACAAGGACGATCGAGTATTATGCTCGAACCAAAAAAACACATGGAGAGTGTGATCTCTTCTTAAATCCTTCCAATCTGCCTCAAAGAGTCACCTATCTACTCACTAATTTTCATTTACCTAAAAGCACACTTATCATGCTTGTCTCTTCTTTTATCGGAAGAAAAAAAACGTTAGACTTATATAAAGAGGCCATAGAGAAAAAGTATAGATTTTTTTCCTATGGGGATGCGATGTTAATACTATAGAAAGGTGTACCTATGAAAGTTAGATGGGAATATATTTTACTCTTCATTTCAACCCTATTTCTTTTTAACGGGTGTGCACAGAAGAAGCCCTACAGCTATCCAAATTATGAAATCATCAAACCAGAAAAAACCTGTAGTCCCAATAGAAATAATATTCAAGAACTACTCTACGCTTATCTTGGAAAACCTTACGTCTGGGCAGAAGAGGGGCCTTATGCCTTTGATTGTTCCGGGCTCACCTACAACATCTATGGATCTATGGGGATAGATATCCCACGTGTAGCAAGGGAACAGGCAAAAATGGGTAAACAGGTGAAGTTTAAAAACTTACATTACGGCGATCTTATCTTCTTTGGTTCTCCAAACAAAAGAAGTAAAACGATCAATCATGTAGGTATCTATCTTGGTGATGGATGGTTCGCACATGCCAGCAGTAAAGATAGAAAGGTCACAGTCAGTCACTTTGATAAAGAACCCATCTATGTCAAACGCATGAAAGTGTGTAAACGCTATTTGAGTGAAGATGAACGGGCAAAATATATGAATTGTGATGTCCCCTTAGAAAAGATGGAAATTACAAGTTCTCGCTATACCACACCATGGCAGCCAGGAATGAAACTACCTAAAAAAGCCGTGCCGAGCTAATTCTTTGATGAAAAACCATTTAAATACATGCGTCTCTGCCAAGTCTATAACAAGCATTATATATCTATCCGTTACTTTTCTTCTGTTATTCTTGCTTACAGCATGTAAACCTGATCCTCATCCTAAAAATCCCGATTATACGATTAAAAAACCTATGATAAAGTACGAACCAAGCAAACAAAATCTTGACAAAATGGTGAAAGAACTCCAAGGAAGGCCTTATGTGTGGGCAGAGGAAGGACCCAATCAGTTTGACTGTTCCGGGTTTACCTACTATCTGTACGGGAGTATGGGCATAGAGATACCCAGAGTTGCCAGAGAACAGGCAAAAAATGGAGAGGTGATCAAGATGCATGAGTTGGTCTATGGTGACCTCATCTTCTTCGACACGGACAAAAACCCCACAGGAAAGATCACCCATGTAGGTATGTATCTGGGTAACGGTTGGTTTACACATGCAAGCACCACCGAATATGAGATCGTTTATTCAAACCTCAATACTTCACCCTATTATAAAAAAAGACTGCGTATCTGTCGAAGATATTTACCTGATTCAAAAGAAAAGATCGTAATGGATGATACAAAACCCTGGAAAACAAAAGAAGCACTAAAAGCCAAAGTTTCTCCAGTTACCACTTTGCCTAATGTAACGCAAAAACATGGCTTAGGTAACTTTTATGTACAAGTAGGTTCCTTCTCTGGAAAACCACAAGATGCTTTGCTTCATAAAATCACAAGAGCCGGATATCACTATAAACTCATTGAATTTCCTGTCAATGGCAAACAGATCTCAAAACTTCTCATAGGACCCTACAGAAATAGATCTGATGCGGTCACACTTCTAGAAAATGTCAAAGAACAGATCCAAAAAGATGCTTTTATTGCAGAGATCCGTTAATGGTAAAGCAGTGATCATGCTGCTGCAACATACTTCTCAATAGAACGATTTAATGTTTGTATCTCAAATTTATACTTCTCATTATAATTAGGAAGCAATTCATATTTCTTGTAGAAGATCTGATGAAGTATATCATTGATCAAAGCATGCATATCCTCTGCACCAATAGCTCCTGTTAATCCTCTCATATCTACACATAACATCTTTACCTGTTCATATCGGTGTTCTTTTATCAATTTAGTAAAGATCTCATCACTGGTACCATAGGCGGTAATAAACTCTTTTAATATTTCGCGATAGAGTGCTTCGCTGTTATTGGCATGGGTGATACCCTCATTAATATTGATCCCTTGATAACTAAGTGTCTCTTTGGTCTCAACTTCTTTTTTCACAGATTCTGCATCACCAAGGTAGTTAGAGAATACTGTATAGAGTTTACCTATATTGAGCGGTTTTGATAAAAATGCATTGATACCACAGTTGAACATCTTTTCTATTTCGCTGTCCACAACCAATGCTGTAAATGCAACGATAGGCATGGCATCATACTGACTGTCAAGACGTATCGTTTGTGTAGCTGCAAAGCCATCCATGATAGGCATATTGATATCCATAAGTACCAGGTCAAATGGAACTTCACTTTCCTTCACCATATTAACAGCTTCTTGTCCGTTATTTGCAACACTGATATTCATTTCAGAAAGATGCAACAAGTTAAGCAGTACTTTTTGGTTAATAAGATTGTCTTCTACGATAAGAATATTTTTTCCGGAAAAATCTTTAAAAGAGTGTTGTGTGACACCTTTTGTTTCAATCAAATCTCTTCTGTAGGTTTGTGCCTGTTTCGCTTCATCTTTCTGTTCTTCTTCATATACAGGTACTTTGATATCATACATTTTCACGATCATTTCAAAGACACGTTCTTGATTGAGCGGCTTAAAGAGGTGTGCATCGATCACTTCATCCTCAACACTGTTTTGATTAGACTCGAGCAATGAATTAAGTGAAATCACTTTCAGCTCTTTGTCCATCTTGATGGTATTGAGATACTCGATCAATCTGATATCGAAGAAACGTTCATCTAAAATAACGATATCAAAAGAGGTTAAGTTTGGCATAGTTTTCATGAATTCTTTTTCAGAAAGCACCGTCACCTCATGTCTGAAATAGGCGAACATTCTTTTGACAGCCAGAGCTGAATTATAATTACTGTCAACAATAAATACTTTTTTCTCTATCAATGTTTTCTCAGGCAAGCGGTATCTTCTCTGATCTGACTTGTTTACTGTATCAAAAGGCAGGGTCAGTGTAAAGGTACTCCCTTTCTCTTCTATACTCTCTACCGTGAGTTTTCCCTTCATCATATCAACCAATGCATTGGCAACAAAAAGACCTAGACCTACGTATTTTCCTGTATCGACATCATAATAAGGTACAAATAGATTTTCCAATATTTTAGGATCAATCCCTCTTCCTTTATCAGAGAATTGAAACTGTAATTCCACTTGTTCTTCAAATGAATCAAACATAGAAACTTCTAATTTCACTTCATCTAGATCCATTTGTCCCATCAGGTATTCAAGTAAACTTTTGAGTGTTTGTCCTAGATGCAAAGAGTCTCCCACTAAGTGTCGTGGAACATTTTTATGTATATCAAAAATAAGTTCGACCTTAGACCCCAAAAATTGTGAACATATAGATCCTGACACTTCATTCAATACGTTATTAATATTAAACTCTTCATTGACTATTTCAACTTGTTTTGATTTTAACCTCAGAAAATCTAAAAGATCATTGGTAACATCTAAAAGTCTACTTTCAGCATTTCCCAAGATCGCATCTTTGTTTTTGGATGGTTTGGAGAGTTGATGGCTTTCTTCAAGTGTTTCTTTTGCAACATTATGAATATTTTCACTCATATTGGCAAGTAGAAGATTTTGATTTCTTTCCATCTCTAACTGTTTCTCGAACATGGACTCATGTAACTGTTTCAACTTCTGTGTTTGATAAGATGTAACAAATAATATAGCTATACCCACTATTCCCAAAGCGAAGAGAGCAACCCATATCCAGAAAGTTTCCAATCCTGCACCTTGGTCTATCTGTGCATACCCCATACTGCTTAAGCCTACAATGGCCATACTGATTTTGTTCAAATGCATACGATATTACCTTATTTTCATAATTTAATATTCTTCATGCTGACATTTCCCTACTACAATTTTATCGAAGGATTTTATTTTTTTACTTATTTAGAAGTATAATATTTTATTTTAGGTCTAAACAAACGATGTATCATTGTTTTTATACATGTGCCATATCAAACAGGTAATGAAAGATGATGAAAGTTTAGGTACAATTTTACTATGAAATTAGCCAGTATAGATGTAGGACTTAAACGTATAGGTGTGGCGATTTGCCTCGATGGAAAGATCGTCATGCCTCAAAATGCCATCCTTCGAAAAAACCGTAACCAGGCGGCAAGAGATGTCAAGGCATTTTTAGAAGAGTGGGAGATAGACAAACTGATCGTAGGTCTGCCTAAAGATGCTGAGAGTTCGGAAGAGATGGAAAGACGTATCAAGCATTTTGTTTCACTGCTTGACCTTGACATCGAAGTAGCCTATCAGGATGAACAGAGTTCAAGTATTGAAGCAAAAGAACTTACGATGGGCCAGTTTAAACACAAAAAAGATGGTAAACTCGATTCCATTGCTGCAAAGATCATCTTGGAACGATGGCTTGAAGCGTAAAATTAAAGTTTCTTCTTTAATCCCTGAATTCTCTTGTATGCTTTGTTGATATGCTCCTCTGTCACCTCTCCGCTTTGAATCAATGACATGATAGTGTCTACCAGTTTTTTTGTACTGACCGTTTTTTGGGGATCAAGCTGGTTCCCTATCAGCAAGATGTCATCTCCTGCATTGATCGCTAACTTTAGTGTATTTCTTAATCCGTACTTTTGACTGATCGCACCCATCTGAAGGTCATCCGTGATCACCACACCATGATAGCCCAGTTTCCAACGTAACATCTTTGTAATCGTCTCGTAAGAGAGACTTGCAGGATATTTGTCATCTATTTTTTGGTTAAATACATGGGCAACCATGACGGTGTCTGCCTTCTCTTTTAAAAGTCTATAAGGTTCTAGTTCAACTTCTTGCCAAAGGTTCGTTATATCCACAAAACCTTTATGCGTATCCCCTACCGAAGAGCCATGCCCGGGAAAATGCTTAATCGAGGTAAGTACCCCATTGCTGTGCATTGCATCGATAAATGTAGAGGCATATTCTGCTACCACTTTGGGATCTCTACCAAAGGAACGTCCTAAACCGTGAATGACATGGTTTTTCCTATTGATATCCAGATCTACTACAGGTGCAAGATCGTAATTGATTCCTACACTTCTTAGTTCCTCACTCATTTTTGTATAGGTTTCTTTTATTTTACTTTGATCCATTCTGCTCACATCAGAAGCTTTGGGGAATTGACCGTAAAAACCGTATTTGCTTTTTAATCTTTGCACCTTCCCTCCCTCTTGGTCTACAGCAATGAGTAATTTCCCATCCCTGCTGCATGCCTGCAGTTCTTTGGTCAGACTGGCTAATTGTTTTTTCGTAGCAATATTCTTTGGCTTATTTTTATCCACAGGGTTATAGTCAAATAAGATCACTGCTCCAAGGTTATATTGTTGTATATCTTTACAAATTTGGCTCTCTTTTGGTGCATGTGTACCATGAAATCCGACCATAAGCATTTGGCCTATTCTTTTTTCCAGTGCAAATTCCTGCGCAGATAGCGACATTAATGAAAACATCACCGATAATAAAACTTTTTTTAGCATAAAAAACTTCCTTCATATAGTCCCACTATTATAGTGTAACTACTCTTTATTTGCATACGGTTAACCTTCGTATATTACACTTCACTTACAAGAGCATCGAGGGACACCTAAAATCTTCCCCCTCCCTTTTATAAAGTATTTTAGGACTCCTTTTAAAAACATTTTCTCCTTGGTCCCAAAGATGCTCTTAGAAAAGTACTTCATCCCTTTTTTCCCCTTTTATTTATAATATGATCTTCTATTAGTGTTCAGTTAACCTTATACAATTATAATACTTTTATAAGAGCATCAGATAGAAATAGACTTGTCTCCCTATTATTTTATAAAGTCTATTTTTAAGATCATTTTTTCCCTCCCCTTTTAGATTCTATGATGCTCTTTGAAAAAATCTTTTACATAATTTGAACCAATTACACAATTTTTACATCTTCATAGTGTATAATCTATAAAATCATATATAAAGGCTCATTTTATGAAAAAATTATTCTCAACATCCCTTCTACTCTTGTCACTCTTAACCTATACCCACGCAGCAGGGAACCAAACAGTACTCGCAGAAATGACTATGACCGACATTACGGGGAAAACTTATGATGTAACAGGTACAGAACAAGGACTTGACATCAAAGGTCTTGAAGGGAAAGTGATCTTTTTAGAATTTTTTGGACATAAATGTCCTCCTTGCCTGGCTTCAATTCCCCATTTGATCAAGCTTCAAAAAAAACATAAAGACAAGTTAGCCATTGTTTCTATAGAAGTACAAGGCTATAGCCATGAAGAAGTCAAAAAGTTTGCAAAAGAGAAAGGTATGAATTACATTGTAGTGTCCGAAGAGAAAGCGCCTGAATTGGTCAATTATATTCAGCAAAGAGCACAATGGAGAGGAAGTATTCCTTTCTTGGTAGCCCTGGACACTAAAGGTGATGTACAATTTGTACAAGCAGGGATGCTTCCGGAGGCATCACTCGAAGAACTCATTTCACAGCTTTCCAAAACAACCAAATAGTCTATCTCCCTCTTCATACAGGGAGATATTTTTCACTACGATAATCTTACGATACCATTTTGTATCGTGATTATCCCCTCAAGTTCTGCTTCATACACCCTGTCACCAAATTTTTTAAGACTCTCTTCAAAAGTAGGTGTCTTTTGGCAAAAATAAAAAAAATCATCTTTTTCTAACGCATCGTCAGCGATCTGTCCAAAAGTAGAAGCAAATGTTTCTATATCGTGTATGGCTGTAGCCTTCATAGTATGTAACAACTGATTCGTGCCCAAACTTTCGTCAAGTCTTTGTGGAAGTACAAATATCTCTTTGCCCATCTTTAAAGCATACTCTACTGAACGCATGGAACCACTATTTAGATCTGCCTCTGTAACGATAAGACTATCACCCAGTGCAACGACCAGCTCATTTCGAACCACAAAGCTCCATCCTGTTGCTCTGAAACCATCATTGAACTGACTAAGTACAAGTCCCTTATTCTCTATACTTTCTATAAGATTTTGATTGACTGCAGGGTAGCGTATATCCAGGCCGCTTGCTACGACTGCAATGGTATTTTCTTCTCCTGCTCCAGCGTGGGCTATCGTATCTACACCCATGGCTGCTCCACTTACCACGCACACCCCTCGTTTGGCTAAAGCATTGGCAAGCGCATAGGTACACTGTCGGGTGTAGTTTGAGGGTCGCCTTGTTCCCACTATAGAGACTTTAGGCCGTTGCAATAGATCTAGGTTACCCTTATAAAAAAGAGTAGAAGGATACTTCTTCATTCCCTCCAAATCGGGTATATATTGAGTGAGTATTTGACTCATGCGATGCCTTTTTAACCTATGATATCATAGAGGCATATCCAGAATTAAAAATATTTCATATTGTCATACTTTTGAAAAGAATATGGCAATTCATATTGTGCCCCGACTAAAAGGAGGAAATGCCCTTGGGGTGCATATTATTGATAAAGTTCATCAATATAAACCAGTTCTACCTCATTGAAAATATCTGCTGCACTTGTGAGCGCTTTCATGGTCATTTTATGTGGATGCCCTATAGCGATAGCATACCCTCTTTTCTTTGCCATATTCACTGCTTTTTGAAGCTGTCTGTGAATATAAGGCACATGATGTTCATTGTCTATAAAGACATCTCTTGCCACATAGGCATCACCAAAATCTTCTGTGATCTTAGGTACTTTGGTCGAAGCGATCGTCCGACTATCAACAAAAACAAAACCCTCTTTACGAAGTGCTCCATACAGTGTATGCATCGCAGCATAATTGTCAGTAAACACAGAACCTGTATGGTTGTTGATATAACGTGCAGCAGGGAAAAGTGCTCTAAGCTCTTTCACTCTGGCTTCTATCTCTTCTTTGCTAAAAGTCGTGATGAGTGTTTTAGTCTGTTTATTGAACTGTTCACTTCCAGATTCCATTGGCAAATGGATCATATAATGTTCCAATCCTTTGGCTAAGTTATGTGATGTCATCGAGCGCTTTGATGGAGGAAATATGGATGGAGTGATCTTCAAACCTGTAGCCTGTATCTTATTGAGTTGTCTTCTGTTCGAGACATCATCTATAATGATCGCGAGTTTTGGCTTTTCACCCTTAGCAGACAACATCACTCTGTTGTACTGCTTCCTCTTTGATATATCATCTTTCGTAATGATTCTTTCTACTTTTACCTTTTTATCGATTAAAGGTTTTGTAGGCGTTGGTCTATCTTTATTTTGTACTTGAGGTTTTTGTGTTTGGATCTTTGAGAGATCTTCTAAAAGTTTTCTTTTGCTTTCTTTTTCATCTGTTTTAGAGGTCTGTGCTGTCGGTGGATGCCCATTGAGCCTATCTTGCCGTCCTAAAAAATATCCAAAAACTACCATAAATATCATCAAAAATACACCTAGCACGATAAAGATACTTTTTTTGAAAGTAGAACCTTTTGTATTCTTTCGGCGTCTTCTCTTTTGTACTGGCTTTTTTCTGGTAGAATATTTCGTATTTGTTTTTTTGGGTTGCGTTGCCATAAAGTCCACTGGTTTTTAAATTTCGACTATTGTAACAAAGAAGCATTAAGAATGGGATATAAAATTTATGTGCTCAAAGAAAAAGGTAAAGAAATAAAACGAACTGAAGATTTTTGGTTAATTGTGCTTAGATTTTGTTGTTTGAGTAAAGGAGGCTACGTGTAAGTAGCTGACTGCACTCATCGACAAAAGATGAGTGCAAATAACCAAAAAGATTAGTTAGTTTCTTGGTCTACGATTTTGTTTGCTGAAATCCATGGCATCATTTCACGAAGTTTATTACCTGTTTTAGTAATTAACTTTTCTTTGTCATTGTTACGCTCAGCATTCATACGAGGGTAACCTGCTTGACCTTCAAGGATAAAGTCTTTTGCAAATCTACCATCTTGGATCTCTGTTAAGATATCTTTCATCGCTTGTTTTGACTCAGCGTTGATAACACGTTTACCAGAAACATAGTCACCATACTCAGCAGTGTTAGAGATAGAATATCTCATATCAGCGATTCCACCTTCGAACATGAGGTCAACGATAAGCTTAAGCTCGTGAAGACATTCGAAATATGCAAGTTCTGGAGCATAACCAGCTTCTGTTAACGTTTCAAAACCAGCTTGTACAAGTGAAGCAGCTCCACCACAAAGTACTGCCTGCTCTCCGAAAAGATCTGTTTCAGTTTCATCTTTGAAAGTCGTTTCGATAATTGCAGTTCTACCACCACCGATAGCTGATGCATAAGAAAGTGCCAACTCTTTAGTCGTACCAGATGGGTTTTGACCAACAGCGATAAGATCCGGGATACCACCACCTCTTACGAATTCAGAACGAACAGTATGTCCTGGTGCCTTTGGTGCGATCATTGTAACGTTAATGTCTGCTCTTGGAATGATTCTTCCATAGTGAATGTTAAATCCATGTCCAAATGCGATAGTAGCACCCTCTTTCAAGTTAGGCTCGATCTCATTTGTATAGATCTCTGCCTGGTTCTCATCTGGAAGAAGGATCATTACTACATCCGCTTTTGCTGTAGCATCTGCAACGCAAAGTACTTCAAAGTCTTTAGCAGCAGCTTTTTTCCAAGAAGAACCACCTTCTCTTGCACCAATAACAACATTTACACCTGAATCTCTAAGGTTTTCTGCGTGCGCGTGCCCTTGTGAACCGAAACCGATCATTGCTACTGTTTTTGACTTGATGATGTTAATATCACAATCTTTGTCATAATATACATTTAAAGTTGACATTTGTTATCCTTGATGTACGAAGTACGAAAATTTTCGCGATTATACCCAAATATAACTTATTATCGTGAATTTTATCTACATTTATCTTTTATGATATAATAAATCTTCATATAGAAAAGGAGTGAATTTGATCGAATTTCTCAACGAAACTGTTTTATGGTGGCACTGGATCGTTTTTGGTATAGCATTGCTTATTTGGGATATGAGTATGGGGACATTTTTTATCCTTGGACTGGGTGTCGCGGCAATCATAGTAGGTGTAGTAGACATGTTTTTAGACACCTCTTTTACCATCGAACTTACCATCTGGATGATACTTTCCATACTTGCCATTGCTGCATGGTTCAAGTGGTTTAGAGAAGAGCCTGTGACAGACAGCGGACAGTCAAACTATAGGCTCGATACTTTAGGTGTGGTGATGGAAGATATACAACCCCATAGCAGAGGGAAAGTCACTTTTGACACACCTGTGCTTGGAAACACTTCTTGGCATGCCATCTCTAAAGTAGATATCGACAAAGGCACACGTGTGAAGATCGTACAAATCAATGGACAACTTATAGAAGTTGAACCCCTCATTAAATCTTAAAGGATACATTCATGGAAGCATTAAATATCGTCATTATTTTAGCCATTGGTCTCATCGTTACCCTCTACAAAGGTATCAATATCGTTCCCCAGGGTGAAGAGTGGGTTGTAGAAAGACTGGGTAAATTTTCTCGTACACTCAGCCCCGGGCTTAACATTATCGTGCCATATATTGAAGCAGTCCGTCAACGCATCACGACAAGAGATATCATTTTGGATATTCCACAACAAGAAGTGATCACCAAAGATAATGCTGTGATCCTCACCAATGCCGTGACCTTTATACGTGTGACCAATCCGCGTGATGCACTCTACGGGATCGAAGATTTCAGACTGGCTATCCAACAGCTGGTGATGACGACATTACGTTCCATCTTAGGTGAAATGAGCCTTGATGAAGCACTTTCGAACCGAGATAGCATCAAAACAAGACTGAAAGATCAGATAGTAGATGATGTAGCTGACTGGGGTGTGACGGTCAAGTCTGTAGAGATACAAGACATTAAACCGTCAGAGTCTATGCAAGACTCAATGGAGAGACAAGCAGCAGCAGAGAGAGAAAGACGTGCCATTGAGACCACGGCTGAAGGTAACAAAAATGCTGCCATCTTGGAAGCAGACGGTAAACTAGAAGCGGCTAAAAGAGAGGCGCAAGCGCAAGTTGCACTGGCCAATGCTTCAGCAGAAGCGATCCGCATGATAAGCGAAAACATAAAAGACCAGGAACTCCCTGCCATGTTCTTACTGGGAGACAGGTATATCAATTCTTTAGAACAGATCAGTAAAAGTGACAATTCTAAATTTGTTATCTACCCTGCGGATCTACAAGGTGCTATTAAAGGTATGTTGGGGAATGTATTTAAAAAGTAAATGATTTTCACGAAAGCATAAAACCTTATAAAATGAACTATTTATGGGGTTTTATATATACGTTTTTTACCTTATTCTTCTTTGGACACTCTTAAACTGATACTGGATTTGATACCGGTATAGTGATATAGTGCCAGTGCTACTTCATTTACACACCCCGTCATAACGCCTGCTAAACCAATACTCAATATTTTTACAAGTTACAGGTTCCGAATATCATTTTAGAACCTTATTCAGTGAACTATTTTATAAGGTTTTTCTCTACACCATATTCTTCTTAGATTCAAATGATTATTTTTTATACAATTATATGAACACTATTCGTACAAAAATTTATTATACTGCTCATAAGCAAAACATATAGCTGAAATAAACGTTATATGCTGCGGGACAACGGAGTGATGATTATCTATATCATCAAGAGGCGATCAAGTTATAGGGTAATCATTTTATCTGTAACACCATTATTAATTAAAAAAGGAATGAAAATGTCAAAACTACTTATCAAAATATGGAGCAGAACATGTCTTATTTAGCACCTACGGAATTTGTGAAGAAAATGGTTGATTCCGGCGAGTCAAAAGTATATATGTCTACGAAAGATACACTGATCCGTGCTTACATGGCAGGAGCAATTTTAGCACTTGCGGCTGTATTTGCAATTACTGTTGCGATGCAAACCGGTTCAGGTCTTGTGGGTGCAGCGTTCTTCCCTGTTGGGTTTATTATGCTTTATTTAATGAGTTTTGATCTATTGACAGGTGTATTTGTATTGGTGCCATTGGCATGGATCGATAAAAGACCGGGAGTAACGGTAGGTCAGATACTTAGAAACTGGGGTCTTGTGGGACTTGGTAACCTTCTAGGTGCGTTAACGGTTGCATTTATGAGTGCTTTCATCTTTACCTATGGTTTTGATACGGACGGTGGGGCTATTGCTCAAAAGGTTGCAGGAATCGGTGAAGCAAGAACACTTGGTTATCAAGCGCACGGTATTTCTGGTTGGTTTACGGTATTCATTCGTGGAATGCTTTGTAACTGGATGGTGGCAATGGGTGTTGTGGGTGCGATGATTTCAACAACAGTGAGCGGTAAAGCGATCGCTATGTGGATGCCGATCATGCTGTTCTTCTTCATGGGCTTTGAACACTCGATCGTTAACATGTTCCTTTTCCCATTCTCATTGATCATGGGTGGTGACTTTACAGTATTAGATTACCTTCTTTGGAATGAGGTACCGGTTGCACTTGGTAACCTAGTGGGTGGTCTTCTCTTTACAGGTTTGACGCTTTACGCAACACACGTAAGAACTGGAGCAAAAAGAGAGTTGTAATACTTTACAACTTTAGCCTCTTTATAGCAATACCGTCTATAAAGAGTATATTTTAACAAATAAAGAAATAAAGGATTAATTTTATGAAAAAAATAGAGATGACTGAAGCGATCATCCTGGCAAGAAAAGGTGCCAAGATGAGCTGGGAAACGCTAGCTGAGAAAGTTGGGCTGTCAGCAACTTTCCTTACTTCAGCTTGTTTAGGAATGAACAGCCTGAAAAAAGAGCCTGCGGAAAAACTGTGTGAAGTACTTGGCCTAGATGAAGAAGTTGCGATCACTTTACAGGAATACCCTAACAAAATCTGGGACTTTACGATACCTCAGGATCCTCTGGTATATCGTCTTTATGAAGTGGTCGGTGTTTACGGTGAAACGATCAAAGAGATCGTTGGTGAAAAGTTCGGAGATGGTATTATGAGTGCCATAGATTTCTCTTTGGATATAGACAAAGAAGAAAATCCATTGGGTGACAGGGTTGTGATCACCATGAATGGTAAATTTTTACCGTATAAATCATGGTAGTGTAGTGATCAAAGATTAATTCCGGCAGGTCTTAATCTTTCGCTACAATATAAAAGAAGATCGAAAAGTTTTGAATTAAGGGCTTTTTCAATCAGTAGCTTTTTCTGGTTAAAAAGATTTTAATTAAGCACTTTTAAAACGCAAGCTGACAGTAGATACTATAAGGTTACGGAACACTATGGACAAACAATTAAAAATCTCTATTGGCGAATACTCCACTAAAGGACGAAAAGAGGTCAATCAGGATTTTCATGATATTTGTATACCTCAAGAACCCCAATTAACACACAAAGGGATCGCCATTGCTTTGGCTGATGGGATCAGTAGCAGTAAGGTAAGCCAAACTGCAAGCAAAACATCTGTCACCTCATTTCTCATCGACTACTTCAGTACACCGGAATCCTGGTCTGTACAGAAATCAGCACAACGTGTGATCACTGCAACAAACTCTTGGCTCTATGCACAAACAAAACAAAGCCAATACTATTATGATGCCAATAAAGGCTATGTCTGTACCTTTAGTGCTATGGTGATCAGGTCAACAACAGCCTATATTTTCCATGTGGGCGATGCACGTATCTATCGATTGAGAAATAATGAGATGGAGCAGTTGACCGAAGATCATCGAATGTGGATCTCACAAGAAAAAAGTTATCTTGGTCGTGCCTTGGGTGTTGATACAGATCTCAAAATTGATTACGATACTTTAGCAATAGAGGTAGATGACATTTTTTTATTTATGACAGATGGTGTCTATGAATATGTCAGCTCGGATCTTATTATGAGCGTCATAGAGCAATGCAGTGGTGATCTAAGTGCTGCAGCAAAACACATTGTAGAGACCGCTTATGATAAAGGCAGTGATGACAACTTGACCATTCAGCTTGTAAAGGTGGATACACTGCCCGATAAAGATGCCAATGAGATTCAAAAACAACTGAGTGAAAAGCCCTTACCACCCATACTTGAAGCACGCATGCTCTTTGACGGATACAAGATCATTCGTGAGTTGAGTGCCAGCAGCAGAAGTCATGTTTACCTGGCGGTGGATACTGAAACGGATACCTCCGTTGTTCTCAAAACACCTTCCATTGATCTCAGTGAAGACAAGGCTTATCTTGAACGTTTTTTACTTGAAGAGTGGATTGCCATACGTATGAATAATGCGCATTTGGTAAAGTCCTATCTGCAGACGCGTAAGCGTAATTATATTTATAATGTGACAGAATTTATTGATGGTCAGACCTTGACGCAGTGGATGATCGATAACCCA
>Ga0210109_1000046_pt1 | contig 21535 bp, 17 predicted proteins | sample China_Bullhead_C_FD_184857 | JGI IMG/M metagenome (GOLD analysis project Ga0210109, IMG submission 184857) | Wetland microbial communities from San Francisco Bay, California, USA, that impact long-term carbon sequestration -... | ecosystem: Environmental > Aquatic > Marine > Wetlands ...
ACCTACTACTTTCACTCCACAGACGCTTAGACCTTCCTCAATAACTTTCCCTTATGCTGTATTAGAGATGTTTGGCTCAGGAATTCACAGTTCTGCTATTTATCCTGAATTTAGAGCATCCGTGAAAAGTTAAGATCTCCTTATCATATCTTCATCCTAGCCTGTGTGATTTCAAAGCTGAGATACCGATCTAACGCTCCCCAGTTTCTCATCTCTCATTTCTCATTTGTCATTGTGCAGCGAATAGTCATATCGTGAGGGCAAGGTCCGCTCCGATTTAGAGACTGGCTAAGTAGGAATTTTTTCCAGGGCAAGATCTAACTCGGTGGGCGTACGCCAGCGCTTCTTAGGATCTTTGTGCAGACATTTCAAGATGGCTTCATCAAGTTTGGCAGGAATGCTGGAGATAAACACCCGAGGAGGCACGGGATATTTCTCGTTGTGCTGTTTCTTGAAGTCCTCTGGTGATGGCCCTTTAAACGGCAATTTCCCTGTAAGGGCTTTATAGAATACGAGGCCAAAAGAGTAGAGATCTGCGGCCTGCTTCATCTTGTCCGGCATTCGCGCAGGGGGGCGGTTGAACAGTTCGGGCGCCATAAAGGCTAATTCAAAAGCAGAGAGTTCCTCGTAGTTCGCTGTCAAATCCAGCATGTTATTGAGCTGGAAAACAAGACCAAAATCGGTAATCTTGGCGTTGCTAACCTGGTCGCTGACAACCACCCGTTTGGAGTTAAGAGCGAGGTGGAATATTTTCCTGAGGGTATCGTCAGCGCCTCGATGCGAATGGGCATAGGCTAGAGCGTTGAGAAGAGCTCTGGCCAAGCTGACGGCCTCGGCTATGCTCAGGTGAGTTTTCTCTTTTAATAAGTCCTCCAAGGTGCTGCCAAAATCTTCCATGATCAGGTAATATTGGCCGTCGCTTTCAGCTACGTCCAGGACCCGAGTGATGTTGCGGTTTTCCATATTCACTTGCTCATAGGCCCACTTCACAATAAAATCCTTGACCTTGGCCCCACCAGACAGTTGAGGCAGAAGAGTCTTGGCGACACGAAAGGTTCCACTCGAAACCTCGCGCACTCGGAAAATCTGATGGATCTCATCCTGACCAAGTTCTGCCTGAATCTCGTATTGGAGATCAGTGTCCACATGGAGGCCAAGCAAACCTTTGCCTTTGGACAAAAGGGGTCCTTGGGTCTGCGTCTGCACCTTGGAGCGGATTACCTCGTGAGTGGGATCAATAGAGGCAGCACGCTGGAAGTAGGTTTGTGCCTGGTCGTATAGATTTTTCTTCTCGCAGGCTGTTCCCATTAGATAATAGTACTTCAAAGTTTCTGGTCCGGGCTTGATGGACTCTATCCAGGGAAGAGCATCTTCCATTAACTCCAGAGTACGATCGTAGTCCTGTTTTTTCAGCAAAGCCTCGCCCAGTTCGGTCAGGGCGGTCAATTTGTAAGGAGTGTCCTCCAGCATTACTTCCAGATATTCATTGGCAGCACTGTCGAATTCGCCCGCACGGAGAAGGTGTCTGGCAAGCTTTAGGCGGATATCAGTTTTCTCACTTCCGTTGTCAAGCATCTGTTGGTAAATGGCCGCGACGCGCTCTATGGCATCAGCGTTGCCCGGATCTTTCTCCAGTACTTGCTCATACAGAGGCACCAGTCTGTCAACAGGAACCTGCTGTTCGCTCTCCATGTGACGCAGTGTTTTGATGGCTTTCGAGAACTGTTCGTTCTTGAGGTGAAGCTTCACCACGTTCAGCTGATAGCGATCGCTATCTTTGGCCAAGCTCTCGACCTTTTTGGCCGCAGTTCGATGCGTCGGATCGCTCGCCGCCAGCTGTTGGTAAAGCTCTAGGGCCTTTTCCATGTCACCAGCTGTTTCATACCCTACCGCCATCTGCCCCAGGAGCACATTGCGGTCGGTATCATCCAAACCCTTCTGTTTATAGGTCTTCTCCAAGATCCGGAGACCTTCTCTGTGCTGCCCGAGCTGGATATGAGCCTTGCCGATCTGCAGAGAACATTCAATTGGCTGGAATCCTGAGGTGGCAGCGTTTTGAAACTCCTGGATTGCCTCGGCGAATAGACCGATGTCCAGAAACGCTTGGCCTCGATTGAAGGCAACACTCCCTTCCCCTTCTTGTGCGGCGACATGCTCTTCTGGTTTGGCTTCTGAGGGTTGGCCGTGGAATTCGGCTTCCTGACGTTCGATGAGAGCCAGTTGTTCCCGAATAGATCCGCGAAAGCTCTCGTAGGTTTGACGGAAAGCTGGATCGGTAGAGGCTCGTTGCGAGTGGGATCCCAACTCTTTCAGGAGCTGTTGGTAGGCCTGGCGGGCTTCATCGAAAAGACCCTGAGAAAGGTAGAGCTCAGCCTCATTTATCTTTTCTTGGATCTCAGAGAGGCCATTGGCGCTGGAATCGTTGATATTGTCTGATTGCATGGTCAGGGAAGACCCCGGGCAACTGTCCTGCTAACATGGGAGGCGGCCAATCAGTCTAGGCCGGTGGCGATTTACGAGAGCACGTAGTTCGGATCAATAACGTTAATCTCAAAATCTCCTTCAATGGTTGCCATGCCACTCACCTCTCCTGGTAGCCCAGCTTTGCGGTAGCCTTTGACGTCATAGGGCGTCCTTTGCATTACCTCATCAGTCAGTAAGGCACCGTGGCGCTCACCGGTGCTGAGCAGGACAATACCTCTGACGGGGGCTACTGCCTCGGTGTCATCGCTGCCAAGGACCTCCGGACCAAGAGCGATGATGGGGAATTGGATTTTCTTCAACTCTTTCGGTTTGAGGTTCGCGAGAGGACCGGTAATTCCCCGCTTGATGCTGCGAAATGCCCCCTTGAAATCGGTCAGTCCGACGTAACCTCTCTTGCGCAAACTCTTTACTTTGCCCTTGGAAACCTTGAAGATATTGACGACGGCCTCCGCAGGGATACCCAGGGTGTTGTTGACCACGTCGGCCAGGTAAATGCTAGCCTGTGCATCGGGAGTAATACCAGGGGACTCGGCAGGTAACTCCTCGACCAGGTCCAATACTGGTTCGGACTCTAAAGACTCCATGAACTCATCGGAGTCCAAGGCGAACTCTTCAGTTTCCATTTGAACATCTTTGAATGCTATTCCTTCATGGCTGGACGTCGGTGCCACACCCTCACCAGCAAGACTGTGCTGCAAGTTGGAAGTGACCTGAGTCAGACTCTGAACAGCACTACGGATAGTTTTAACCTGCGAATCAATCGCAGCCTGGGCTTCTGGGGCAATGGCTTCCTTTTGCTGCTGGTCTAGATTTTGCTCAAGTTTGCTCAGCGCTGCACTCAGGTTGCCAGACAGCTCCTGGACCTCTGTCAGTTGAACTCCTACGGTCTTATGCACGGAGTCAAAATGTCTCTCTAATTTCTCGAGAGCAGGCTTGCCTGTCATCGCTTTCAAGATCCGACCAAAGAATGTGGTAGTCTCCTGGTCAAGGACCTCCAAAGCATTGGAAAGTTGGCCACTCAGGGCTCTGGCTTCTTGGAAGAAGGGCTGCAGAGATGCAGGAGTATCAGCCGGGGCCACCTGAGGTGGCGGAGCCATTTCCGTTGGCTCTACCGCTGGCTCCAGATCCGGTTCTTCATCGAAAAGTTCTTCAAAAACTGGTTCCTCTTCGGGGAGTGGTTCCAGAGTTGGCTCTGCCTCGGGTGGTTCTTCGGCTGCAAGTTCTTCAAAAAGCTCTTCCAGCAAAGGTTCTTCTTCCGGGTGAGCTGCCAGTATTGGTTCCTCTGCGGTGAGTGCTTCCAGTGTCGGTTCTTCTTCAGGGGGAGCGACCAGTGTGGGCTCTTCCTCGAGCCCATCTTCCAATAGCGGTTCTTCCCCGAATAATTCGTCCAGAACTGGTTCTTCTTCAGAAGGGGCGACCAGTGTGGGCTCTTCCTCGAGCCCTTCTACCAATAGCGGTTCTTCCGCAAATAATTCGTCCAGAACTGGTTCTTCTTCAAGAGGCTCCTCCAATACCGGTTCTTCCTCAATTATTTCGTCCAGCGCTGGTTCTTCCGCCACCATTTCTTCCAGAATCGGCTCCTCAACTGGCGGAGGCTCGACGGCTGGTTCGGGCGCAACTGCCGGCGGCTTCATCCGTTGGATCTCAGCCTTCACCCGCCTAAATTGACCGAGCAATGTGTCCATTACCTCGCTGCGCTCAGCCTCTGTGGCGGCTGGCTCCCGCACGAAAAGGTCAAGGCCACGGGCAGCTCCGTGCAAAAACTGGACGGAGATCGGTGCGGCATCAGCCTTGGCAGCGCGTAAATATTGGAGCACCCCCAGGGACATTTTAATCACTGCCATGCAGTGACGGTTATCACCGTGCTTGTCGCTGACGGCCTGGAGCTCTTCTTCAAAATCCTGTATGGACTCGGGAGTAATCTCCCAATCCAGAGTGAGAAGACTCTCCTTCAATTGAGCTAAAGAATCATCTGCGGCTTCAGTCGGCGGAGCAGGAACAGATTCTTCCACTGGTTTCTCTGCCGGTTTTTCGGCGGGCTCTTCGGGGGGGGCTTCCTCAACAAGTGAAGGTTCCCGTCCCTCGGTCTTCTTGACGAAGAGTTCGTCTATGGCCTTGTCAATGTCGGCCTCTAATTCGCTGGCATCAACTCCTGCCAAGGGGTCGTCGGTCAAATCCATGTGGCCCCTCCTTGTGGCAACTGGCGGTTGTTACCGGGATAAAAGTTTGCGGCTAACATACTTTACTGTCCCCTTGCTGATCTCTCTTAGGGTTTCAAACACACCGTCGCCCTTAAGTGCACTGCCACTAAACCAGGGAACCTGAAGTTCCTTGTTCAGGTCTTCCTGCATCTCCTCAACAGAGAGGATGGGAATATTAGAACCGCCGAGGTCTCTTTTGTTGTACTGAAGGACGAGAGGGATTTTCTCAATGTCGACGTTATCCTCAGCAAGATTCTGTCTCAGATTCTCCAGACTCTCAATGTTCTTCTCTTTCTGAACTTTAAGAGAATCAGCCACGAATACGATGCCATCCACACCTTTGAGAACCAGTTTGCGGGTCGCATTGTACATGACCTGGCCAGGGACGGTATAAAGCTGGATCTTTATGCTCAGTCCCTGAATTTGACCGAGGGCCAAAGGGAGAAAGTCAAAAAAGAGCGTGCGGTCACCCTTGGTGTCTATGGTAACCATCTTACCACGAACAGAGTCGGTCATGGCCTGGTGTAGGTAAAGCAGATTGGTAGTCTTGCCCCCTCGCCCAGGCCCGTAGAACACTATCTTACATTGGACCTCGTTTTTACTAAGATCAATAAACGACACAGTTACAGCTCTCCGCCCAGAATAGGTATCAGTGTATCAGTCACTCTCGCGGTATTTAACCGGATCAGCCCCAAAGAAACATCCTTGCCGAAAAGGGTAATAAGAATGAACCCCTTTCCCACTTTGGTGAAGTGGATGTTTTCATTCTTGCCTTTATGGAAGAGGAGAGCGAAGTCATCTTCTCCAATGAGTTTGGCAATCTCGGCGGTTGCGCCGAAATTGGCCGCAGAAAGTGCAGCCAGGGCCACAACATCCAGATTGGCAGGATCACCTCGATTGACAATAAGATTGCCGGAGCGGTCAACCAAAAGGACGCAGTCGGCCCCAGCCCGGAGAACATCTTCATCCAGAGCGCTAATGATGTTATCTATCGATTCTTTGGATAAGACGAGATCCATACCCCCCTCACTTTTACTGGCTCCGCACTAGGTTAGAGCAGCGATTAAAGACGTATGCTTTCAATTTCGCTACAAAAAAAGTCTCGGTATCTATAGCAGTATTGCTATAAAAATGCAAATACTTTTTTGTAGTAATGTCGCATGCCTGCAGGAATCATGCCGTGTTCAGCCCACCAATCGAACTGTCAATCTAACATGCGGCGAAGGGCGATCAGTTCTTGTTTGATTTCGTCCAAGGTTGGGTGATGCGAAGAGTGATCTGAAGAGTGATCTGAGGGGAGTTTTAGTTTTTTGCGGGCACCTGCGATGGTGTATTTCTCGTCGTGGAGCAAATTCTTGATGTGCAGGAGCGTCTCTACATCTTTCCGACGGTAGACCCGCTGTTTTGAAGGGGCGCGTCGGGGTCGGACCAGGGAAAACTCTCGTTCCCAATAGCGAAGCACATGGGTGGGAACGCCTATAATCCGGCTCACCTCGCCAATCTTGAAAAAACGCTTACTGGGAATGATGTCTGTCATGATCAAAGCACATACCGTTTAAATAAACGGTGAACAGCGAAAAGGAAAGAAATTAACGTCTTCGCCTCAACCACTTGTCTAGCGTTCACCGATTTCTCCGTATTGGATCGTGTATTATCTGCTGTGTAATATGCAACACCAGCGGCCAAATTTCAAGAGCGGATTTCAGCCTGGAATGCGGCAATGACCTTTTGACTAAATGCCGTATGGATTTCATTAACCTCCAGGTCAGTGAGACTGCGTTCTCCGGATCTGTAGGTGATGCGGAAGGCCAGACTCTTATTGTCTTTTTCTATCTGTTTGCCTTGATACTGATCGAAGAGGGTGATGGATTCAGCGTACTGCGGCGGATGTTGTTCTAGATAGTCGAGCAAATCCTGGGCGGCGACAGAACCAGAAACGACAATGGCCAGGTCACGGTTGACTGCGGGGAATCTTGGCAAGGGTTTGAACTTTTTCAGAGATACTGTTTTTTCCATGAGGAGGTCGAAGTCGATGTCAAAAACATATATGGGGCCTTTGAGGTCAAAGTCCTCTAGAACCCTGGGATGGACCTCCCCCAGGTCTCCCAGACAGGTGTCGGCCAGGAGGACGCGCGCAGCCGCATCTGGCTTTAAGTAAGGAGCTAGATCCGTATTGGCCCAACGAATATCTGCGACTCCGAGGTCCAGAAAGAGAGCCTCGAGCGCACCTTTGATATCGAAGAAATCAACGCTCTGAGCTGGCTCGTTCCATCCTGCCGGCCGACGCCTACCAGAGAGCAGGCCACAAAGGTTGAATCTCTCTTCAGGTAGTTCCTCCTCTCCCCTGGAGAAAAAGACTTTGCTGATTTCAACGAGTCTCAAATTAAAGTTGTTTTGGCGCTGGTTGCGGACGGCAGTTTCCAGCATACCTGGAACAAGTGAAGTACGCATTACTGCCTGTTCCTCGCTCAAGGGGTTGCGAAGGGGAAGGAGCCGCCTCCGCCGGTCATCCTCTTCGAGTCGCAGCAGTTCAACAGCTTGAGGGCTGATGAATGAGTAGGAGATAATTTCACAGAAACCATGGGCTGCAAGGAGCTGTTTGGTCCGCTGTCGGATGACCTGATCTTGGGCCGGCTTGGCTGCAGCCAAGCGAGCCGTGGGTGAAGCACTGGGGATACGGTGGTATCCTGCCAGGCGGGCCACTTCTTCCATGAGATCCACTTCGCGGCTAAGGTCGGCGCGAAAAGATGGTGGATCTACCACGAGGAGGTCATCTTCAGCGGTTCGGACTTTTAACTGGATCGACTCCAAATATTTACAGATCTCTTCTCTGGTGAAATCCGTACCAAGGAAGCGATTGGTTTTAGACCCGTGGAGTTGTATCGATTCCTGCCTGAATGGAACTGGATAGACATCAATGTAGCCTGCGGCCAACTCACCATCGCCTAGTTCCGCCATAAGCTGGGCGGCCCGATCCAATGCGGTCAGCACGCCCTCAGGGTCTACCCGCCGCTCAAAGCGATAGGATGATTCGGTGCTCATTCCAAGGGCTTTGGCGGTTCGCCTGGTGCCAGTTGGTTGAAAATGGGCACTTTCGATGAGAACGGTATTAGTATCAGGAGTAATCTCCGAGTCAAGGCCGCCCATGATGCCGGCCAGGGCCACGCCGTGGCTGGCATCACAGATAAGCAACATATTGCTCTGCAACTGATGCTTCTGGCCGTCCAGGGTTACGAAAGTTTCATTGGGTCGCGCCCGACGTACCACAATACGGTTGCCGTCCAGACGGTGGTAGTCGAAGGCGTGCAAGGGTTGTCCTAACTCCAGCATAATATAGTTGGTAACATCTACTATGTTGTTGATGGCACGGACGCCCTGAGCCTCCAAACGCTTTCGCAGCCAAAGAGGAGAGGTCTTAATGGTAACATTTTGAACCACCCGGGCGGCATAGCGAGGGCAAAGGTCCGGGTCCTCGATGGATACTGAGGTCAAAGTTTCTACTGGCGGACCGGTCTCCTTGAGGCTAATGGGAGGTAGAGACCACGGGAGCCCGAAGAGGGCCGCCACCTCCCTGGCGATGCCCACGAGGCTCAGACAGTCGGCCCTGTTTGGCGTAATGCCAATATCCAGAACGTCGTCGTCGAGTTCAAGAGCTTCAGCCAGGGGGGTTCCGGGGGACAAGTTGGAATCCAGGACCATTATGCCGCCAGCGTCTTCTCCCAGACCGAGTTCTTTTTCTGAACAAAGCATACCTTGGGAGAATACGCCATGAATGTCAGCTGAGCTAATCTTGGCACCGTCAGCAAGACAAGCGCCATCCAGGGCAAGAGGCACCATCTGCCCCTCCACCACATTGGGAGCACCGCAGACCACATCCAGCGAACCTCCAGATCCCTGTACCTTGCAGACCTGGAGATGCTCAACAGCGGGATGTTGCTTTATGCTTCGGATGCTACCCACCACCACCCGCTCCAGGCCGAAGCGGAAAGGCTCGATGGCTTCCACTTCCAACCCGGCCATGGTAAGCCGGTGGGCAATCTCATCAGGTGAAGCATCACAGTTGACCAAGGAGCGCAGCCATTTGAGGCTAATAAGCATTATCTAGTCCTTCGGTCGTTGAGATTCCAACATGGTAACTGACTGAGTAATGGAGTAAGGCGAACTTATGAAATCCCAAATCACAAAAACTGAGGTTTCAGATTTCAGTGTTCCCCGCTGGCGCTTCGCTTCAGACGGGATCTTAGACAGGTTTCAGTTTTTTTATTTTTCTTCCCTGACACCTGACACCCGACACCTGAAACCCTGAGATTTGGAATTTCTATTCCTCCAATACTCCAGGAGTAAAGTCTTAGCATGAAACGCTAAAACTGTTCTAAAAACCTCAGGTCGTTATCAAAAAACAACCGGAGGTCGTTGATGCCGTACTTGAGCATGGCAATGCGTTCGATGCCCATGCCAAAAGCATATCCGGTAACCTCTTCCGGATCATAGCCAACCATTTTGAACACTTCTGGATCGACCATGCCGGAGCCAAGAATCTCCAACCAACCGGTTTCCGAACACACCCGGCAACCCTCACCCCGACACATGACACACTGGATGTCCACCTCTGCACTGGGCTCGGTAAAAGGAAAAAAACTGGGGCGGAAGCGCAGATCCACATCCGCTCCAAACATCTGGTGTACGAAAACCGTGAGTACACCTTTGAGGTCACCGAACGAGACGTCCTTGTCCACCATGAGCCCCTCAACCTGATGGAACATGGGGGTGTGAGTCACGTCTGAATCACACCGGTAAGCCTTGCCGGGTGCAATTATTCGCACGGGTGGTGGTTGTTTTTCCATAACCCGCACTTGAATAGGGGATGTGTGGGTACGCAAGACGATATTGTCCGTGACGTAGAAAGTATCTTGCATGTCACGGGCAGGATGGTCTTTGGGGATATTGAGGGCCTCAAAATTGTAGTAGTCCAACTCCACATCTGGGCCCTCAACCACCTCGAATCCCAGACGCTGAAAGATTTCTGCGATCTCCATGCTGACCCGGGTGATGGGGTGCAGATGGCCTAGGTGCGGCAACCTGCCCGGCAGGGAAATATCTAAAGCAGTACGGTGAGTAGAGATGGAGGTGGTGCGGGATTTAGCCTCTTCAAAAGCGCTTTCCAGACGAACGCGTGTCTCATTCAGAATCTTGCCAAGAACGGGACGCTCTTCTGCGGGGCTTTCCACCAGTTTCTTAAACAGGTGGGAAAGCGTTCCCTTGCGCCCCAGCACATCGATGCGCAGTCGTTCCACATCCTTCGCGCTATCGATGGTTGCCAACCGCTCGATGGTTTCCTGAAGGAGGGTATCAATTTCTTGTTTCATCGTTTTGGGAGGAGAACATCTAGGCGTCCCGGCGGGCCAGTTCCGCGATCTGAGCAAAGCCGTGGGGATCGTTGACGGCGAGATCGGCCAGTACCTTACGATCCAGGCCTATTCCGGCCTTATTGAGACCATCCATAAACCTGCTGTAAGAGAGGCCATGCATACGGGCGGCCGCGTTTATCCGGGTGATCCAAAGTGAACGAAATTGACGTTTGCGAACACGTCGGTCACGATAGGCATACTGGAGCGCCCTTGCCACATTCACGCGGGCTGCGCTCAGCGACTTGCTTCGCGCTCCGCGAGATCCCTTCGCCTGTTTCAGTATCTTCTTGCGTCGTCTTCTCGAAGCAACTGCGTTGGTGACGCGTGCCATGATTCACCTCTATTCGGATAACAATCTAACCCTTGTCAAAAAAAGAAGCATCCCTGGCGTCTTTCCGGGGTTCTATACCCATCTGTCCGCCATTTCCCCGCGCTTATGCATAGGGCAGCATCCGCCGAACTCCTCGGACATTTGTGGAGTGAACAAGAGCAGACTTCCGCAGGTTTCGCTTCCTCTTTGCTGTTTTCTTCGTCAAGATGTGACTTGTAAACGCTTTAGAGCGGCGGAACTTTCCGGTGCCGGTAGTTTTGAAACGCTTGGCTGCGCCGCGATTGCTTTTCATCTTAGGCATTGTAACTCCCGCGTGGTCTCAGTACTATAAACGAATCAAAAACGATATCTTTTAGTGCAGAAATTGTCAAGATATTTTTGGATAGAGCAGAACGGCAGCGACAACACGCAAGCAGGACTCTCCTGGGCTTGCAAACCTAGAACGCACCGTAAGTGTGCTAGGTGCAGACTCTCGGCGTAGTTCTCAATACAGGAAGGGATCTTCCTCTAAAGAGCTACTAGCGAGGAGCTAGAATCATGGTCATGTTTCTTCCCTCGAGCTTGGGCGTTTGTTCCACAACACTTTCTTCTTCAGTGTCCGCTATGATACGCTCGAGGACTTTCAATCCTAGTTGAGAATGGGCTATTTCTCGCCCGCGGAACATGATAGTTATCTTTGCCTTATTGTTCTCCCCGAGGAAACGTTTGATGTGCCGCAGCTTAAACTGGTAATCATGTTCTTCGGTCTTCGGGCGAATTTTCACTTCTTTTATCTGGATTATAGTCTGCTTCTTTTTCGCCTCCTGTAATTTCTTGCTCTGCATGTATTTGTACTTACCATAATCCATTATCTTGCAAACAGGCGGCGTTGCTTTGGGCGCCACTTCCACCAGGTCCATTTTTTCTTCCGTTGCACGCTCCAAAGCTTCTTCCAACGGCACTATCCCCAGTTGTGAGCCGTCTACACCTATAAGACGGACTTGGGGAGCTCTAATCTTGAGATTTACGTTAATGTGTTTGTTTATTTTCCTTCCCTCCTTTCTGAGATGAAATTGAGCTTCTGGTCGTTAACTGAAATAAATTGTTTTGAACATTAGAGCATTGGTATTTTAAATTTCTAGCTCGCCATATGCAGTGCCTCGTAATAAGAATCTAGCATTTTGTATGCCGAAAAACACTATGTTACTTTAAAAATCGAATCGGTTACCGCGTTTTCTTCCCTAACCAGTTCAACGAAATCCGCCACCTCCATGAGCTTCAAGTCCTTGCCGTCCCTTCGACGAGGTGAGATTCCAGCGGCTTCCACCTCCCGGTCGCCCACTACCAGCATATAGGGAATCTTCTGAAGCTGTGCTTCTCTGATCTTGTAGCCCAATTTCTCGTTCCGTAAGTCCCTTTCCACTCGGATGCCAGCATTCAAAAGCTGCTTGTAGAGTTCCTCGCCGTACGATTGATGCCGGTCGGTAACTGTGAGGATGATTGCCTGTACCGGTGCCAGCCAGGTGGGAAAGGCGCCAGCGTAATGTTCAATGAGAACCCCTAGGAAGCGTTCCATACTGCCAAGAAGGGTGCGATGGAGCATCACCGGACGGTGCTTTCCACCATCAGGTCCGATGTAGGTTAGATCAAAACGCTCCGGCAAGGTGAAGTCGCACTGAATGGTGGAGCACTGCCAACGACGATTTAGGGCATCTTTCAGCAGGATGTCGATTTTGGGACCATAAAATGCGCCTTCACCGGCACAAATTTTATAAGGGATCCGTTTATCAGTAAGTGCTTTTTCCAGAGCGACGGTGGCCCTTTCCCAATCTTCGTCAGTGCCGATACGTTTCTCTGGTTGGGTGCTGAGCTCAATCTCGTACTCGAAACCGAATAATTGCAACATGTCCAGGGCGAAATCAATAACCCCCTTGATCTCGTCGTTCAGTTGTTCCGGAGTACAGATGAGATGAGCATCATCCTGAGTGAATTGACGCACTCGTGTCAAGCCATGAAGCACCCCGGACTTTTCGTGTCGGTGCACCAGACCCATCTCGAAATATCGTATGGGCAGATCGCGGTAAGAACGAATTGTGGATTTATAGATGAGCATGTGGGCCAGACAGTTCATGGGCTTGATCCCATAGGACTGGCCTTCCACCTCTGTGAAGTACATATTTTCCCGGTAGTTTTCGAAGTGCCCAGACTTCTTCCACATTTCGGTCTTGAGCAGTTGGGGTCCGCTGACCATTTGATAGCCGCGGCGGAGATGTGCTTCCTTTTCGAAGGTCTCTATGATATGGCGGAGCAGAGCTCCTTTGGGATGATAGATGACCAGCCCTGGTCCCGCCTCATCACTGACATGGAAGAGATCGAGTTCTTTCCCTAACTTACGGTGATCTCGTTTTTTTGCTTCCTCAAGAAGTTGTAGATGTCTCTTAAGATCCTTCTTGGAAAAAAAGGCTGTGCCGTAGATGCGCTGCAGCATTGGATTGCGCTCGTCACCCCGCCAGTAGGCTCCGGCAACTCCGGTGAGCTTAAAGGCTTTGACCTCACTGGTGTTGACCAGGTGGGGGCCGCGGCAGAGGTCAAGCCAATCATCCTGTCCGTAGACCGACACCACCGGCTCGTCCATCTCTTCCAGCATTTCGACCTTGTAGGTCTCGTTGCGCTCAGTGAAGACTCGGATTGCTTCCTGCCGATCCAGTTCCCTGCGAAAGACAGGCGTAGCTTGCTGGATTATCTCCTGCATTTTAGCTTCGATTTGGGGAATATCCTCTACACTGAAGGTTTCAGGGTAATCAAAATCATAGTAGAAACCGTTTTCGATGGCTGGGCCAATAGTGATTTTGGCTTCCGGATACAAGCTTTGCACCGCCTGGGCCATGACGTGCGAAGCAGTGTGGCGAAGAATCTCCAGGGTCTCTTCGTTATTCTGGTTCAGCGGTTCGATGGTGCAATCCTGTTCCAATGGTCTGCTGAGATCAACGAGTTCGCCGTTTATCTTAGCGGCAACCGCGGGGTTTCCCTTTTTCACTCGCAGACGTTCCAGGGCTTCCCCTGCACTTATGCCTTTCGGCAAGCGCTGGCTTTCGCCACTCCCAATTGATACGTTTATTTCGTCCATTGCTTTTCCATCTCAGTAAATAAGAAAAGGCACCCGAGCTCTACCTCGCCGATGCCTCTAGCTGACTACTATTAGTTGATTCGCATGAAGGTCGTTATCAACACCTTTGGAGAGTAGGTCTGGTAGGCACGTGGGGATTTGAACCCCAGACCCCTACCGCGTCAAGGTAGTGCTCTCCCCCTGAGCTACGTGCCTATGATTAAAGCATATACTAAGTATCAAGACGGGTGGTCACTGTCAAGAGAAATTTCCGATGGATCCTGCCAGCTGCTCACTGCCTGCTGTTTCTCTGGTTATGCCCTGCCCTCTGCATAATGCGGACTCCCCGGACCATATATTGACCCCAGGACACAATCGTGACCGCGCCAGTGAGGTAAAAAAGGATATGTTTGAAAAGCGGATGGGGCGCAGCCAAGGCTGTTGCCATGGTGACAATTGCGGTAATGATCTGGGTACAGGTGGTTAGCTTACTGGCAAGGGTAGGTTTGATTTCAAAAGGTAGGTCTTGCATGAATAGAACGAATATCCCCAAGACGATGAGCACGTCGCGGCTGATAACAATGACGGTGAGCCAGCTTGGAACCAGACCCTGGACGGCCAAAATTACATAGGTGGTAACCAGAAGCAACTTGTCCGCTAGCGGATCTAGGAAGGCGCCCAGTCTGGATTTCTGTTTATACAGTCGGGCTATCAGACCGTCGAGTCCGTCAGTGACTCCCGCTATTATAAAGACGAAAAGGGCCTCACTGAGGCGTTCTTCTAGGAGTAAAATAACCAGCACCGGTGTCAGCAGGACGCGTAAGATTGTGAGAAAATTCGGAATGGTCATGGGAGGAGAGGCTTACCTCTTGCTGAGGATAGTCACTGCTATCAAGTTTTCGTCGGTCACGTCGGCGCTGGTAACAAAAGTGCCAAAGTCGTGACCCTCCAGTGCACTCTCCAAGTCTTTGAGATCACCCGCTAAAACGAGGGTAAAAGATCCCAGGTCGGCCTTCAGCTGAATCTGCCTGATTTCCTTTACCACAGGAGCGCGTTGGAGGTGCTCCTTGATAAGGATGAGATCAGCATAAGACCTCACTCCTTCAACCTGGAGGGTAACCTCCTTGGGGGCACGGGATACAGCGACGAATGGAGCCAGCACACCATCCACCAGGTGTGGGGCTAAACGTTCTGCCAAGGCAGTAAAACCGTAGTCAGATGCTGCATACTCGCTGGAAGGCTGGACCTGGACAGTGCCGGAGACCCGGGCAAGAATCTTACCACTTTCCACTCGCATTGCTCGTAGAGATCCGCTGGCCATCCCAGTTGAATCCGTGCTGCCAGGTTGGTGAGTAACCTGACCCAGCATGGCCACATCCGCTCCCAGAGCCTTGGCCAAGGCTCCACCCTGCTCATCAGCCAACATAGGTTCCTGGTAGATCGGATCCTCAGGTAAGCTCTCCAGGAACAGATTCGGATCTAGTGGCACCAAACCCTGGTCAGACATGAGCTTTGCCAAGGCCTGAGAAAATATAAACTGTTGATGTTCCGCCAAGGAAGTCTGCCACCACCAATGCCAGGGGTCCTCAGGGCTGGTGCGCTCAGCAACCAGGATCGCAATCCGGGGACGCTCGCTGGCAGCCAGAAATAGACCAAGACGGCGCAATTTACGATTCAGTCCCTCGGTGTACAGGGTTGTCAGCACGGTCACCCGATATAGTCCAAATGTCACACCTTCGTGGACTATCTGATAGTCCTGGATGTAACTCATGGGCTCCTTGAGGATATGATCCAATAGGAGCGGATAATAGCGGACTATGCGGTCGGAAGGAAGGAGCCAGCCTAGACCCTGTTCCACAGCAGCGCGCAAAGCCTCCTCCAGGGCCAGTTTTCGTGCGTCAGCCGAGTCCTGTTCCATCATGGGCCTCGTGCCAGAGGCCACCAGCGGTCTGTTCAGATCTTTATCCTGGGCTGGGGCAGGAGAAGAAAGGGCGAAGAAGAACAACCACAAGACCAACACGGCCCAAGAAATCTTATATGGTAGAGCTTTCATCATCCCCTTCAACGGCGAATGTTAGCGGTTAGGAAGAGCCCTGTGGCTAGTCCTGCTGTCACTGCGCCAAGAGTGGTCATCGGCAGGGCTCCATTTTACTAGCACAGGGCTTTGTCATTGGCAAGGGTTTTTAGGTCAGCTGTCCGCTATCAGCGGTCAGCCAGCATGGAGCATGCAAGTAAATCCGAAATTCGAATATCGAATATCGAACAAGGAATTTCGAACAGCAGAAGTTCTCAAAAAATAAGACAATATTTTTTACTTCACATTCTGCGGTTCCTTGTTCTGCGGTTCTGCTGTTTGTATTCTGGACGACTTGATTAGCTGATAGCTGAATGCTGAGCGCTAACCGGGGAGGCCAGGTTCGGGGATTTTGTGGCCCCCTCAGGGGGCAGTCCAAAGCCAGGTCTTTTGGGTCCGGATTCTTTATTTCGCAATCTACAATCAAAAATCTGCAATCTAAGATCCTAGCGGTAGTCGATTATGTGTAACTGTATACGCTTTTGGCCCTGCCAATGGTTCCATCTGGGGCTGAAGAACAGCCACTCAGGAACTGGAGGTGGATGATCGGACTCAATGAAGTTGAAGCCAATGGCGCCGAGGCGTGCTTTTCCCTGCCGCAACCGCAACCGCAAATGACACCCCTTGAGTATCTGCTGATTCTCCACCTGAAAACCTCGGCAACAGAAAACGGGTTCTGGATTGCCTACTCCGTGAGGTTGCATTCGTTCAAGATATGCCATCAGCTCAGGATTAATCTCATCAAGCTGAACCATAGCGTCCACTTTCATTGTTCGGCGGAGGTCTTCCGGGTCCATTTGCTCCTCCACAATGCTTTCGAATGCAGTGCGGAATTCTGTCAGTAGTTCTTTTCTGAGGCCCAGTCCTGCTGCCTGCTTATGGCCGCCGAAGCGCACTAGGTGCTCTCTGCAGCTATACAGTGCCTGATAAAGATCGAAGGTGCCAAAACTGCGGCCGGACCCTTCCCAGTGCTGGTCCACTTGAGTGAGGAGGATGGTCGGTTTGTTGAAGCGTTCGACGAGGCGGGAGGCGACGAGGCCCAGTAGTCCCTTGTGCCAGCCGGGCGAGGCAAGAACCAATGAGCTACTTTGCTCTAAAGAGCTATCTGCCTCGACAAGGTACAAAACCTCGGCCAATAGCTCTTTTTCCTCATGCTGGCGCTGACGGTTGAGTTCCTCGAGTTCAAAAGCCAGGTTCCGGGCCTCAGCAGTATCAGTACTAAGGAGAAAGCGCACAGCAAGGTCTCCGCTCGCCAAACGTCCAGGAGCGTTGAGACGGGGGCCCAACCGAAACAAGACGTCCCAGTCACTGATTGTATTTTTCTCCAGACCACAGATTGCCTTGAGAGCCCGTAGCCCGCAGTTGGAAGTTTGGGAGAGTTCTACAAGACCGAAACGTGCGAGAATCCGGTTCGTACCGGTGAGAGGGGCCATGTCTGCTAAGGTGCCGAGGGCGACCCAGTCGAGATATTTCTTGAGGTTGGGTTGCTCAGAGGTGCTCCAGCGGCCGGCACGGCGGAAGTGGGCTCGAAGCGCGGCGGCAAGGTAGAAGGCAACACCGACCCCAGCCAGATCCCTGAGTTCTTCTGTTTCTTCACTCCGTTTGGGGTTTACCAGGGCTATGGCTGCCGGCAGGGAATGTGGAGGCAGGTGATGGTCGGTGACAATTACATCCAGTCCGAGTTTACCAGCCAACTCGATAGCCTCATGATTCGTACTGCCGCAGTCCACGGATATGACCAAAGTGACACCCTCGCCATGCATAGCTTGAAGAGCTTTACTGTTGAGACCGTAACCTTCCTGAAGACGATGCGGTATGTACCAACGTACTGCCCCATCTAACGAGGAAAGGAAATGAACCAGCAGCGCGGTGGCAGTAATACCGTCCACGTCATAGTCGCCGTAGACAGCTATCTGCTCTCCTTGCTCTAAAGCCCTAACAATGCGAGTAACCGCTTTGTCGAGATCTGGCATATTGTCTGGGGGATGAAGGTTTTCTAGCCGGCAATAGAGGTAGTCGTTAGCCTGAGTTGTAGAAGTGATGTGCCGAGTGGTGAGAATCAGGGCCACCAAAGGGGGTAGCCCGAGGGCCGTTTCAATCTCTTTGGCCAGGTCGTGATGGGGGGTTTTTAGCTGCCACTGGTAGCGTACTCCCTGGATCGTGTCTGGAGTGGACTCAGTGTTCTTCATGTACTTGTCCTGCCCACGGCCAGGTTGCGGAGTGCAATGAAATATCCGGGTTAGTGGTGATCAATCGTCCGGAACAATAAATCCCAAGCGTTCCTGCAAGTCAAGAACAAACAGCCGCATGGCTTTACTGTTCCTAAATTGAGCGGTTCTAGTGGACGGCACGAGTACAGATAGCACCATCCATGTCATTCTGAGCGACAGCGAAGAATCTTCTGGGTGGAACCGCCTTCTGAGATTCTTCGTCGCCTGTCGGCTCCTCAGAATGACAGTGAACGGAGAATCGCTCAATTTAGGTTGTTGTAACCACTATTTAAACATGGTAACGTGACCGCATCGTTTTCAGGAGGTGGTCAATGGCTGTTAAAGTCAGTCCCCAACAGCGTTCAGCCCTGTGGATATACCAGGTTGATCCTCACGAAATCCACTATCTGAAATTTATCCTGGAGGCGTATGAGGGGCTGACAACGTTAACCACTCTGGATCCTCAGAAAGGGCTCGTGCAGATGGCAGTGCCACCTGGACGTCATGGAAGTTTGGAAGTTTTGCTGGAGGCCTTGGGTCAAGAACTGGAGCTCAAGCGGATCAGTCTGGTTGGTAAACCCTAGTAAAAAATGCTTTGCTCTTGAAAATTGCGGGCGGCTGGGATAAAGATTAACCTCCATGCGACTAGTCATTACATGGAGCCGCACAGAACAGCCTCCCTGGCTGGGGCTGACAAGGTGACGCCGTGGCGGATGAAAAATGGCGGGAAGATGTTGACCTGGAAGACGGGGCAACGGCCCTGGGGATCCGCACCTACGGAGAAGATGAGGAAATCATTGCCGAAGGTGAGGACAGCAGTCATTTTTATGTAGTGCTCAGCGGTAACGTAAAGGTCACTCGCCACGGGCGACAGCTTGCCATTCTTGGAGAGAGAGATGTGTTAGGCCTGGAGAGCTGTTTTTTCAATCGGCCTTCCAGTGTCAGCGCTTGTTCAATAGATAAGACCCGAATCGCCATGTATGACAGAGAGGCGATAGAATTCATACTGTACGAGCGACCCCAGATGAGTAAGGGGGTCCTCTTGTCTTTACTCGAGCAGCTTGCACAGACCAGTCAAGCTGTGGGGCAAGAAGAGGCGGGGCCCAAGGCGGAAAATGTAGACGTCTCCTTTTACGGAGACAACGAGGTCATTATTGAGGATGGGGCCAGAGACACTGACATCTTCAAACTGATATCCACTGAGCAGGGATTAGTGGTCTCAAAGGGTGGCAGGGAAGTTGGGCGCATTACGAATCCCGGCGAGTTTTTTGGCGAAATGGCAAGCGTGTTGAACAATGTACGCTCGGCGACCATAATTTCCAAAGGTAGTAGTGTTGTCCAGGTCTATTCAGCCGACAACATTCAGGATATGATTGAGGAACATCCGGAGATCGCAAAAAGGATCATTCGCACTTTGGCCAAACGGCTATCTAAGGCCACAAAGGAGATTACGAGGCTGAAGAAGGAATTAGAAACGAACACCAGGACTGACTCGTGAGCACAACTGGCGACAAAAAGGTCAGGCGGCTGTTTATCCGAACGTTCGGCTGCCAGATGAACCGTTACGACAGTGAACGTTTGGTGGAAATACTTGGCGAGGAAGATTTCCAGCCTGTGGATGATTATCGCCAGGCGGATTTTATCTTCATCAACACCTGCACTGTTCGCGACAAAGCCGAGCAAAAGGCATTCAGCTACCTGGGCCGTCTCAAGCAACTGAAGCGCAGCCAGCCTGGACTGGTGGTGGCTCTCGGTGGCTGTGTGGCTCAGCAGTATGGCGAGGATTTGCTGCGACGGCTGCCACACCTAGATCTTGTGGTAGGGACTCATGGTGTCAGTAGAGTGCCGGCCATGCTCGCTCGTTATGAGACTACCGGTGAACGGCAGGCCTTTGTGGATTTTTCCTACGATTTTGGTGATGAGTCTGACGGTCGGTCGCAGCTGTGTAGGCCTGAAGTGAGCGCTTACGTCACCATCATGAGAGGTTGTGATAATTGCTGCACCTACTGCATAGTGCCAATGGTCCGTGGTGGGGAGCGCAGCCGTCCGAGCGACGAGATTGTTCGGGAGGTGGCAAGCCTGGTTGAGTGCGGCGTACGGGAGGTCACGCTTTTGGGGCAGAATGTGAACTCCTACGGTCGAGGAGTTGCGGAGGAACTGGATTTTGCTGGATTGCTGAGGCGGGTAGCTCAAGTAGAAGGGCTGCTGCGGATTCGTTTTACAACCTCGCACCCCAAAGACCTGTCGCTATCACTTATGCAGTGTTTTGCGGATATAGAGCCACTTTGCCCTCACATCCATCTTCCGGTGCAATCAGGATCCGACCGGATTCTAAAACGAATGAAGCGGGGGTACACCAGGGAACACTACCTTCGGCTGGTGAAAGAGTTGAAGGCAATAAGAGAGGACGTGGCGGTATCCTCAGACATGATTGTTGGATTTCCCGGTGAGAATGAGGAAGACTTTCAGGGGAGCCTGCGCCTGTTGGAGGAAGTTCGCTTCGATGCGCTTTTCTCTTTCAAATACTCTGATAGACCACAGACGGCGGCCAGCCGTCTGGATGGCAAGGTTGAGGAAAAAGTTAAACTGCAGCGACTGCAAACTCTGCAGAGTTTGCAAGAGCGTATAACCTTTGAGAAGAACGAAGTACAGGTGGGGCAAACCACTCGGGTGTTGGTGGAAGGTCCGAGCCAGGTTGGAGGATCCCAGCTCAGCGGGCGAACTCCACAGAACCGGGTGGTGAATTTTCAGGGGCCGCCAGAGCTGGTTGGTGAGGAGATATCTGTTTTGATTACCGCAGGACATGCCCACTCCTTGGAGGGTGTGGTTTGTGTGGAAGATAACGTGAGCTTGAAGGCTGTGAAGGAGAGATCATTGTGCGGGAAATGATAATATCGGGTCTCACCATGGACCCGCAAACGAATACACCTATCGTTGTGTTGAAAGATCCTGATAGCGAAACATCTTTGCCTATCTGGATTGGCTTATTAGAGGCCACTGCCATTGCCACTGAACTTGAAAAGGTCGAATTTTCCCGTCCTATGACGCATGATCTAATCAAGAATCTGATGGGCCATTTGGGGGCCAAGGTTGAAAAGGTAGAGGTCTGCGACCTGCGGGATAATACTTTTTACGCTTGGATCTACCTGAACGTGAACGGCAAAGAGACTCGGATAGACGCTCGACCTAGTGACGCTCTTGCCATAGCTTTACGAGCTGACGCCCGAATTTATGTGGACGAGAAGGTAATAAAGAAATCAGGCAAGCTAGACTCCACTCCCAAGGTGGAAATCAAAGACGAGGAAGCCAAAAAGTGGACTGATATTCTGGAAAATCTCTCACCGGAGGACTTCGGCAAATACAAGATGTGAAGTAATACGAATGAAAGAATTTAGTAGCCAGTAGTCAGTAGCCAGTATTTGATAGGAGCTCAAGTCGGATTGTTTTTCTCCTGAATTCTGGATTCTGACTTCTGGCTTCTTCTTTTTGGTGTATAGTGCTTACTGCCTAGTGCAAATGTCTGTCTGCTGCTAGCTAACACAGGCCCTGTGCCTTGAGCCGCTCCCTTACTCTCAGGCTCATTTGATTAAACCGGTCGGAACAGATTGTGCATGTTCTGCCGGTACTTTATCCAGCAAAGAGAGGAGTAATGTTTTGATTGACCTGCATACTCATTCCTTATTCAGCGATGGTGAACTTGTGGTGAGCGAGTTGGTGCGACGCGCCGAGGAAATGGGGTACC
>Ga0210109_1000047_pt1 | contig 20989 bp, 23 predicted proteins | sample China_Bullhead_C_FD_184857 | JGI IMG/M metagenome (GOLD analysis project Ga0210109, IMG submission 184857) | Wetland microbial communities from San Francisco Bay, California, USA, that impact long-term carbon sequestration -... | ecosystem: Environmental > Aquatic > Marine > Wetlands ...
ATAGAGTGTACGACGAAATCTATCTCTCCCATGTCTTTTTCAAGAGATTCTTTCAGTGCTTTGATCTCCTCTGGCTTGCTTACATCACAAGGATAAAGTCTTGCTCCGCAATTTAGATCTTCTGCAATAGGGGCTAGCTTTTGCTCAAATCTTTCATTCAAGAAAGTAATGGCCATTTCTGCACCCTGCTCCTGACACGCTTTTGCGATACCGTATGCAATAGACTTTTTATTCGCGATGCCTAAAATAACACCTTTTTTACCCTTCATTATCATATAATGCTCCATAGAAATTAATGCGGTAATTTTACCATTATTGCGTTAAAATGTAGAACTATATTTATCATAAATCAAGGCAATAGATGAAAAAAATACTTATTATCAGTACAGGTGGCACATTTAACAAGATTTATGACCCGATCAAAGGTGAATTTATCATAGATGTAGAGTCACAAGCCTTGAATGAGATCGCAGCAAAATGGCTGTATGAATTTAACATTGTGAATATCATAGGCAAGGACAGTCTTGACATGACCAATCATGACAGACTGGAACTCTTGGCGACCATCAGTCAATCTGAGTATCATCATATACTTATCGTACACGGCACAGATACTATGGAGGTCACAGCTGAATATCTCACAGATGCAGAACTGGAGAAATGTATTGTCCTCACAGGATCTATGGTTCCCTACAGTGTGGACCCGGTAGAAGCAACTGCCAATCTCTGTTCAGCCTATGGATATATGAATGCTTTAGACAGAGAAGGGGTTTTTATCGCTATGAATGGCGTTATGGGAACGTATGAGCATATAAAGAAAGATAGGATCCAAGGAAAATTTACAGCACTTTAACGCTGGCAGTATGTTTAACCTTTATTAAATTTAAACTGCTATGATTAAATAAAAAGCATAAGGTTAACATTTTATGGAAAAAGATTTTGATGGAGTTTCACTACTACGCAGCATACGCATTCTGCTCTTGATCCTGATCACTTTGTTGGCGCTTTTTGTATTTTTACCGATCATTGAAAATATATGGGCTTCCATGCACTCCGAACCAAGGTCTATTACATCAAGAGGCGAACTTTCACTTACAGAAAAAACCAATATCGAGATCTTTCAGCAGTCCAGTCCATCAGTAGTTTACATCACAACACTTGAAGATACGCTCAATCTTTGGACACGTGACATTACCCGTATACCCCGAGGTACAGGGTCAGGTTTTATATGGGATCAACAAGGACATATCATTACCAATTATCATGTATTGCATGGTGCTTCTGCTGTAAGAATACGGCTCAGTGACCAGCGTACTTTTAATGCCACACTCATCGGAGCAAGTCCAGAGCATGATCTAGCTGTTTTACGTATACCTATGACGACCAATATGCCAAAACCTCTTTCTATCGGTACGAGTCATGACTTACAGGTCGGACAGATCACTTATGCTATAGGAAATCCATTCGGGCTTGATCAGACTCTCACCACAGGTGTCGTGTCAGCCCTAAATCGTAGTCTGCGCAATAACTATGGTTCGTCTATTGAGGATCTTATTCAAACTGATGCAGCCATTAACCCGGGAAATTCAGGTGGTCCACTGCTTGATAGTGCCGGTAGACTGATCGGGATCAATACTGCTATGTTCAGTCTTTCAGGCACCTATGCAGGTATTGGTTTTGCTGTACCGGTTGATACTGTGAATCGTATCGTCCCGCAGATCATTAAAGAAGGTCACTACCAGAGACCAAAACTGGGCATAACGATCAATGAAAGCCTCAATAAAGAGATTACCAGAGAGCTGGGTATCTCTGGTGTTGCCGTCATAGAGGTTCAGCCAAACTCAGCCGCAGAGAATTCTGGTCTTAACGGGGTCATCATACAAAACAATACTATCATCTCAGGGGATGTGATCGTCGGGATAGACCAACATAAGATAGAGAATACTAAAATGCTTCTCTTTACATTGGAGAAGTATCATATCGGTGATAGAGTAAAATTGAAAATAATGAGAAATAAACAAGAGGTTGTGATACCTCTTGTTTTACAATAGATAGTTTTTATTTATGATTATCAACCGTCGGAGGGATGATCTCTCCTGAAGCTTGCATACTGAGTGCTTCTGGATATTTTTTATAGTGTTTTCGTACTGCTTTGGCTAAAGCTTTTTTAGTTTTATCATCTACAGGTGTCGGCATCTCGTTCGGTAAAGCTTTAAGCAGTGCCTGAACTAAAATGTCTTGAGGCGGAGGCATTTTTTCTACCCAGCTTTCCAAGATATCTCTGTTCACATGAGAGGGGATGGAACCCATGATACCTACATCATTCTGATCATGTACGAGCAGACCTGATGTTGTTCCTCTATCCAGTGTAAGTACCTGGAAAAGATAGAGTGTATGATACGCCAGTTGTTCTTCTTTCTCTTCTTCTGTAAAAGTAGGATAGTCCATCAATTTTTTCGAAATAATTTCAATATATTTGTCTATCACGCTTTCGCCTACTTCCAAGACAAACGCTTTATCTGCTGCAAAATTTCCGCTATTGTAACCTTCAAGATAATAATGGCTCACACCCCGGTGTCTTCCGAGTACTGGAATATAAAAATATCTGTCACCCTGTGCAGCACCCTCTTCGTACAGTTCACCTGTGACTTCTTTGAGCATTTCAGAAAAACGCTTTTTATCTGCATCAGATTCCCCTATGAGCGAAGGGTTTAGGTCAGCCATGACACGCCAATACCCTTCCCCATCTCGCATCTGTGTCCAAGAGATGTGCATATGCATAGATGGTGCATGAGGATTACGTGGGTGTATGATAGTAGAGATCGCAGTGGCAGAACCTAACTTTTTACTCTTGTCATCATCATAGTGTACTTGGGAAACATTGACCGAACCTCTGTCATATACAACAGTGTCTCTGGCTTCATAACGCACGCCGCCACCATGTTTACCCCCGTCACGCCCCCATGTAACAGCTTCACATGCCCTGCCTTCTCCAAACTGTAAAGCAATCGAATTGAGTTTTGAGACAAAATAGGCCTGCAATCCGTCTACAAGAGTATATGCTTCTTTTGCTTGAGGTGATTTTGCAGGGATGATCATGGATGTTGGCCTTTATTTTTTATAGCATTATATCATAGTAATTTTTATTTCATTTCGTTACAATACACACATAATAATTTACAAGAAAGAGGCACAATGAAACGACATTTTATATTCACGGTATTAGTTGCATTCGGATTCTCTGGATGTACAAGTTCTATAGACCACCTCATAGAACCAAAGAAACCAGCCCAACCGAATCAGCAAATTCAATCAATACAGACACAGAACTATTATGAAGAGCCTACTCCTGCAAAAAAAGAAGCGTATGAAAAGACTATGAGAAAAATAGCCTCAGGTATTCAAGATGATACTAATTATCAGAGACTTTCTCTCAATACAGCTGAAAAAAAAGAGTGGTTTAAAAGACTGACGTACAGACTATGGGACAGACAGATCACTCGACAGCAATTTATTGCAGAGGGACTAAAAAGATATCCGAATCATGGATATGAACTGAATTTTATTGTCAGAGGGTTTACCTTTAATTAAACCTCTGCTACTACGCATAAAGAATCGGGTCTACACTTCCCGCTTCTTTAAATCCTTTTAATCTCAATCTACAGCTGTCACAAACACCACAAGCTTTCTCTTCGGATTTATAACAACTCCATGTATCTTTCAATGGAACATTGAGTTCTAAAGACTTTTGGACGATCTGACTTTTTTTCAAAGCCACCAATGGCATTCTTATCTCTAGGTTTGTTTCATCTTTTGTGCCAAGATTTATCGCTTTTTGCATTTGCTCTATATAACTCTCACGACAGTCAGGGTATCCTGAACTGTCTTCTTCTACCACACCGATAAAAAGTGCCTGTGCACCATGTTTCTCAGCCACTGCAGCAGCAATGGAAAGGAAAATACCGTTTCTGAACGGCACATAGGTCACAGGTACACCTTCTTCCAAGCCTCCGGTCGGTACATCGATACTTTGATCTGTCAAGGCAGAAGCACCTATCTGTTCAAAAAAAGGCAGATCGATCTCATACTTTTCAGAGGCATTCACAGCCGATACGATCTTCCTGAAGCATGCAAGTTCTTTATTCTGTGTACGTTGTCCATAGTTAAAGTGCAAAGCGATGATTTCATACCCTTCATTTTGCGCCATTTTAGCGCTCAAGGCACTGTCCATACCTCCGGAAATAATACATACTGCTTTTTTATTCATTAAATCAGACCTTAATAGCGTTATTTACTGCCATTTTACCAAGATTTGGGTAAACTTCGAGCATGATAGACTTAGATAATCAAACAGAACTGGCAGTTGACTTGGAAGCATTGGAGAAGATAGCAGAATCTCTTTCTGACAAAGAAGTAGAGCTGATCATCACCGATGATGAGACCATACAAGAGCTCAATGCACAGCATAGAGGTAAAAACAACACAACAGATGTACTCTCTTTCCCTATGGAGGCACCTTTTACAGAACAATCTATATTTGGTATGCCCTTAGGTTCCATCATCATTGCAGAGTCATTTGTAAAAGATAAAGCAGCAGCATTCGGACATAGCATTCAAGATGAACTCTCCTTATTGTTCATCCATGGTATGCTTCATCTGCTAGGCTTTGACCATGAGAATGACCATGGTGAAATGAGAGCAAGAGAAAAAGAGCTCATAGAAGCGTTTGATCTTCCTAACAGTCTAATTGTAAGAACAGAGGAGTATTGATTTGAGTTTTGTTATTTTTGTGATTGCCATGGGCGTATTGATCTGGGGTGCGGACCTCATTATTGATCAGAGTGAACGTATCGCTTTAAAGTTCAACATACCCGAGTTTATTATCGGTGCAACGCTCATAGCACTTGGTACTTCCTTACCTGAAATGGCAGCCAGTATCGCTGCAAGTCTCAGCAATAAACCTGATATAGCCATAGCCAATGTGATAGGAAGCAACATACTGAATATCACTCTTGTGCTGGCAGCCGTTTTTCTTATCGCTACAAAGATCGATCCAAGCAGGGACTTTTTTGCCAAAGACAGTACTTGGGCACTGGTGCCGGTACTAGTCTTTATCTTGATGATACTTGATGGTGTGATCACGAGGTTCGATGCTTCACTTTTGTTACTTTTAATGGGTGCATACCTTCTCTTTCTTCTTCAAGATGCCAAAAATATTCCTGAAGAGGATTTCGAAGATCTTGATATAGGTACTTTCTCCTGGGCGAAGAGCATACCTGTACTTTTAGGAGGATTTGTTCTCGTCATCATTGGTGCACATTTTACCGTAGAAAGTGCTTCAGACATCGCTAAAAGCTTTGGGATCTCAGAGTGGATCATAGGTATTATCATGGTTTCATTAGGTACATCATTACCGGAATTGGTTGTAAGTATCTCTGCAGCGGTCAAAGGAAAAGTGGATATGGCCATAGGAAACATCATCGGTTCAAATATGGCAAACACGACTGTGGTCCTTGGTGCAGCAGCCTTCACAAAACCTATGAACATAGATGCACCTGCATATATCTTTGATATTGCTACCATGATCGTTGCAACGCTTATTCTTGTATTTATTACAGCAAATAAACTCTACACCAAATCAGCAGGTATCAGCCTCATTATTATTTTAGGACTCTTTTTAAATAATACTTTACAAAGCATGTAAAGTATTATCTGGGTCTGTTATTATCCACCTCTCTTGTAGCTGCTTGGGCTGGAGAAAAGTAGCCTTCCCTGTAAAGCCATTTATAGATATCTGCTGTGATAGGACCTGCCGTACTACCACCATGGCCTCCATGTTCAACCAGTACAGTTACAATGTATTTAGGATCTTCATACGGAGCATAGGTCGTGATCCAGGCATGTGAACGATGATAATAGGCTAGCTCTTCCTCTTTTAAACGTTTTTGCGTTGATTGAGGGATGGAAGTGACTTGCGAGGTACCTGTTTTACCCGCAACAACGATAGGCAGCTTGCTCATGGTGCTATATGCCGTCCCGCCTCTTACATTACACACTTCATACATCCCTTTTCTGATCTCGTTCAAATAGTACGTGTTAAAATTCAAAGACTTTAATTCAGGCTCAATTCTCTTACCATCCACTTCCCTTGCAATAAATGGCTTAGCAAGTGATGCAGTCGCGATCAAACCCGTATAACGTGCTACCTGTAAAGGTGTGACCAGGTCATATCCCTGCCCTATGGCTGAGATCACTGTCTCACCCATATACCATGGCTGTTTATAACGTTTCATCTTCCATGCTTTATCTGGCATGACACCTGCATATTCACGCGGTAGATCCACACCAGTTGTTACACCTAAACCAAAAGTACGAAGGTTTTTTGCCATCGCATCAATACCAACTTTTAAGCTTTTATTGTAAAAATAGACATCACAACTCTCTCGTATCGCTTTTCTAAGATCCACTTTACCATGTCCCCATCTTGACCAACATCTAAACTTATGTTTGCTGCTGCCCAGTGTAATATGTCCATTACAATACTCAGGTGCCCCAAGAGAATTAGGCAATGCTTTAGAAAATGCCAAGGCCATACCCATTTTAATTGTTGAGCCCGGAGGATAGGTTCCGTGTATAAATTTGTTGGTAAAAGGATGTGCAAGATCATCCTGCAGGGCATTCCAATCTTTAAAGCTGATACCACCCACAAAAAGATTAGGGTCATACGAAGGATAACTGACTGCAGATAACACTTCACCATTGGTTCTCATGACAACTGCCACGCCAGTCACATCTCTAAACCGTTCATAGATCATCTTTTGGAGCTCTATATCTATATTGAGACGTATGTTTTTATTGTCCTTTGGACGTTCTTTTTCAAGGACTTCTATGGCTTTGTTCGTTGCAGTTACTTTACTGACCTCATAACCCAGTTCACCTTCGAGTACTTTATTATAATAGCGCTCTAGACCACTTTTTCCTATTTTACCAACCTCATTGACCACAGGATCTTTTTCGTTTTCTTTTTTATTGGATCTTCCGGTGTACCCTACTATATGTGCTGCATACTTTCCATAAGGGTAATAACGTTTTGTTTCTGCTTCTATTTTAATATTCTCTATTAAACTTAACTTTGGATAGGCACCCATCATATCTGAGTAATGTATAAAATCTACGACTTTTATATACTTGTGATTGTAAGGTGAATTGTGTTTTTCATAGACTTTTAACATCACTGTCTTATTAAGATCGGGAAATGTTTCAAGCAGTGTGTCGATAACATTTTCCAGCTGATGGTTCTTTACTTTTAAGTGTGGTGCGATAGAGAGTGAAAACCCGATCTGATTCATGGCCAATAGGTTCCCACGGACATCTGTTATCTCGCCTCTAACGGGTTTGATAAATTGTTTTCTTTCTATATTCTCTTTTGCTAACCCCTCATAGTAAAAATTGGATTTGATACTGACATGATACAGTCTTGTTATCATCACACCCCAAAAGATAAGGAAAACCAATACGACAAACTTATATCTCATAAGATCACCACAACCAACATATCTACTATAAGGGTATAGAGTAAGATTTCATCTAGAATAATACTCTGGGTCTGAAAGATAAAATCATAAGTAAACAAACACCCCAGATACATAAGATCTAAAAAAAGTACACTTAAAAGTGCTCTACATATTTTACATCTTCGGAAATGTTTTAAAGACGGATAGACAAGTATATAAAACAATAAAGAAGAGATCACGGTAAGAAAGATCGGCAAAGAGAGGTTGACTTCCAAGTTCACCATATAGACAATAGCAAGTAAAATAAAGAATGCTTTTTCTCTTTCTAACCCCTGTACCAGCATATAACCCATAGCCCCTATCAAGAGGGGTAAAAAAACATAAATAGAGATAAGCATAGGATAAAAAAAGATAAATGTACCGGCAAATAACCAAAAAAACAGTCCATGTTCGGCTTTTGTTACATGATCCATAAAAAACTCAGATTAAACTAATTTGTAGACTAAGGCTACTTCATTACAGATAGGGAAATGAATACACTTAATACAATCCGCCCAGATCTTATGTTCAGGTATCACCTCTTTATCGATCTCTTTAAAGTTTAATTTTAGAAAGAACTGAGGAAGATAGGTTAACACGAGGACATCTTCTTCTACACCTAGATTTTTAGCTTCATCCAGTGTGAACTGGACCATTCTTTGACCTACATTTTGTCTACGATAGGCTTCATCCACTATAAGACTTCTGATCTCTGCTAATCTTCTAGAGTGTATATGTAAGGCTGTATATCCAACCAGTTTGTCACCATCTTTTGCCAAAACATAGGAGCGTATATTGGTTGCCACTTCATCTTCTGTACGATTTAGGATGATTCCATCTTTTACTTCAGAGACAACCAGTGCCTGCATTGCAGGGATATCACTCAGTTTTGCTTTTACAAGTTCGATCACTCTTTTTCCTCATTCTCTTGTACGGTATCATTCTTATTTTTGGCTTCATCCTCTACACCGAAGATCGTTTGCAGTATCATTTGATGTACTCTGTCATGGCCATTCTTCTTCAAGTTTGAGAGTGTGATAGAGCCAGGAAATTCTCTTTTGAGCTTTGCTCTCTCTTTTTGATTGAGTTTATCGATCTTTGTAAATACTGTCAGGTATTTCTGATCAGGACGAATAAATTCAGAGATATAGTGTTCCACATCATCATCTATCTTGGCATGAGGATGGCGGGCATCACGAAGATGGATAAAAAGACGTATAGAGACACGATGTTGAATAAATTCGACAAGGTTCTTCTGCCAAACTTCTTTCAATGACTTAGAGACCTTTGCATACCCAAATCCCGGTAGATCGACAAAACGTACAGGGTAACTCTGTTCATTGTACAGATATCTCGTTTCAAAAAAGTTTATCAGTTGTGTTTTCCCTGGTGTGGCTGAACTTTTGGCCAAGTTCTTTCTTTGTGTTAATGAATTCAATGTGGAACTTTTACCTACATTGGAACGTCCTAAAAAAACCACTTCACTCATATCTTCAGGTAAAGAATCAGCGATACTCTGTGCTGATTTGATAAATGCTGCTTCTACTACACGAGGTATACTCACTCCTTATCCTCCATATCAAAAATAAATTTCACAGGTTTTTTACTGCTACCCTTCACATCTACACTTCCCGTAGACATGTCAAGCATGATCTCATCACCATCTACATGTCTTTTCTTGACCAGATCATCTATCACTGCTTTTCCTTTTAGGACGTAAAGTGATTTAACCATATCATATATCACTTTATCGGCACTTCCTTTGAAATGTTTTTCATCCTTTTTAAACTCAAAAAAGACTGATCCTATCGCTTCATATTTGCTTGTTTCATTATTCTCACCAAAGTAGACGATAACTCTATCCGCATGCAGCCAATCACCGCCTTTGATTATTTTCGCATCACCTATAAAATGTACTTCTTTTTTTAACTCTTCTGCCTCCATAGAAGTAGAGGTTATTTTTACCTTTTCTGCAAAAAGTACCTGTGTCAACATAAGTAAAAGTATTATTTTCAAAAAATTCAAACTAGCCCTTTGCAATCTATTTAGTTAAACATTGTACCATGATATTACTTGTCTGGTGTATAAAATACTGTACCGACAGTCGTTCCCGTAGCCTTTTTTTTACGTATATTATACTCCATACTTTCTCCCTCAATGATATTTTGCCCCTTCACACCGGTAAAAGGTGATGTGATATGTAAAATTTCAGTTTTTTTATTGTAAACGGCATGTTCTGTTTTATAGGTATAGCCATCTTTCTCCCGCAGGACAACATTACCGTCCAAGTAAAGGAAATCATCTTTAAATCTGGCTTTATCGGCAGAAAGAGACTCTATCTTGTCACTTAAATAAACGGTGTCATCTAATGTCAAAACACCGTTGTTTCTCACACCATACGTAGCATATACCCGACTTTTTATGTTGTCTGTATCTACTTCTATCAAAGTGGTATTGCTAAATTCAACTTCTTTGGTAAATACTTTAGTTGGTACAGGTGTATTACGTAATTTTAGCATGAGAGATCCTGATATGATCCCGATGATCGCAATGGTCAATATATATTCTAATTTTATTCCCATAGCTCCAGATACTTCTTTTCAAGTCCTTCTTTAACAATGAGATGTTCTATCATTTCACGTACAGCACCATCTCCACCTCTTTTAGAAAGCACTACAGTAGCGATCTTATCTACATAAGCACTTGCATCTCTTGGTACAAATGACACTTCAGCAGCTTTAAGCATCTGTAAGTCATTGAGATCATCCCCTATGGCTGCTACATTCTCCATCGTGAGGTCAAGCTTTTCCAAGAGTGATTCCAAAATCTCTTTTTTATTATCTATTCCCTGATAAAAATGTTCTATATGCAACTCTTTTGCACGTCGTGCTACAATAGCTGAAGATCTTCCAGTAATGATAGCTACCTGCTTACCAAGTTTTCTCCATGAAGCGATAGCCAAACCGTCTTTGACATTAAAAGACTTGATCTCATCACCATGTTCACTATACGTGATATGACTGTCTGTCATGGTGCCGTCTACATCCAGTACAACTAGTTCAATGCTCACAGTACACCCTTTGTACTTGGAATACCAGCATTTTCATTCACCGTGACCGCTCTACGGAGCGCTACAGCAAGTGCTTTAAATGCACCCTCGATAATGTGATGTTTGTTTTTACCACGGTTATAGATAAGGTGAAGTGTCAAAGGAAGATTAAAGGCAAACGCCTTAAAGAACTCTTCCACAAGCTCCACATCAAAGTCCCCTACTTTACCACCGATAGGAAGTTCAAATACAAGATACCCACGGTTCGACAGATCTATATCACAGGTAATACTTGCTTCATCCATCACTACCGTTGCATTACCGAAACGCTCTATGCTCTGTACCGGATAGATGGCTTTTTTAAGTGCCTGACCTATGACGATACCCACATCCTCAACCGTATGGTGGTCATCTATATGTGTATCACCAGTACAATTCACTTCCATATCTATATGTGCATGTTTTGTAAATGCTTCAAGCATATGGTCATAAAACCCCACACCAGTGTTTATGTTGGCTTTTCCTGAGCCGTAAAGGTTGAGTTTGACTGAAATTTGTGTCTCTTTGGTTTCTCTTGTTACTTCTATCATCTTTCTTCCTACTTTGATTAATTTCTTACGATAAATGCGCCTTCTAGGTCATGATGGGCTTTAAAGTCCCTCGCTTCTTCTTCAGACCTGAAGCCCATAAGCCATACACGGTACAGCGGTGCACCATCGATATCATCAAAACGTCTTATGATGGTATTATAGCGTCTATACATAGCGCTGTATTTACTTTGATATATTTTGGCACCTTGATGGCGTCTGAAAGCACCCACTTGTACACCGAAATTAGAAAGCATTATACGTTTTTGCGTATGATCTCTTTTCTGTCTGGCTATCGCTGCAGCCGACTCAACTTTTCCTGCAAATCCGACGACCTCTATAGAAACTTTAGCGATCCCCATTTTGTCAAGTCCCAGCTCTTTTCCGGCTGTATAACTACAGTCGATGATCCGGCCTCTCACAAAAGGTCCCCTGTCATTAATACGCACGATCGTACTTTTACCATTTACAAGGTTATTGACTTTTACCATCGTATCCATTGGCCATGTTTTATGTGCTGCGGTTCTTGAATGCATATTATAGACTTCACCATTACTTGTCTGTTTACCATGAAAGTTAGGTCCATACCAACTTGAGATTCCATTCATTACCTGTCCCACTTCTACATACGTCGGATTGTAACGTTTGCCCAAAACCTTATATGAACGCATGGTAGATTTATGTCTCGCTGCACTTGTATATTTTGTGGATTTAGCCCCTTTAGGTTCCGGTCCACACCCTGTAAAAAGAGTACTAGCCCCCAAAATAATGATCAATAATATTGGGGATGTAACTCTCTTCATAATACCTCGGTGATGCATTTATATTTAGGGAGATATTATCACTTTATTTGACTTTGTTTTTGCTTGATATGCTAATAGTTACAATGCTCTGTGATAATCATTTTTAAAGCTTCTATATCCAGCGGTTTCACTGCATAATCATCCATACCTTGAGCCATATATTTTTCTTTGTCTACTGAGGAAGTATTTGCAGTGAGTGCAATAATAGGGACATGTTTCAAATGATGTTCTGCTTCATGGCCTAAAATATGCATACAGGCTTCGAGTCCATCCATAACAGGCATTTGAATATCCATAAATATAATGTCATAGGCATTTCTTGTAGACATTTCAACAGCCTCATTCCCATCATTCACCACAGTCACCTCTAAACCAAGGTTCTCCAAAATGATCTTTATGAGTTTGCAGTTGATCTTATTGTCATCTGCGACCAGTGCATGAAGTCCTTGAAACTGTTCGGTATTTTCTACGGTATCTGAGGTCAGTATTTTTTCTTTCTTTTGCTCACTTGCATTCGTTAAGATCCTGATCGTTTTTGCCAGGCTGATAGGCGTCAGGACCACATCAGTAAAATGATGTTGTTGGGGATTTACACGCGCTCTTAAACTTCCATTTGTCAAAAGTACAGATTTGCACTCCAAAGCAGCACACTGTTCCAATTCCCCTGGCAACCTAGCATAATGATGATCAAATATCATAATATCAGGTAAGGTTACAGGTCCGTCAGACTCAAAAAGATCTTCATAATAGTAGAAAGAAAATGTTGCATCCAAGTGTTGTATATAGGTTTGTAGATTGGTATCTAACTGACGGTTAATACTCTTTACAGGAAGTGCAAGACCTACAGAAAGATCAGAAAAGTCTGTATAGACACTAGGTGCATGGTCTTTGTTTTTTTCCAATGGTAAGGTAAAGAAGAAAGTCGTTCCTTCATTTTCTTTACTCTTCACTTCAAGTTCTCCACCCATAAGCTGAACCATTTTACGTGATATAGTAAGTCCGAGTCCCGTGCCGCCATATTTACGACTTGTACCTGCTGTCGCCTGTCCATAGGCTTCAAAAATCGTTTTTTGTTGTTCTTCACTCAATCCGATACCACTATCACTCACAGAAAACTTTAACGCTGTGTGATCTTTGTCACTGCTTACCCCTTCAACAAAAAGATTGATCTTACCATAAGCATCCGTGAACTTAATGGCATTCCCTATAAGATTTGTCAATATTTGAGAAAGTTTGGTAGGGTCTCCAATGACATAAGGTGATAAAGTCGGATCAACCAACACACCGAACTCAATATCTTTTTGATCTGCCATTTGTGCAAAAGATGCTACATTCAGATCGATGGTCTCGAATAAATGAAAAGGTATATATTCGATCTCCATTTTTTCTGCATTCATTTTAGAAAGGTCCAAAACATCATTCACTATAGATATCAAATTGTTTGATGAATTTTCAATCAAAGAGATGAACTCGTTCTGGTCTTCTGTGGTATCCATTTGTTTAAGCAGTTTTGTAAACCCTATAATACCATTGAGCGGTGTACGGATTTCATGAGACATAGTAGATAAAAATTGACTTTTTGCCTCTGCTTCCTCTTCAATTTCTTTTCCCTTTTCCTCTAAAAGAGAAAAAATATGAGCAATATGACTATAAATTTCTTCTCTTTGTTGTATATTAATCCCCTTGTCATCATCTGCTAAATGATTGATACGATCTAGGACAGAAATAAGTGCTCTGTTTTCTCTTTTTTCTTTACGATGAGCAAACCATACATACCCTATGGCCAATAGACTCAACATAAGAATCACCAACAAAGAGATAAAAAGCCCTGTATCAGCAATATCAAACCTTTCCCACTCTCTATAACTCCAATAACCACTAAGCATCAACAATAAAACAAGAGGAACGATACGGATAGACATATCCAGCAGATTTTTTTTCAACATTTCTTCCCTTTTATATCTAAGAAATATAATAGATTATTATTTTAACATATTATCAAATGTTTTCTTCTTTACGGGAATCACCAGTAAACGATCTAAGACAAGAAAATCATTTTTTAAATGATTAGCAGTGATGATCTCTTCTGCATCTACTTCATACAATGCAGCAATACTCTCGACAGTTTCTCCCAGTGCGACATGGTGAGAGATCATATGTGACTTAAAGACTTTCTTCTTCTCTGGCAACTGATATCGGAAGTAAAAAGCGTACACTTTTTCTATAGGAATAGTGATCTTGTAAGTGGATTTCTCTTGGGGTACTCTACCGTCTTTTAAACTTTTGTTCAGACTTAAAAGTGTTTCTTCATTCATTTTTAATAATCTTGCAATGTCTTTTAGTCGTGTCCCCGCAAGTACGTCAACCTGTATGAGAGCATTTTCTAGTATTTCATCCATGTTATTGCCAAAGCCTAAAGTATAATTTTCACCTATCATAGCAACAAGAAGGATTTTTTTCATATACTGGCGCGTTTCACGAGGCAGATATTTCAAATTTCCATCAATCAAAACACTTAATTCATCTGTTCCTGCACGTTTAATGGCCCTACTTACACAACCTTCTCCACAATTGTAGGCCATTGCTGATAAATACCATTTGCCAAACTGTTTATGAAGTGTATTGAGATAATCTATCGCTGCAGATGTAGCACTGACCGTATCACACCGTTCATCATAGCTCTGGCATACAGTCAGGTTATACTCTTTTGCCGTTGCAGGCATGAACTGCCATAAACCTACAGCTTTTTTGGGAGAAACTGCATCTGTGGAAAATCCCGATTCCACCATAGAAAGATAGATAAACAGATCACTCACACCATCCTCTACAAGCAGTCCCTGCATCGTCGGTAATATCTCTTTACCACGAACTAATGAACGTGTGTAAAATGATTTTAACTTTTTTTCATGCTTTGAAACAAAAGAGATAAACTCTTCATTATAGAGATAAGATTCATCTACATCAAATTCATGAAACACATACGTATAGCTTGGGTACTTATGTTCCAATGAGATTCCATAAGCGGAACCTGCACATAGCGTATAGAAAAATAAAATACTTTTAAAATTTCTTATCCATCTATGCATGTGGATCAGAACCTAAAAAGTCTTTGAGCATTTTGCGTACTTAATGTTTCTATCTCTTCCCTACTGAGCGAAGAGAGTTCAGCCATTTTATCTGCTACAAAGGACGTGTAAGCAGGTTCATTTCTCTCTCCGCGATGGGGATGAGGCGTGAGGTATGGCGCATCAGTTTCTATCACTAATTTATCTTGAGGAATTTTAGGATAAACATTGATAAGCTTTCGAGCATTTTTAAATGTCAATACGCCACCAATACCATAATAAAAATTCTTTTTAGCAAGTTTGAGCAAAGACTCATCTGCATTATAGCAATGTAATACACCTCCCTCTTCGCCCGCATATTCATCAAGTAAAGCAAGACAATCCGCACTTGATTCTCTTACATGGACAATCAGTGGTTTTTTCAGCTCTTTTGCCCAGAGTATCTGATCTATAAAAACCTCTTTTTGCAGTTTCTTTTCTGCATCGATTTCATCTTGCGATTCCGGCAGTCTAAAATAATCCAACCCGCATTCACCAATAGCGACACATTTAGGATGAGTCACAAATCGCTCCAAATAGGTTTTATCATAGTGAGAGGCATCATAAGGGTGGACACCCACAGAAAAATAAACATTCTCATACATTTCAGCCAGATCAACAGCCCTTTGAAGAGTTTGAGGATCAGCACCGGGTATGATGAATTTTTCCACACCTTTGCGCTTGGCATTTTCTAAAACTTGTTCTATATCGTCATCATATCGTTCATCATCTAAATGACAATGTGTATCTACTAACATACCTATACCCTGCGTTTTTGAAACATTATAACAAAATTCTTGTTTTTCGTGTATGTTCCAACGCAACTGTAACATTAAATAAGATATAGTTAAGTTTAAATTATAATTGAGAAGGGCAATTATGCATTCATTAACCATTTTATCTATATTTGTTTTTATCGTCGTTTTAGTTATCTTTCTCGAATATAGAAATGAAAAAAAATATCAGGCAAAAAAGCGTCAACAGCGTCAAGCACCAACTACTAGTACTAAACGTACCACTTCTCCAGAAGAACCTAAAGTAGTCATTCCAAAACCTGAACCAGAAGTAAAACCCGAGCCTGTAGTGGAAGTCAAACCGGAGCCAGAGGTAAAAGAAGAACCAAAACCTGAATCTAAAAAAGAAGTACCTACAGAAACAAAAAAATTACCTGAGGCGAATTATCCTCAGTTCACGCATGTTCGACTCATAGAAATGGGACTTTCAGATGAAGAAGCAAAAGAGTTTGTCGGTGAACTTATCCCGCAGATCGAAACAGAAATTCCTTTGATAGAAGCAGCCATACAAGAAGAAGATTTTCATAAAATAGAAAAATTGACACATGGGATCAAAGGTTCAGCGACCAACTTGGGTACGGGCGGAGTTTCAGACCTTTTGAGTGATTACAATACCTATGTTAAAACAGGTACAGATGTTGACATAGCTAAAGCTTACCTCGAACATCTCAAGCACTATAATAATGAGCTCAAAGCACAATATCCTTAAGCTCTTAATTTTTTTGCAAACTCCAATGCTTCATCCGTGGGATTTTCTCCTGCAATGATCCTTGCTATCTCAGAAACACGGCTCACATCATTTAATATTTCCACCTTACTGTTCTGCCCTACTTTTGTTACTACAATATGTTGTCCCGCTTTTGCCGAAAGATGTGGCTGATGCGAGATCGCAAAAACCTGGTATACAGATGAGAGCTTATGTATCATCTCAGCTATAGCGATGGATTCATCACCACTCACATTGGCGTCTATTTCATCCAGTATAAGCACACCTTGTTTACTCTTATCCACAGGGATGGCCGTTGCCATCAGAGCCAAACGTACACGGTTAAATTCTCCTCCACTCAGTGTAGCTGTTTTTGAAGATCCAAGCATAACCTCTACCCTATCCATTCCGCCTTCTGTTAAAGTGTTAGAAGAGAACGCAAAAGTAAGTGAAGGAAGTTTGAGTGTTGTCAGATACTCTGCTAAAGATTTTTCTAGTGTCTTTGCTTCTTTTTGGCGTGACTGAGAGAGCTTTGAAGCGATGATCTGTAACTCTGAAAACTCTAAAGCTAAAAACGACTCCAACATACTCTTATCTTTTTCTATATTTTGATATCCGGAAAGTTCTTTCTCTTTAGATTCTTTATAGGATAAAGCTTCTTCTATACTTCCATAACGGTTCCTAAGTGTTGTAAGGTCAGCTAAACGATCCAATACTTCTTCTACATCTACCTCTTCAAGTTCATCTGCAAGATTTTCTGTCTCTTCAAAATCAGCACGAAGTTGATTCATGGCATCACTAAAGAGTGACCCGTCTTTATCTAAAAGTCTATAGACCTCTTCAACACTTGCTTCTAAAGAAAAAATGTCTGTAGCGCTTGAAAGTGCATCTTTTATCTTGTCAATGCGAGAAAGCTGCTGTTTGATCTTGAGCAACTCTTCTTCTTCACCTACCTGTGGATTGATAGAAGCTATTTTTTCTATTTCATACGTTGCATACTCTATGAGTTCAGCAAGCTTTGCTTCATCTTCTTTTATCTTTGAGAGCTGTGAAGCTTTTTCTTTATAATTTTTATAACGTTTTCTATACTCTTTGAGTGACTGTTTAAACGTTTTATCTTTACTTAGTAGCTGATCATCGATCATCTCTAAAAGTGTTTCAGACTCAAAACCCCCTTTATCACGTACAGACAAATACTTGACATAAGGCAGAAACATTTCACTCAAAGCTTTTTTAGAGATATTTTGTCCATCGATAAAGTAACGAAGCTTCTCTTTTTTAAGTGTTTTTACCGTCAGATCCCTACCAAGTTCAAAAGCATCACTTTCTAATCCGAGTGGCTTAAGCAAATTCACTTCGCACAGTGCTGCCGCACCTTGCGTACTGTATCCAAAACTGGAAAGTATCGCAGACATCAGTACAGATTTACCTGCTCCACTGGGTCCGGTTAAAACTACCAATCCATTTTCGAACTCTAATTCTACTTCATCAAAAGTAACAAGGTCACGCAGATATAAACGTTCTATCAATTCTCTTCACCCCATGAAAGTTTTTCTCTCAATACTGAGAAATAATTACGCTCTTTTCTGTGCAGAAGTTTTGCACCACGTTTTGCACCCCTGATCACCAATACATCTTCTGGAACCATCTCATAATCATCTTGTCCATCTATCACTGCAATGACACGTTCTTCAGGGGAAGAAAGTTCGATCGTAAAATCAGCAGGTACGACTAGAGGACGCTGTGTCAAAGAATGTGCCAATATAGGTGTCATAATGAGTGCTTGTGTCAGTGGATACATGACAGGGCCGCCTGCTGCAAGATTATATGCAGTTGATCCTGTTGGTGTCGCAATGATCAGTCCATCCCCTTTATAGGTATTGAATCTTTCACCATCAATAGATGCATATATGGTTGCGATCTTGGAGACTACAGGACGTGTGATAACCACATCGTTAAAAGCAAAAAACGGCTCTTTTTGACCATTTTTTCTTTGTATATAACCTTCTATCATCATACGTTCATCTATACGATATTCATCTCTGATCAGTTGTTCCAAAAACAACTCTACATCATCTATGGTCACATCAGCCAAAAATCCTAAATTGCCGGCATTGATACCCACAACAGGTTTGTTATATCCATGAGAACGACGTACCAGTGAAAGCAAAGTACCATCTCCACCCAAAGAGACTAAAAAGTCTGATTTTTCACACATTTTTTCAAAGTTAATACCTTCTAGGCCGATCCTCTGCGCTGAACGTTCTGCTAGAATCACAGAAATTCCTTTAGACTCGAACTGTGCCTTGATCCGTTCATAAAGTGTTTTTATCTCCGGGTCATTGGGTTTTAAAATAAACCCTGCTGTTTTTATCTGTGCTAATTTTTGATTACTCATTTTTTCCTGACTCTATTTAGAAATATAATTGTTAGAGTAGCATAAATGTACTGTTAGTATTTGAAAATATTTCATATTGCCATATTTTTATGAGTGAATTTAACCCTAAACTACTTTTTGATATAATCGCGCCATTATAAACAGATAGGATAGTCATGAGAACACATTATTGTGCAGAAGTAAATGAAGAACATATTGGACAAGAAGTTACCGTTGCAGGCTGGGTCTCTTCCCGTAGAGATCATGGTGGGCTTATATTCATCGACCTTAGAGACAAAGATGAAGTAGTACAGCTTGTTTGCGATCCGGCAGACAATGCGAATGCGCATAAAATTGCTGAGGAAGTAAGAGATCAATTCGTATTGATAGCTAAAGGTAAAGTACGTGCCAGGGGTGAGGGACTGGAAAACCCTAAACTTAAAACGGGAAAGATCGAGATCGTAGTTGATGATCTCAATATAGAAAACCGTTCTAAACCTATGCCTTTTGACCTCAATGATGACAAAGTAAATGAAGAGATCAAACTAAAACACCGTTATTTAGAACTGCGTACACAAAAATCTTACGATATCTTCAAGCTTCGTTCAAAAGCGACTATCGCTGCACGAAACTCACTTGATGCACTGGACTTCCTTGAAGTTGAAACACCTATCATTACCAAATCTACACCTGAAGGTGCGAGAGATTACCTTGTACCTTCACGTGTACATCCTGGTGAATTTTATGCACTTCCACAGTCACCACAGCTTTTCAAGCAACTTTTGATGGTTGGTGGTTTCGACCGTTACTTCCAAATAGCAAAATGTTTCAGAGATGAAGACTTGAGAGCAGACAGACAACCTGAATTTACGCAAATAGATGTTGAAATGTCTTTCTGTGATCAGGAAGACGTGATAGCAGTCGCTGAAAAACTGATACACAATGTATTTTCAGCTTGTGGTTTTGATATTCCTACTACGTTTAAACGTATGCCTCACTTTGAAGCAATGGAAAAATACGGTTCAGACAAACCAGACATGCGTTATGATCTGGCAATGGTAGATGTGATAGACATTTTTGAAAGATGTGATAATGAGATCTTCTCAAAAATAGCAAAATCACCTAAGAAAAATCGTATCAAAGCACTCAAAGTACCAAAAGGTGATGAGATCTTTTCAAAACGTCAAATGAAAGGGTTTGAAGACTATGTACGTAAATTTGGTGCATCAGGTCTGGGTTACTTCCAAATGAAAGAAGATGGTCTTAAAGGGCCACTTGCCAAATTCTTCACGGAAGAAGATATTCAGGCTATCGTCGACAGATGTGAGCTTGAAGTAGGTGATGCTGTCTTCTTTGGTGCAGGTGAGAAAAAACTCGTATGGGATTACATGGGCCGTTTCCGTATCTATCTTGCAGAAACTATGGATATCATTCCTAAAGATACTTTTGAATTCTTATGGGTGATGGACTTCCCTATGTTCGAAGTGGAAGAAGGTAAGGTCAAAGCACTTCACCATCCATTTACACAACCAAAATCATTGGATTATGAAGACATCGAAGAGATAGAGTCTATCGCTTATGATATCGTACTTAACGGTACAGAGCTCGGTGGTGGATCTATCCGTATCCATAAAGAAGATGTTCAATCAGAGATATTTAAGCTCCTTGGTATTGATGAAGAAGAAGCACAAGAGAAGTTCGGATTCTTACTTGATGCACTCAAATTCGGTGCACCACCACATGGTGGTTTTGCCTTAGGCCTTGACAGGCTTATCATGCTGATGACTGGTGCTTCAAGTATCCGTGAAGTCATCGCATTCCCTAAAACACAAAAAGCACAGTGTCTTCTTACACAAGCACCAAGCGTAGTAGATGCAGAACAGCTTAAAGACCTGAGCCTTAGAATCAGACAAACACCAACAGCATAAAATAAAGGAAAGAAAAACTATGAAAAAACTATTTTTAATCATTGGCGCACCAGGTTCAGGAAAAACAACAGACGCAAGCATTATCGCT
>Ga0210109_1000052_pt1 | contig 20342 bp, 22 predicted proteins | sample China_Bullhead_C_FD_184857 | JGI IMG/M metagenome (GOLD analysis project Ga0210109, IMG submission 184857) | Wetland microbial communities from San Francisco Bay, California, USA, that impact long-term carbon sequestration -... | ecosystem: Environmental > Aquatic > Marine > Wetlands ...
TAACTATCCAAAAGAGCATAACGGCAGCGAAGCAGAGGATGAAATTCCAGCTTCCACCGAACTCGGCCACCCTGTCCGCCATGCGTTGGCCGAGGGTCAGTTGTTCTTTGAAATCGGTGTTTATGTCCCGGGAAAGTAACTCTTGCTCCGTCAGACTTCTCACCACCTCAGACTCGAGGAGAGATAGTTCCCCTTTATCCGCCTCGAGAACGTCTTCAACATACTCTGCCCTGAAGTGATTTAGGTCATTGAGGCAAATATAGCCAGAGGCAGACCAGTCAGGGATTTTTTTTCGAATAGTCTCAACCACTGAGGGACGAACCAGTTCAGCATAAAGAACCTCGTCCATGGTTTTCGCTTGCTTACACACCTGACAGTTAACCGTTTTTTCTGTATGTTTTTTCATGGTTGCTCCCTCGTCCAACTTTCCGCAGCAAAAGCGGTATAAAGTAAAGAATCCAGGTCCGGAGGACCCGGCTTTGAGCTGTCCCCAGAGCTGTTCTTTATTTGATACGCGAGTCTGCTGGAGTAATGGAGTGGTGGAGTAATGGAGTAATGATTAAAGACTTATTCAAGTTGAAATTCGGGCTTTAGCTTTTTTCAACACTCCAATACTCCAGTACTCCAAAACAGCTCGACATCTCTACCGGCAAAGCCATTTGACTGTGAACTGGCCCAAACGACCAGGTTTCCAGGACCCTAATGAATGAGCAGTGGCAAAGCTGCTCTGGATCTGATTATTATTGTTTGATAGAATTCTAAAACTGCGCTAACTTGGCCCAGGCTGATACTTTATCAGCAAAAGCCGCACCAGTGAAAAAATGATTTACTACCCATCCATACCAGACAAGTGGTCGAGGATAAAACCTACCACTTGTTGATATTACCGTGTGCATCATGTCCCGGCTAGAAATCATTCTTACCTTAACAGCATTTCTACTCCTCCTTATATACCACGTTCATCTTATTCACCAACTACGCACAGCACCCATGACAACCTCCATAGGCCTCACCAACCACCTGCGACTGGAGTGGGTGCAATCTACCTACCTCACCAAAGTTCTTAACCGCGGGACCACTCATTACACCCTGGGCATGAGAGCGTATTACCTTGCTGTTCCATTCGTCCTCTGGCTCTTTGGTCCCACCTGGATGCTCGCGGGTGCAATCTTAATAACAGCCATTCTTTACAAGGAAACCATCCTGGGAGATGAGCTGAAGCAACTGATAGAGAAAAGGTCTGCCCCAGCCTAAGTGCCCCACGGGAGATTCGGAGCCCCGTCGAGATCAACAGTGACACCTCAAGTGCGAGGAGCGTTACCTCCAATGACACTGGAATCTATTGTTGACACCTATGGTTATGTGGCCGTGTTGCTTGGTACATTCCTCGAGGGCGAGACCATTCTAGTGTTGGGAGGCTTCGCAGCCCATCGGGGTTATCTGGCGCTGCCAGGGGTTATCCTTGCCGCCTTCATTGGCAGCCTTTGCGGCGACCAGCTCTTTTTCTTTCTGGGCCGCAGACATAGTCAGGCGGTTCTGGCCAGGCGCCCCGCATGGAAGGCCCGGGCTGACCAAGCCAATAGGCTGCTTGAACGCTTCCGGACGCCCTTCATTTTGATTTTTCGTTTCTTGTATGGACTGCGTACGGTATCTCCTTTCGTGATTGGCATGAGCTCCGTGCCAGCGCGTCAGTTCATCCCTCTCAACGCCATTGGAGCATTGGTCTGGGCGGTCGTGGTGGGCACGGGTGGCTATCTGTTCGGCTCGGCTCTGGAGGTGGTGATCGGAGAGGTCAAACGCTACGAAGTTGAAGCCTTGCTCGCCATTGCTATAATAGGAATATTAGTCTGGATCTCACACTTCTACCGGCGCAGGAAACGTACAACTTCTTCTCAGTCATCGCAAAATTCATAATAGGACTGTTTTCAAGATCTCGTTTGGGACCATATGACTGCCTTTTTTCACCCAGCAGGAGCAGTGTATCTAGTTTTTATCCTCTAACGGTCTTGGTGCTCCCATAGGTTCCTACGTGTTTTATTGCGATCATGTTAGTGACAGTTGTGGCGAATATCGTCTTTGCAAGAACTACGAACAGAATTTTTTACCAAAAAGTAAAGTTTTGAGATGCAAAGTGCGCTTGTCTCAAAACATTACCCGTTCAGGTGAATACCCCTGTACAGGGTAGGTCCACTGTATTTTCACTAATCTTGGAACCCTTATGTCTGGAGGTGTCAAGGGGGTTGTCTCAAAGTGATTCGCGTATGTACATAAGACAGGTAAACTCTTTTGAAGTTAACAGGCTTAAGCCAAGAAGCAATTCCGTTTCTTGGTTGGTTAGCGTCCGTCCGGAAACCTGCCAAAGCATCTCAGCATTTTTAGTGATGGAACGTTGCAATTTCATGACCGTGCCTTCTCTTCGCACAATTGTGTGGATCCTCATTTCATGTTAATCTTCTGCTGGCAGATAATCCCTCTGAAAGTCACCGGATTTTCCTGGCCACGGATTGCTCTGAAACATGTTTATTGATTGTTAACCATTCGGGGAAAGCTCGAAGGTCTATCCTTTACCTGGGAGATCTAAATGGATCCACTTATTCTTGCAAAGTTAGTTGGCATAGTCCTGCTCATCACAGGAAACGCCTTTTTTGTGGGCTCTGAAATCGCCCTCACTTCGGCGCGGCGCAGCCGTATTCGTCACCTCGTTGAGCAAGGAAACAAGACGGCAAACGTCGTGCAGGTTCTGCACGCCGAACCGGAGCGCTTCTACTCGGTAACCCAGATTGGTATCACTCTGATGTCGTTGGCCCTAGGGGCGATTGGGATCTCCACAGTAAGCGCGATAATAAATCCATCTATAGCGTTCATTGTCGGACATCTTTCCCTATTAGTACCTCCCACCAAGGCCCACCCCGTCGCCCTAACCACTGCCCACATTGTTGCTTTTCTCTTCATCTCCTCGCTTCACGTTGTCGGTGGCGAGCTGGCCCCAAAAGTCTATGCTTTCCACAGGCCGGTGCGGAGCAGCCTCGCTGTGGCGCGAACTATCAACCTGCTCTACCGGTTGCTCTACCCATGTATCTGGCTGCTCAACCATGCTTCCAACGCTCTGTTGAGACTGTTTGGACAACGAGATCTAGTGGGTCCCAAAGGGGGACACCTGTCAATCTCGGAAGAGGAGCTGCGCTCAATTCTGGCGGCGAGTGGATCAGAAGGCATCCTCGACGCGGCGGAAACAGCGATGATTCAGGGCGTCTTCGATCTCGATGAACACACGGTGCGAGAAGTTATGGTTCCGCGCACTAAGGTCGTCGGACTGAGCAAGGACATGACCATTCGGGCATTCCTTAAGATTTTCCGCCAAGAAAGACACCATCGTTATCCGGTATACGACTCCAATATGGACAATATCGTCGGCATGCTCACCATCAAGGAACTGCTCAACAGCTTCAACCCTGAGGGGGGAGCGGAAGAGATCGAAAGGTCGATCAGAGAGATTATGCTGCCTCCTTATCTGGTCCCTGAGTCCAAGCCACTCAGTACCCTGCTCACCGAGTTTAAAACAACGCGGCAGCAAATGGCGATAGTCATAGACGAATTTGGGGGAACCGCCGGCATCGTCACCCTGGAGGACATCCTGGAGGAGATCGTGGGAGAGTATGAGGACGAATTCTCGCCAATCCCCGCATTCATAAAGACAAAGGGAAAGGATGGAAAGACCCTGATCGACCCCAGCATCCGCTTGGACGATCTGGAGAAGATGATGGAGTGCTCCTTCCCGGAGGGGGAGTACAATACGTTGGCAGGGTTTATTTACCACCACCTCGGTCGGGTGCCGGAACTCGAAGACTCTATAGAGCTTCCCAAATGTAAAATCGCTGTGGAGCGCATGGACGGTCATCGAATAACCCTGGTCAGCCTCGAGGGACCGATCCTCGAAAAAGATACGGAACCCGGGGAGTCGAAGGTGACGCGGAAAACCTCGGAAAGTCCGTGAAATGTCTGAAGGGATAGAGTCCATATGGTGATTTAGTTTACAGGCAAAGCACAGACCAAGAGTACGGGAGAAAAGGGTGGTAACCCGGGCAGCAGTCCTTTCATATCAGTATGTTTTTTCCACACTAAGGTTGCTGCCCTGGATGCCTGGAACCGGCTTTCCAGTTGAATGAAGTGGGAACTCTCGATTGGGGGGACAACCACACCGCAGCTGTGCAACCTTGGACGCTGGTGTCACATATAGGATATAGTAATGTTGAAAAAGGGAGGGCAAAGATGGTGAGTGGAAACAGCAAAGACGTTGTGGTAACCGACATTCGCATGCCGTTCGGGTCCATGGTGGTCTTTATGGTGAAATGGGCCGTCGCCGCCATTCCCGCACTCGTGATTCTGACAGCCATATGGTGGGTAACCGTTGCGCTGTTTGGCGGTATGGGAATGATGGTTGGAATGGGGCGATAATCTTATTTCATCAACTTCGACGTTCCGCAATCGCACTGAACTTCAGCTCTTTGGAGGAGGCAAGCCATCAAAAATCAACCCCCTACCGTAGATAATGTAAAGCCAAAGTCCGCCCTAAGCCCCTGTTGGGCTTTTGAGGTCCCCATGCCTAGCAGTCTTCTGAGCCAGTTCCTCAGTCGAAATGATCTAACCCGTCTTTCGGTAATACTGCGTTGCCTCCGGAAGTAGTTCTTTGATTTTTCTTATCCTGGTTTCGTCCGATGGGTGAGTACTCAGGAATTCCGGTGGTGCTTGGCCGCCTTTCATTTTCGCCATTCTCTGCCAGAAGTCCACTGCCTCATTGGGATCATAGCCGGCCATGGCCATAAATATCAGGCCGAGGTGATCCGCTTCCGATTCGTGCAAACGGCTGTAAGGCAGCAATATTCCGACTTGCGACCCCATGCCATAAACAGCCATCCACAGTTGGCTGGTTTGGGACGGATTTTGTTCGAGAGCCACCGCCAGCGCCATACCCCCCATCTGAGTCAGCAGACCCTGACTCATTCTCTCGTTGCCGTGTCTCGCCACTGCGTGGGCTATTTCGTGTCCCATGACTGTGGCCAAGCCGGCTTCATCCCTGGTGATCGGCAGAATTCCCGTGTACACCACAACCTTCCCACCAGGCATACACCAGGCATTTACCTCCTCGCTCTCCACAAGATTGAATTCCCAGGCATAACCATTCAGTTGGTTTGACAAGTTTTTCTGCTGGAAATATTGCTCCACTGCTTTTTGAATACTAGTTCCAACCCTTTTCACCATCTGGGTCTGCTCTTGATTGGTACTCAACTTATGCTCCCCAAGAAACTTGTCGTACTCTTGAAAGCTCGTAGAGAGCATGGTGGAGTTGGGAACTATATCCAGCTGCTTCCTGCCAGTTATGGGAACCGTACTGCACGCCACCAAAACAAAGGCCGCAATGGCCATCACCATTACTTTTCCTCGCAAGGATCTCATTACAGCCTCCTACTCAAAAATATTGTCTCTGCCCCCGGGTACATTGCCTCTAGCTGCTCAGCTACCTGCTGCAGCTCGAGATCTAAATGGCTCCTGGTGCGGGCACTTGGGAGCTATGATTTGGTTTTACCTTCAATCACCGAGTATATTTGATTCCGTTTGAGCAAGCAAAAGCCTTGCTCTTATCAATTTCTCATAAAGACGTTGCACCTTGGCCGAATCACCGGCATCTACCGCCTTCAATAGATCCCCCTCGATTTCAGCCACTTCAAGACGCTTGTAATAGTCCAATGACTCCTTGAGATGGGCGAGGACGATTTTCCCCGTCAAGATGGGATGATTATTGGTAACGTTCGCATCTTCAAATCTTATTCCGTGCTCGAGTTCCACTTCGAGACCCTGGCGAAAGTCCTCGATGTCAATGTTCATTCCCTGGGTATTGACTGCAGCGAGGATTATCTCTGCCTCTTCCGATAATACTTCGACTTTCTCTAAAGCAGTCCAGTCCCTGAGGCCCAATACCTTGCACACCCTTTTCACCTCATCAACCGTTATGTATTCAGAAAGTTCCATAAAGTTCTCCCCCCATCCTTCTCCTGCCGTAACTCTTATCCTCACCACCATGCCGGGCTTGCTCAGCTTTGAGTAGTTGCAACCAGGCTATTTCCCCCCAGAGCTAAGAATGTAGTCCGCCAGATCTTTCCGTGCCGCCTCAGATATCTCCTTGGTTTTTTCGAGTTTGCTCTCCATCACCTGCCGCTTGCCCAGATCCATCAGGGGCTCCGTTTCGCCTTTAAGATACTGAACAAGCCGCTGCTGCTGTCCATTATAGGCCTTGGCAATCTCGGGGAGCGACGGGCCAGCGGATCTTCTGTCCGGTTTGTGGCAGGTATTACACCTCAAAGACTGGAATGACGCCTCACCTCCCGTATCAGCCGCCCACAGCATCGTTCCCCACATTAGACAACCACAGGCAATCAGACTCATCAGAATAAAAGGTCTCATGAGAAGCCTCCCCGTTGTGTGGTTCATTGTTTGAGCTTTATCGAATGTTTCGAAGTCCCCGGAAGAGACACCGGCTTTTTCTCTACCTCGTAAGTCAGGACCACCATCCAGTCTGAATAGGAGGAATCAATTTCTTTGAGTGATTCCACCACCTCCCTTTTGAAACCTCCTTCCAGGGGGCCACCCTGCCCCGGCCAGATGCGAAATTTCACCCGGAGGAATTCCTTGCCAGAGCTGGTCTTAAACCTCCCCTCAATTGTTGGAGGAGTTATGAGAATGCCCGGAAACTGCTCATAGGTGGCCTCGACAATGGAGCGGACTCGATCCTCGATCTGTTTTACTTTGACGCTGTCACCAAGAAGATTGATATCCGCAATGGCGCGGACATAACCACGCTCGTACCTGACCACGTTTGTAATAGTTCTATTGGGGATAAACACCTCAGCTCCCATGAAATTGGTCAGCACGGTAAAGCGGATTCCTACCTTCTGCACAATGCCCGTTTGACCCGCAATCTCCACCATATCACCCACGTCGCAGAGATCGGAGAAAATGACCGTGAGTCCGGTCACCACATCCTGGACCAGTCCCTGGGAACCGAAACCTACAGCAAGACCAATAATAGATGCACTTGCAAGGTAGGCGGTGAGTGATATGCCGAATTCCTTCAGCACCAGCCCCACGGCGATGAAGTACATGGCAAATACGACGATGCTCACGGACAGGCTAGTAACGGTTCTGGCCTTAGAAAACGTGGTGCTCACCCGAGAGGCCATAACCCGCTGGCCCAGTCGACGAACGAGCCGCACCAGGAGATGTACTCCTCCGGCGATGGCAAGGATCACGATGATACGTAAGACTACGTGGCTTTGCGGAAGCAAGGGACGCATTAGACCTCTTTTGCCAGCCTTACATCAAAGGCTGGGGCTTGGGTCAGGAGCTGAAGATTCTATTTTTAATAGCACGCCGTTCTTTATGATCAACCACAAATCGAATAGTGAATTCCACCCAATTTTCGTTGGCAGTGATAGTTATTGCCGGTTCTTCCTTTGCAGCTTCAATCATATATTTGTCTATAATCTTTTCCCATGCCTTCTGCGCATAGATCGCATACTCTCTCACCACGCCCTTGACAAGGCGCTGCAATACGTCTCTCGCAACTTGCATATCACTTCCATACTTCACCGGCAGAACAATCTCATCCCACACAAAAGGAAAGTCACTGGTATAGTTGAACACCGGCTCTTTAAAGATAAAGCTATTTGCCACCCGCACAATTCTTCCGTTGTACAGATCCGCTAATGCACAACCCAAACTGCCATCCCGGCACAGTCCTGCAGGACCTTGCTTGTAATACTGCCCATAAAAAACTCTTTCACCCCTGAGCGGCCCCGCCTCCCGAGAACTACGGTTCCACAGCCTGCGCCCCGGGCCTCTTCGACGATATCACTTGCCGCACTCCGGCTTCCATCCACCACCTTGGTGGTTATCTGATCCTCGCGTAATCCGGCCTCAAGAAGCATTTCTTTTGCCTTTTTCATCTGCGGACCTATCTGCTCTCCAGCTTTGTTCCTCCAGAGCTCTTCGAGCTCCGGAGCAGCCTCGATTACCTCCTGCGGGACGAAGCGTCTCAAGTGCCGCTTGGAATGAAAAAGAGTCACCTGACAGTCGGTTCCTGAAAGCATGAACCCGGCATGATCCACTGCCCTGAGTGCATTCTCCGAACCGTCCATGGCAATGAGCACCCGTTTTGACTTAACTCCACCTTCCACTACCCATACCGGACACACACGGCAGTACTCCAGAATCTTGTTCGCCACTGCTCCGGCAAAAAAGGCCTCCAGTCTACTTCTACCTTTCGCACTGATGAGCACACTGTCAGCTCTTTTGTCCGCTGCCAAGTTGCATATGTCCAAGGCTATGCCACTCTGCTTTTTCCGATGCAATGACCTAATTTGTTCCTCCTCGAACCCTTTTTTGCGGAGGACGTCCTTTGCCTCAGAGAGAATGCGCTCAGCCACCTGGATACTCTTCTTTTCGACGTTAAGCAGTCTTAGCTTCGTCTGACGGTTAGCATCAGCAACGAGGATCTGGGGCAAAGTAGGCAATACATGAAGGAGAACGATCTCCAGACTAGACTTGGCTCCGTACATCAGCCCTAAGTAGTCTAGGGCCTTCAGTGCATTTTCGGAACCATCCACACCAACGACAATCATTTTGGCTAAATCTGACGACATGAGGTTTTTCCTTCCTCTACCTTGGCTATCACTGTGCTCTCAGGTCCCCAGAAAACATAACATTCTTTGCACCTGATCCTGTCGATTTGGAATCGTCTCAAGACAGTATTCGCTAGAACCATTTCTTTCTTTTAAAATAGGCTATCATGGCGATCAAAACCACTGACACGACAATCCAGAAAACTAAATAAGCATACCTCCATTCCAGCTCCGGCATATACTTGAAATTCATTCCGTAAATGCCGGCAAGGAAGGTCATGGGAATAAATATAGTTGCAATAATTGTTAATACTTTCATAACTTGATTCATTCTATTCCCTACACTTGATAAATAGATATCCAGCATGGCGGATAGCATGTCTCTAAAGGTTTCTATGGTATCAATTGCTTGAATTACATGATCATATACATCCCTTACATAAACGAAAACGTCTTCTTTAATCAAATGCGACTCACTCCTTGCCAAACCGCCTATTACTTCACGTAAAGGCCAAACCGACTTGCGGAAAAAAAGCATGTCCCTTTTTAGGTGCTGGATGATTTGCAGGTCTTCTTGCTTGGGCTCAGACACCAACTCTTCTTGCAATGATTCGATGTGTTCTCCAAGTCCCTCCAGGATTGTGTAATAGCTATCCACGATGGCATCAATCAGGGCATAGGCAAGATAATCGCTACCTTTCTTTCTAATTCGGCCTTTACCGTTTCTCAACCTTTCCCTGACTTGCTCGAAAACATCTCCTTGTCTCTCCTGAAAGGAGATGACGAAATTGGCTCCAACAATTAAACTAATTTGTTCTCCCTCCAGCTCATTCTCCTCTTCATTAAAAAAAAACATCCTCAAGACAATAAACAGATGATCGTCAAACTCATCAAATTTTGGCCTTTGATGAGTGTTCACAACATCTTCTTGAAGCAAAGGATGAAGAACAAAATGAGCCCCGAGCTTTTCGATAACGTCGACTTGATGAACACCATCTATGTTGATCCAAGAAATAGATGGAGTATCCTTGTAGGGAAAACAGTCTTCAATGTTCTTGATTTCTCTTTCCGCATATTGATTCTCATCGTAATCAATAAGTGTGATCCTAATCTCCTCTACTTTTTTTTCCCCCACAAAAACAACAGTTCCTGGTGCCTGACCGACCTTCTTCGAACTCTTTTTCAGAAAGAGAGACATGGATTTTCGCCTCCTTAAAGATGGATGGAATCAGATCTCTATGGGTTTTTGCTCAAAGTGGCTTGGGCATCCCCGTCGCGGCTCAAAGCCGGTCCTACATGCCCTAATTCTATCTGTGGAATAAACTTTCAGCCTCGATTTAAGTCAATAATGGATGACCCCTGTCGGTCTAGTAAAAAATCCCTGGCAACACGAAATTCGATAGCATCGCTGCGTAGGGAGAGGACTTCAGAAAATCCACCATATCTTGGCCCGGTCATTATGCTGCAGCCTTAAACATGTCTTACCAGTCAGAGACGTCACTACTAACCTGCTCCAGGTTGAAACTCTAGCCCGGATGTTTCATGAATTGCTGTCGCGAGACCACGAAACTGGGAACCCGCTTGCGGGACTGAGCGGAGCGCAGCGAGCGCGAAGAGGATGGGCGTGCCACGCGCAGCGCAGGCGCTTGCGCCGCGTGCCGGGCAACCGTCCCGCGGTACTGCGGGATTGGTTCCGAGGCGTACCTGAACGGTACGTCGCAGGGACCGCCTGTCCTGAGCCTGTCGAAGGAACACCCGAGGACGCCTGGAAGGGCGGCCATATCCGTGGTCGCAGCAAGTGATTCATGAAATATCCGGGCTAGCGGTTGGTCATAGATCGGTTTCATTCCTTCACTATAATCCTCCGCATAATCTAGAAATTCAACTCATAGCCTATGCCGAGGACAAGAGCCGTGTCGGAACTCTTGTTCCCCTCCGGCGGATCACTCTTGTATTTGTAGTCTACCCGAAAATTGAGAAAGAAGTTCTCCACCAGGGCAAGGCGGACACCCTGCTCAGTGCGGAGATAAGCACCTACATCCGAGCTCAGGTCATAGTAGAATTCGTGCAGGTGAAAAAAAACTAACTTCTGTGGAATTATATGGAACCTGCCTCCCGCAGCCCACCTGGCGGCCAGGTACTCGTTGTCGTCTTCAGTGTCATAGTCCTCGTAGAAATAGGCCGGACCCAATTCGGCGAACAGGCCGGCAGTCTCGGTGTCGATAAACTGGTAACCAGGCCCCGCAGAGGTGATAAAACGAAGGTCAAGGTCCTGGAATTTGTCATATTCAGCAAAAGGCCGCAGGTAAGTGTAGACTTTTTCAGTCCAGAAGTAGTCATATTTTGCGCCGGTCAGCCAGTTCCGCTGGTCTTCTTCTCCCTCGCTCTCGCCATAGTTGAACTTACCCTCCAAATAAAGGCGCTGATTCTTGGACCGGGCCTGAAACTTAGCGGATGAATTGAAAGTCTTGCTCCGGGTGTTGCCGCTATTAATAGCTCCACCCACGTCAACGAGTGCCTTATACGTTACTGCGGGTGGGGGTGGGGGCGGGTTGATTGCCTTGAGATCTGCAAAGGAAATCTCTGTTGTTTCTCCTGTTTCTTGATCGAGCAATTGGATAGAGCCAAGAGCCGGGCAGGTAACGTGGCCGACTAGTTTCTCGTTGTTTCTTAAGAGAAGTGTCACCTCCTTATCACTGCTGACGCAAACTACCTTGTCAAATTTCACTTTGATCTTTTTGGCATAGTTGGTCTCGACGATGAGTTGCTCATCTTCGGTGCTGAGTATCTCGCCGGTCAACAGGTCTCCATTTTTTAGGTAGACCTCGTCAGCCAGAGCTGAATTGGGGAACAGGAAAAGAGAGGAAAAGCATAAAACCGCGGTCACAACTATGGTCCCAAAGAGTATAGTTGCTTCGGCTCTAAGCCGCTTCAGCAAGGTGTTGTTGAGAAAAGCTTGTTCAGGCGGGGACATAATGCTGCTCCGAATGTACCAGGTTTATCCTTTCGTTTCTTCCGATGCATGGACCTACCACTTGTGTCCAATCGAACCAAGTCCTTTAGGTCCAAAGCCTAACGTGCTGCCTTGAAAATTATGGGTGGTGGATTGACAACCCTCTAATCCGGTTTCCATAACGACTTTCCTCCTTGATCCACCGTTGCGCTTCAGGGGCTTCGAAGTTGAGGTGGACCCAAAGCAATCCGGCTGTAGGCTTCCATTGCCGAATCTCCTTCCACCCGACTCTTTGCCCGCCGCCTTTGCCGTCAAGTATAAAGGCGGCTATCAGTCCGTCATTGTTCACCATGACTTCCTCCTAGGTCAAGCTGGTTCAATAAGGATGAGAGAGCTAAACAGACATTTTCTCATGAACCGGAAAATCCTTCAATCCTTGGCGTTCTTCAGAAAATCCAGCGCCGTCCGCACGAGCACACCCTCGCCTTAAGAAGATTGCTCGGTTACTTGGCGACCCTCGATCTCCCGCGGGAAAAGGTCCCGAAAAGTAAACCCGCTATGAGCCCCACACCCATTGACCCAAGTATCATCAATGCCCGGGGCAGCGAAAACTGCCAGAGCAAAAACTGCACGGTCACAATCTCAGCATTTTGCAGGGCAACAACTGCCACCAGTCCCAGCAATATCAATCCGAATATAAGTTTTATTTTCATTTGGTTCTCCTTCTGCGGGATTGGCAAATGGTCGCTATGAAATGGAATTTGCTTTTGTCACGTGCGAACGAGCCGCACCAGTACAGGTGCTCCTCCGGCAATGGCAAGGATGACGATGATACGTAAGACTGCCTGGCTGTGCGGAAGCAAGGTACGCCTTAGGCCTCTTTTGCCAGCCTTACATCAAAGGCTGGGGCTTGGGTCAGGAGCTGAAGATTCTATTTTTAATAGCACGCCGTTCCTTATAGTCAACCACATATCGAAGAGTGAATTCCAGCCAATTTTCGTTGGCAGTGATAGTTATTGGTTAAGATAAGCCTTTAGACCGGCTGTTTCATTGGTTCTGCGAAACCGACTGGGACAGTTGTCAGGATCTGGCCGGACTTCCACGCCCTCCTACTCGAATATTGAGGATTTCGACCAACAGGGAAAAGGCCATGGCGAAATAGATGTAGCCTTTGGAAATGTCTTTACCGAGACCATCAGCAACCAGTACCACCCCCACGAGCAACAAAAAAGAAAGGGCCAGCATCTTGAAAGTCGGGTGCCGCTCAATGAAGTTGGTGACGGTTTCCACGAAAACAAACATGGCCACCACCGCAGCAACAACCGCCGCGATCATAATGACCACGTGTCTTGCCATGCCCACAGCCGTGATCACCGAATCCAGGGAGAAAACGACATCGATGAGCATTACCTGGAAAATAACTCCCGAGAAAGAGGCGGCGGTGCGACCCGGAGAGTGCGATTTGCCCTTGTCCTCCAGGTTGTGATGTATCTCATAGGTTGATTTACCAATAAGGAAGAGACCCCCGGCAAGAAGGATCAAGTCACGCCCGGAAAAGGCGTGCCCGAATAGTTGAAATAACGGTTGCGTCAGTCTCATGATCCAGGTGATGGTCAGGAGGAGGAGAATACGCATGATCATGGCGGCAAAAAGTCCCAGGCGACGGGCTCGCACCTGCTTGGCTAGATCCAGTTTCCCGGTAAGAATCACCAGAAAGACAATGTTGTCTATTCCCAGTACGATCTCGAGCATTGTGAGTGTGAGCAGGGCGATAATGTTTTCGAAGGTGAGCAATTCTATCATGAGGACGAACCCCCTCTTCTCTCTTGTCTTGTTGGTAAACTCTTAGAAGGACTTCGGGCAGGATGTGCTCTCAGCTGGCCTTTGTGGCACCAGCCAACTCTTTCTTCACGGCCTTGGCCTCGATGTAGATCTTGGTTGCTGTGGGCACGGCTTCTTTCACTCGAGATTCGATCCGGACAATTGCAGCTTCCGGCTCATCGGTTGAAAGGTGGCCGACAAACTCCACATCGATGTTTGCCAGGTCTAAGTCGATTTGGCTCATGGGACCAAGAGTTCAACCCGGGGGGTGGCCTTTTCTCTGGCGTCGTACTCTGGAAGACAGACCAAGAGACGATCGTCCTCGATCCCATGATTCTTTACCAGATATTCCTTGATTCCTGCTGCACGCTGTTTCGCCAACCTTCCCAGTTGTTCGTCTGCCGTGAGGGGCTGCAGCTCCTCTGGATATGGTTCGACTTCGGGAGCGTCTGGGCTTCCTTCCACAGCGGTCGGCTGCTCTGGTCCCTTTTTTCCTGAGGTTTCCTTCTGGTCATCCTTGTCAGCTTCAGTGGCCAGGCCACAGACTTTGATGCGGATTTCAGGTCGCGTCTTCAGCAACTCCGCTACCCGCTCCAGGTAAGGGACAGCATTCTCGGAAATCGTCTCCATGCCAGGATCGAAAAATACCGGGTCCAAGCGCAAAGCGGTAATCTTTGTACCAGCCATCATGCCCAGCTCAACAACTGTCATCATGGTGCCGTAGGGCTGGAAGATGTATTTTAGGTAGCTCACCGCAGCCTTGGTCATACCCTTGACCAAAGCCTGATTAAATGCTTCAGTAAAATTAAACGTGGGGTCAGTAATGTTGCCCGTGATGGGTACTTTCAGCTTGATTTTGTTTTTACTATCCTTTAGCACGGCGAGAGCGGTAGGCAGGGGAACTCTGAGCTGCCGTTCGAATTGCTCCATAATCTTGGCGTCAGCCGGGGCGACCTCCGCATTGCTAATTGTGAATTTACATTTTCCTTTGAGGTCTCCTTGAAGGCTTTGAAGCTCGATGTCTGTGTCCAGATGGCCACTTGTTACTTTGTAGCCGATCAGCCGAACCACATAGGGAGACAGGCCTGGCAGGTCGAGATCATCAATCGTGGCGGCAAGATCGAGGCCCAGACGCTGGGTAAACGGTGTCACCTTTCCCTGAATTGACACATCCGCATACTCGTCTATCTTGCCAACCAGGCTCACAGTGCTGGGCTGCTCGGGCTTGCCGGAGTCCAGTCCGGTCAGGCTCGCCTCACTGATCGTAACCCTGGTTTTAAAGGGTGGCGATACCCCCCTGTCTTCGAAACGGAACAAGCCTTGGTCAGCAATTCGCGCCTGCGCGATTTTGACGACAACAGGTCGTTGGCTTTTACCTGTTTCGCTCCTTTTACTTTCTTTGGCTGGCAGAAACAACCCTCCAATCGGCTGCCAGTTACCCTGGGAATCGCGGCGAAGCAAGGAACTGATTCCTGATAGCTCCACTGACTCAATAGAAATCTCTCGCGCTTCTGCCAGCTCAACATCCCTGAGTATTACTCCAGAAGCGCTGACCAGAGAAGGCTCGTCGCCAGGTTGTTGATTATCTTGCAACCGCTGAATTAAATGCAGCTGTTCAACGTGCACCTCTGGGACCTTGGGTGGAGATATTCTTAAGGCTAAGCTCGCCTATGCCAACCAATCTTAACCTTCGCCTCATGTCATCCATATTTACATGGCGCAGCCCCAAATCACCAGCCGCCTGCAGCAAGCCTGGTTGATTCTCTTTGCCGTAATCCACTTGGCCCGCCCAGACAAAATCGCCCACGTGCAAGTCCAACCCTTCCTCCATGGAGCGAACGGCTAGGTCAGTACCCTTTAATTTCCCTTGGGCACTCAACCCAGATGTCTTAATCCGAATAGCTCCGTCCCACTCCATGTCTCGGCCGGCTATATCGACACCTTTCCTAGGAACTTTTATTTGCCTAAAGGAAACTGCGCCATCCTGCGAAAAACTAATGCCCCTATCATTCTCCTTTTTCACAACCAGGCTACTGTTGATGCTAAGCTCACCCTGTACTCCTTTGAGGTATGGCGCAGCCAGTTCGGCGAAATCCTGCAACGAAAGCGCTTCCAACTTCAAATTTCCACTTACCCTTGGCAGGGTGGCAAAGGGAAAGAAGTCTGCTTGCACTTTCAAACTTGCCTCGTTTATTTTTCCCTTAAAATCCAGACGGGCTGCTTGCTCTTTGTCCCAACTCCTCAGCCTGCTCATGGTAGCCTTGTCTACGGTCAGCTTCAATTTCAGAGCGCCCAGCAGGTGCTCAACCTGGCTGTTGCGAATTTCGAGCTGGTTCAAAGTGAATCCCCAAGCCGATTCGGTCGATTTGGCTGCTACTGCTTCTGCGGCCGCCAGAGCCAGGCCGCCTATGCGCCAGCGTCCTTTCTCATTGTGATCAATAATTACTGTGGTATCCTTAATGCTGAGCTTCTCTATATGAGCCCTTTTGTTGAAGAGGGGTCGCCAGTGGAGGCGTAAAGTTGCCTCCGGTACGTGAAGGACCTGAGCGTCCGCCACCGTTGCCCGCAGGTCACGCAAGACCAGTTTGCCGGTGAAGGGGTTAAAGTCCACGTCTCCCACCCTGGCAACATCAACCCCGTGGGACATCAAATACTGCTCGGCCGCGTAGTCGATTCCGTATGGCACGGCTGTGAGTATTGCCGCCGCCAGAAGTGGGATTGTGATGAAAACAATCCAGTACCAGTTGCGCCGCAAAAAGTGCGGCGCCTTTCCTCTATTCGAATTTTCGTTTTCTTTCATCTTGCTAGGTGAGACCTTCTATTATGAGTGTACGACCCAAACTGCCAATCCACCGCTTTCCTGAAGGACCTTGCTGGTGGTGCTGCCCGCTAAATACTCTTTGACGCTTGAATGCCCTTGGCGACCGAGGACTATGGTGCCAAAGTTGTTACTCCTGGACTCTTTGAGGATGCCCGCAGCCGCATTTCTGCTGCCGCCAACTACTTTGGTGCTGATTTGCTCCTCCCTGAGCTTCTAATGTTCATCTTTTTCCTCCTCGGCTCACTCCCTTGAATCTCTCTGTCCTGGCAGGGGTGCACCGCTTGAAAGGCTGATGCTGAGTGGCCTGCGCTCGTCGTGGGCCAGATAAGTAGTGGTAGTGGGGAAAGCGAATTCTATCCCTTCTTTCTCAAATTCATGCATAATTTGTAAATTGACTCTCTCACTGAAGGCGACGAAGGCCCAGTAGTCAGGCGGATGGTACCAGTAGATCATCAAGATATTTAAAGATGCGTCGTTAAATTCGTTGAAATAGACCCTGGGAGGAAAGTCGGGATGCATACCCTCGTGGTTGTCGAGAATATTTCTGATGATATTCACCGCCTTCTCCACCTTTTGTAGGGGTGTGTCGTAGGTGATGGTGATGTTAGAAAGTCGCCGGATGGAAGGCCTGTGCCCGATGTTCTCTATGTTGGCGCTCGCCATCTTCTCATTGGGAACTGTGACAAGGTGGCCGGTGAGGGTGCGGACCCTAGTGGAGCGGAAGCCGATTTCTTCCACCACACCATCGTTCCCCTCAACTACTACCCGTTGACCAACTTTGAAAGGTTTGTCCAGCATGATTACTATGCTTCCGAAGAAATTCTTCAGCGTATCCTGCGACGCCAGTGCTATTGCCAGGCCACCAATGCCCAGGCCAGCCAACAGGGTGCTCATTGGTTTTCCGGAAATGGCCCGCAGGAGATAGATAGCGCCAACCGCGATGACAATGACGCGACTAAAGATGCGGACCATCTGCACAAATGTCTGGTCCACACCAGTCTCTTCCCGCTGGGCATATTTTGTTAGCTCGTATTGCACCACATCGAGAAGACCATAAACGAACAGAATCACTGCCAGGGTGCCAAGAACACCTATAGCTCCATCCGCAATCGGGGTGACCATCGCTGGCAGCTGGATGATTGATTTGGCGGCATAGACGGCAATAGTGGCCAGGAGCAACCGGATGGGCCAGATAGCCGCTTTGAGTAGGAGGCGAAGGCGCATCTGTTCCTCCGACTCTCTGAGGGCAGCCGTCATGCCGGAGAGGAATTTACCGCTCAGTCTGGAAACCAGATAGACTGCGAAAACCACGATAACTATAAGTACATAGCGCCACCAGGCATATTTCCACAACCACTCCGGGAAAAAAGCTTTCTGGGTCTGGAGGTAGACAGCAGCCACCCCTATGAGTGCTACTACCCGGAAAGCGCTTTTGAACTTTGCCAAAGTCTCCTCTGGTAATGCATCTTGCGCGGCGGCAGGCAGAGCACCACGGAGCCGGTCCAGAAGTCCTACAACCTGGAAGAGCAGTAAGATGATGGCGAGAGCCAGTATCAATGTTTCCAGTCCATGGAGGATTTGGCGCAGCTGACCAGGGAGGACAAGAGGAACTTCCGCCAGTCGGAGGAGCAAGGCGGCAAAAGCCAGCCGGAGTGGCGGCAGCAAGAGGGACAGGTTCCAAACTTCTGGATCCAAGCCTTTCTTCTCAACGGAAGCCTTGATCTGACGGTTGGCTGAGCGCCAGAGGGTTTCGAGAATGAGGAAACCGATGACGAGAACTCCCAGGCTGGCAATGAACCGCCAAAGCTCATTTCCCACTGTCACTTGATGAATGAGGGTGTTTATTTTGTCAAAAAAAGCTTGCCATTTGCTCATAGGAGATCGCCTCCTTTTAAAGAACGAAAATTGTATTGATAACTCTGACCAAAGATCCAATGACTATTTCCAGGGTTTTTAAAAACCATTTCTTTTTTTTGAACCAAGCTACTATTGATCAGGGGACGTTGTTAACAAGTTATACGTATTGGTTTCTCCACAATATTCCTGCGATTACAGAGGAGTATAAGCTCCTGTTCGCGGCCTCTCTTCGTGGTTCCATGATGTATCCTGGCAGATCATGCTCCCCGGAGGACATTTTCCCCTCACAGCATTAGCATGCAACCTCATAAATAGCTTTGTAAAATTTGGAAACACCGTCCGCAATATCCTTCTCTGTACTCTTAAAAAATCAGAGAAAGAATTAAATCTCGATAAAGCTCGGCAGCGTCCACTACTTGCTGAAAAGAGATCGACTCTTCTGGGGCGTGCGCCTTATCCAGTTGACCAGGTCCGAGGAGAATGGGCTTGACGCCGGAAGCCCAGAGCTGATTGGCGTCGGAGTGGCTGGGGAAGGGCTGAGGCTCCCAGGCAAGAGAGTGGCGGGAGTAGGTAGCCTGCAGGGCCTCCACCACCGAGCCTCTTTCTGGCAGTTCATAGCCTGCTTCGATGGTGGCAAGGCGGATGCTGGTATCAACCTGGGGACTCTCTTTCTGGACTCTGTCTACAATCTCTTCCAGCTCCAGGGAAATATCACCTATGGGAGCGTGGGGTGGCAGGTGAACATCCAGCCAGGCCTCACACCAGTCGGGGACGGCAAAACCGGCCTGCGTGCTCAGGAGATTCCGGATATTGTAGACGCCTTCCGGCCGATCATTTACCATGTAGTGGGAAATGTGCAGAAGTAAGCCGAGCATGGTCTCGATGGGATTCTGATCCCGGCTGGCCAAGGAGGCATGTACCCTCTTGCCCTTGGCACTCAGCTGGACTTCCATGTAGCCGTAGCAACTGAGACATGGGCAGAGGTCCGTGGGCTCTGCTAAGATGGCCCAGGGGAAATGATAAGCCTCCATCAAGCGCTCAGCGCCGTCTCCCTCTTCTTCCTCTCCCACTACCATAACCAGGGCAACCGGTAGCTGCCGGTGTCCAGCTTCCCACAAACTCAAGTACGCCTCTATCATCGCGGCACAACCTGATTTCATGTCGGCTGCCCCCAAACCAGAGACCAGATCATCCTGTTCCTCGTAACCATAGTTCTCCAGATCATAGGCCACCACCGTATCCAGATGGCCAATGAGGGCGACACGAGCATCTGTATCCGGTGGGACCACAATCAGGTTGTAGCGGCTGTCGTCCACTTCCTGGCGGATGACCGGTAGACCTTTCTTTTTAAGATGGCCATGAAGGTAGGCAAGGATCTCCTCCTCCTTGCCCGAAGGACTGTAGATGTCCATGAGGCGAAGTAAAAGCCGACGCAAACGCTTTGGATCTATGGCGGAATTCTGTTTAATCATCCTTACTGCGCAAACGGCGGGGCTGGGACCGCTCGTTTTCTTTCTTGCCCTTAAGCTGCTTCAGTTGGTCGGAGAGGTTAAGAGTCAAATAGATGTGTTGTTGGGGATGCCCGAATCCCATTTTCCTGAAGAAATGGAGAGCAGGCAAGTTGTCCGCCTCAGTGTCCGTCAGCAGCATACGTACACCGTCCTCCAGCATGAGATCCTGGAAATGCTTGAAGAGTTTCAGCGCAATTCCTTTTCTCTGCAATTCTGGTTCCGCGCCCAACCAGACAAGCTGGCCGTACTTCCAGGCGGACTGGGTCTTCTCTATTGTGGTTCCGAGAATGAAACCCACAATCTCGTCATCAATCTCTGCTACCAGGCAAAATTCGGAATCGCTCTGGAATAGGTTTATTACCTCGTACTCGTCCCAGGTCCGATAGAGATTCGGTACCTCACGTGCTGTAAATATTCTCTCACCAAGATGAAACACATCCGCCAGGTCATCAATTTCCATCTGGCGAACTACTACACTGCTTTTCTTCTTTTTATTAGGATCGCCTTCATCCATGATTGTTATGTTCCTCTTTGCTTGGTTATTTGCCATACCTATCTTCGCCCTAGAAATAGCCAAGACAGGAAAACGCTACAAAGATATTATCACGTCTCTCCTTTTGAGTCGTCAAGATTCCCAACTGGATTATAAATCACTTTTCAATACTCTGCGAGTGCATGACCTAAGCCTAAAATTCGGCTGGATT
>Ga0210109_1000053_pt1 | contig 20012 bp, 15 predicted proteins | sample China_Bullhead_C_FD_184857 | JGI IMG/M metagenome (GOLD analysis project Ga0210109, IMG submission 184857) | Wetland microbial communities from San Francisco Bay, California, USA, that impact long-term carbon sequestration -... | ecosystem: Environmental > Aquatic > Marine > Wetlands ...
AACGGGAATCCAGCTAGCTAACTGGGGCAGTTGATTCACCCATGTAGGTTGCACAAGCATCCTGGGATTCCCAGGCGGTCACCCGTTTGACCCGCACCCGCTTATCTTCGATCTTTTCCTGCAAGCGCTGGAATATATAACGGGCTATGTTTTCAGAAGACGGATTATGCTCTATGAAGAAAGGTAAGTCATTGAGGTATTTGTGATCGATATCTGACATGATTTCACCGGTGGCACTCTTAACTTCCGCGAAGTCCAGAATTACGCCGCTGCTGTCCAAATCCTTGCCGCTGACCACGACTTCCACCTTCCAATTGTGGCCATGCAGAGCTTCGCACTTGCCTCGAAAATTTCGCAAATTATGTGCAGCAGAAAACTCTGTTATGATTTTCAGTTCATACATCTAGGGCCTCACTATGGATAATGTGTCACTTAATGTTATGCGGAGATGGTGCTGGCTCAATGCTCCTCCTTCTCCTCCTCCGGCTCCGGCTCCTCCTCCGGCTCTCCGGTGTATGGTTTGCCGCACTCTTTGCAGCGCCCGTCAGGTCCAATTACTCCGATGCAGGTACCATCGCTGCAAAGTTTTCTGCTGGCAAAATCTATGGGCCCCCCAGCGTCATCCTCAGCAGCCAACTCCGGGTCTTCGCTGACCTCCGCAGCCCCTGCCAGTTCTTCGCCACACCAGCAGCAGTAACGGCTCTTTTCTGGAAGAGATCGGTTGCAGGCCGAACAAGTCAGTTCACCCAGCAATTCTCCGCAATGCGGGCATTTCAACTTAATGCTCCTTGTTTTGTCCCTAACAGCAGGTAAGGTTATTTCCCCTAGCCCGGATGTTTCATGAAAATGCTTCAGCGAGCGCATTCCCCGTCCCGCTTTAGCGGGACTGCGGGGTTAGCGAGCGAACTACAATAAAATGGAATAAATCCCTTACATTTCGAAGATTCCCTGCAGCTTGTTGCAGGGAGCTTCAATTGCTGTCGCGAGACCGTGGAGAGGTCTGTGCCACCGGGCACCCGCAGGGGATTGGATCCGAGGCGTACTTGAACAGTACGTCGCAGGGTCCGACACCCGAGGATGCCCGGAAGGACGGTCATATTATTCGCGCTCGCTCCGCTCCGCTCAGTCCCGCAAGCGGGTTCCCAGTTTCGCGGTCGCAGCAGGCCATTCATGAAATATCCGGGCTAAAAAAAGTGGCCTAAAAGTTGGGTTTCTTTTAACTTAATCTCTAGGGTTTGTCAACGCAGCAGGGACACAGCAGGGACGCCCATGGGCGTCCCGTCAGTTGTCCGTGGTCAGTGGTCCGTTGTCAGAAAATACATAGTGCCACACCCCATGCCCAATGTCAGTTTAGTCGGTTACGCCAGTTTGGCCGGTTGTATTTGGCCATCAGTTCACATCTTATTTTCACAATATCCTGTAGGAGCAAGCTTTGCTTGAGATTTCAACGACTTTAACGACTTTCCTTGAGCCTTGTGCCCTGCGCCTTGCGCCTCTCCTTAATTCCTTAATTCCGCAATCCGAAATCCGAAATCTCCACAATGCCCCATGCCCTCTACGCAACGGACGACTGACAACTGACCACGGACAAAAATCTTTCCTTCAGAGTTCAAGGCAACCTCTCTTATGCTTCTGGAGAGTCCAAAGGAGCCCTTACGGTAATTGATTGTTTAAGATTTTTGTGTTGACAATAGGGCCACTGTTGAGTATGAAACCCCTACGCTGTGGCGGTGTAGCTCAGCAGGTCAGAGCATGCGGCTCATATCCGCAGTGTCCGGGGTTCAAGTCCCTGCACCGCCACCAAACTAGATAAAAAATCAGTCCCGACGCTGATTTTAGGGGAACAGCACAAACTACACATTTGTGCTGTTCCCTCTTTTTTTATGTCCCGAAGGAGAGCAGAACAAACCCAAAGCTCTAAATATCTAATATTATTAGATTAAGAAATGTTGACCAAAACAACTCTATGCCAACCGTGGAAGCCCGAGAATGTTCACTGCTGAGATTTTCTTTGGGGCCGATGAGATTTTTCCCTTGAATTATTCAAAATTATCCTGTATTTACTAGATTAGTCCAGCCAGAGAGGGAAGTCGATCAAGGAATTTGAGGAGGGGGGAGTCATTTATGACGTTAACGAAGGCGCATATTGTAGAAAGCCTGTTTGCAAGAAACATCTTCACCAAAAGCGAGTGCGCAGAGATAGTCGAAACCCTCTTCGAGATGGTTAAGAAAACCTTAGAGGAGGGTGAGGACGTCCTGATCAGCGGTTTTGGTAAATTCAGTGTGAAGGAGAAGAATCAGAGGCGCGGCCGTAACCCCCAGACCGGCAATCCCATTATGCTCTCACCGCGGAAGGTAGTCACCTTCAAGTGTTCCGGTGTTTTGCGACATAAAATCAACAGCCGCTAAAACTTGACCCTCTGTCTGTGGACGGAAGAACCACGCCTCTACCTGTATCTATTTTCTTCTTCCTACTTGGTCGCTGAACTTTGCCAAAATTGTGCGCTCAGCTTCATGCTTAAGCTACCAGGCGGCTGAGTTCAGAAGTAAGTATAAATCCTCGTCCGCACTACGCACGAGAATATCTCCGGCCAGATGGAGTTGCACGTCGGTCTCTTCCTCCTGTATCTCACAAATCCCCAGACAGGCTTTGCGAAGCCTCCAGTTTTTTTCAGAAGCCCACATTTTTACTCGGCCTCGTTTCCAACCATAATCCGCGCAGTCTCAAGATCACCACAATCGTGCATTAGAGCGGTAGCCACAAAAAAGGCCCGGAGGGAGTGCATCTTTCTTCCCTGCGGGCCGTTTTGGCGAAATGTTTTCGAAATGTATGCCGCTAATCGTTTCTCAACGCCGCTTGGGCCGCGGCCAGTCGAGCAATGGGCACCCTGAAAGGTGAGCAGCTAACGTAGTCGAGGCCCACCCGGTGGCAAAAGTCTATGGAACTGGGTTCACCACCGTGCTCACCGCATATACCCACTTTGAGGTCGGGCCTGGTGGAACGCCCCAGCCGCACACCCATATCCACAAGCTGCCCGACCCCAGTCTGATCGAGCTTATCGAAGGGATCATCCGGCCAGATACCGCCTTCAATGTAGGGGTAAAGGAACTTGGCTGAGTCATCTCGGCTTATGCCGTAAACGGTCTGGGTAAGGTCGTTGGTGCCGTAGGAGAAAAACTCCGCCTCCGCGGCTATGGCGTCGGCCGTGAGGGCCGCACGGGGTATCTCGATCATGGTACCTACACTGAACTCCACTTCCATGCCCTGCTCGGCAAAGACCTCCTCTGCCGCCTTTAGCACCACTTCTTTTTGGTGCTTCAGTTCTTCCACCCCACAGATTAAGGGGATCATGATCTCCGGAAAGACCTTCACGCCGTCTTTGGCCGCGACGCAGGCCGCCTCCAAGATGGCCTTGGCCTGCATTGCTGTGATTTCAGGATAAACTATACCCAGCCGACAGCCCCTATGTCCCAGCATGGGGTTAGACTCTGCAAGGGATTCCACCCGAGCCACCACTTCTTGCACCGGCACGGAAAGCGACTTTGCCAGGTCAGCTATACCCGCTTCATCGTGGGGCAGGAACTCATGCAGGGGTGGGTCCAGGGTGCGGATTGTGACAGGTTTACCATCCATCGCCTTGAAGATGCCGAGAAAGTCCTCCCTTTGCATGGGCAGGAGTTTGGCAAGAGCCTTTTCTCTATCCTCCTTGGTGTCGGCGAGAATCATCTCCCTCATGGAAGTAATGCGATCCTCCATGAAGAACATGTGCTCAGTACGGGTCAGTCCTATGCCCTCGGCGCCGAAGGCAATGGCCACTTCACACTGCTCCGGCTCGTCGGCGTTGGTCCTTATACCCAGCCGGCGCACCTCGTCGGCCCAGGTGAGAAGCTTTCCGAAAACCTGGCAGATGGCGGAGTCCATTGGATCTATAGAGCACTCGATGACTGCCCTGTATACTTCCGAGGGGTAAGTGGGTATTTGGCCTAGGATCACCTGGCCCTCGCTGCCGTCCAGAGAGATCCAATCTCCCTCCTTGACCTGCTTCCCGTCCACCACCATCTGGCGGTCCTTGTAGCTGATCTCCAGAGCTCCGCAGCCGGCCACGCAAACCTTGCCCATCTGGCGAGCCACCAAAGCAGCGTGGGATGTCATACCGCCTCTGGCCGTCAGTATCCCCTGGGCGGCGTCCATACCGCGGATGTCGTCTGGTGAGGTCTCCCAGCGTACCAAAATCACCTTCTCTCCCCGTTCGGCCCACTCAACAGCGTCTTCTGCGTTGAAGACCACCTTTCCCGAAGCAGCACCCGGACCCGCATTGAGGCCCACGGCCAAGAGTTTGCCTGCATCGATAATTTTATCCTTCTCCGCGGGATTGAAGGTGGGCTGGAGAAGCTGGTTGAGCTGATCGGGCTCCACCCGCATGAGAGCCTCCTCTTTCGAGATGAGGCCCTCCTCCACCATTTCCACCGCAATTCTCACCGAAGCGACTCCGGTACGTTTCCCGGAGCGGGTCTGGAGCATCCAGAGCTTTCCCTTCTGGATGGTGAACTCGATGTCCTGCATTTCCCGGTAGTGGGTGTCGAGTTGTCTTCTTATCCCGTCCAACTCCGCGTAAATGTTGGGCATCTCCTCCTCCAGGGACAAATCGTCGCGGTCGCCCTTCTGGAGCTTGTTGAGGGGCTGGGGGGTCCTGGTACCTGCCACCACGTCCTCGCCCTGGGCGTTCATTAAATACTCGCCGTAGAAGGTATTGTCACCGGTGGCCGGATTGCGGGTGAAGGCCACACCGGTGCCTGAATCCTCTCCTAAGTTTCCAAATACCATGGCCTGAACATTTACCGCGGTGCCCATGTCATCGGGTATGTTGTTCAGCTCCCGGTAAGCAACGGCTCTGGGGATGTCCCAGGAGTAAAACACCGCACCGATACCCCCCCAGAGTTGCTCCCTGGGGTCCTGGGGAAATTCCACACCCAGCCTGCTCTTGATGGCCTCCTTAAAGCGTACGGTCAGCTCTTTGAGGTCGTCAGCTGACAGCTCCAGGTCCAATACCACCCCGGCCTCTTTCTTCAGATCTTCCAGGATCTCCTCAAAGGGATCGATGTCGTCCCTGGATTCCGGCTTGAGGCCCATGACCACGTCCCCGTACATGTTAATTAACCGCCGGTAGCTGTCATAGACAAAACGCGGGTTCCCCGACTGCTCGATGAGGCCGGCTACGGTCTCGTCGTTTAGGCCCAGGTTGAGAACGGTGTCCATCATCCCCGGCATGCTGATGGCCGCACCGGATCGCACGCTCATCAGCAGTGGATTCTTGGGATCGCCGAACTTTAACCCCAGCACACTCTCCATCCTGGCCACGGCCTCATCCACCTCTGCTTGAATCTCCGCCGGGTATTTTTGGGGATCTTTGTAGAAAGTACATACATCGGTGCTGATGGTGAAACCGGGCGGCACTGGGATTCCCATGTTGGTCATCTCGGCCAGGTTTGCACCCTTACCCCCAAGAAGAGCCTTCATCTCTTTGGTGCCGTCAGCCTTACCCTCTCCGAAAAAGTAGACATACTTTGCCATAGTTTCTCTCCCTTGTTGTAGGAAAGACCTTGAGTGTGCCTGATGGAAAAATTACGAAACAGTTCAGAGCCTGTCATGGAAGGAGGGTGGACACGGGGTGGTCCGTCCGACCGGCCCTAACGTATTGATCCATCCAGGCTATTCAGAGTAATAGAAGGTGATATGATTGGAGTCGTCGACATGTAGTTGTAGGTCTGACTCCCAAGTGACAAAGGTACTATGCCACAATGGCTATACACTGTCAATCACTGTCACGCTTCCCAGGAACTAGCCCGGCGGTCGCTTGCCAGTTACAAAAAAAGAGGCTACACTGACTTTGATTGTTGACCCGTAATTTTACTAACCACGCAAGTATGAAGCCTGCCTCTATGGACAAGATCCATTATTTTGCTGAACCCTCACTCCATGAACCGGCATTGGTGGCCGGTTTTGGCGGTTGGGGGAATGCCGGCGAGGTGGCCACCAGCACCATTGCCTACATTGTGGAACGGTTGCAGGCAGAGAAGTTGGCTACCTTTCGCTCTGACGATTTTTATCTTTTCTCCGCCAATCGTCCTCTCGTGACCATTCACAACGGACATTTGAAAAGTTTGGACCTACCACGAAGCCGATTTTACTATTCGACAAGACCCCAAGGTTCAGATCTGATTTTATTTTACGGTCCCGAGCCACAATTGCGCTGGAACCAATACGTCAAGGCTTTTATGGAACTCTGCCAGCGTTATCAGGTTAAAGCTTTCATAACCCTAGGTGGGCTTCATGACGAAGTGCTTCATAATGAAGAGAAAATCTCAGCTGTTGGCGCTTCCCTGGATGATGTCCAGAAACTTCGCGAACTCGATGAACCTGTAGGGCTCATAGATTATATCGGTCCGAGTGCCATACACTCCTTATTCCTTGCCAAGGCACAGAAATTCAACATGCAGTCCATTAGCATCTGGGCTCATGCTGCCTCTTACCTGCAGGGTACTAACTACAAACTCTGCGCTGCCCTGATAAGAAGGCTGAATCAGCTCCTCCACTTGGAGATAGATTTCACCGAACTTGAACTTTCCTGGCGGTTGTTAGAAGAGCAGATTGAAGATCTCATCGCCGAAAATGACCAGTTGAGGCTCCATGTGGATGATCTCAAAACGCGCGATGAACGTGGCAGTTTCGCCTCACCGCCCTCCTCCCCTGCCAAAGTGATCCGACTAGATGAATTCATTAAGCAAAGCGACCCAGAAGAGTAAAAGATTTTAGATTGCAGATTGTAGATTTGAGAGACTTGATGCTCTGATACTAGATACTGGATGCTCGATAACGATTTACCGTTTACTGCTGACACCTGAAACCCGACACCTGAAACCTTTAATTCCGCAATCTGAAATCCAAAATCCAAAATCTCTTCATAACCCCTTGATTCAATGGGTATTCTTGTGATATAAGCGAGCTACCCTTTACCGGCATAACCATTACTCAGAGTAAGAAAATGAGACTATGATCCCACGATATACCCGTCCAGTGATGGGCCGCATCTGGGAGCAGGAAAATCGCTATCGCCAATGGCTGAAGGTGGAATTGGCTGTAGTGGAATCCATGGCCCAGTTAGGACAAATACCCACCCAAGCAGCCCGAGAGATCGCAGACAAGGCAGACTTCGATGTAGAGCGCATCGACGAAATTGAACGTGAAGTACGCCACGACGTTATCGCCTTCCTTACCTCTGTGGCTGAGCACGTGGGAGATTCCGCCCGCTATATCCACTTGGGACTGACCTCTTCTGACATTTTAGACACCAGTCTCGCCCTGCTACTCAGAGAGGCAGCAGATATCCTGTTAGATGATATCCAAGTCCTGCTTGAAGTCCTCAAACGACGTGCATTCGAGCATCGGGATACGGTCATGATAGGTCGTTCCCATGGGATACACGCTGAACCGGTTACCTTCGGGCTAAAATTGGCGCTCTGGTACGCGGAGATGGATCGCAACAGACAACGACTCCGCCATGCCCAAGAAACCATCAGTGTCGGCAAGATTTCCGGGTCAGTTGGCACCTATGCGAATGTGGATCCTGAAGTAGAAAAATTAGCTTGCGGCCAGTTGGGCTTGAAGCCAGCACCAATTTCCACCCAGATCATCCAACGTGATCGTCATGCCGAATATTTTTCCACCTTGGCTATCGTTGCCAGCAGCATAGAGAAAATTGCCATCGAAATCCGTCATCTCCAGCGCACAGAGGTCCTTGAGGCGGAAGAGTACTTTGCCAAGGGACAAAAGGGCTCTTCGTCCATGCCACACAAACGCAACCCGATTGGAAGTGAAAACCTGAGTGGTCTGGCCAGGTTAGTCCGCTCTAATGCAATGGCGGCCATGGAGAACATCCCTCTCTGGCACGAGCGCGACATCAGCCATTCCTCGGTGGAGCGGGTCATTGCTCCTGACAGCACCATCCTGCTGGATTATATGCTTCATCGTCTCACCAACCTGCTGGACAGATTAGTGGTTTACGAAGACAGGATGAAAGCTAATCTGGAGAGCACTGGTGGCCTCTTCTTCTCGCAGCTTGTCTTGCTGGCCCTGACCGAGGGTGGTCTAGACCGTGATGAAGCGTATCGCCTCATACAACGCAATGCCATGGCCGTGTGGAATGAAGGTGGCAGTTTCAAAGATCGACTCGCTGCCGATCCAGAGATTATGGAGCATTTTTCTAAGGGTGAACTAGAGAAACTTTTTGACCTTAATTACTTTCTGAAACACGTCGATACCATTTTCTCTCAGGTTTTTGGAGAAGAATAGGATCTTGTGAATCAGTAGCAATGAGGCGCACAAGACCATGCGAAAAGGAATTACAGCGAGCTTCGCAAAGCTCATCTGGCTGACTTTAGTGCTCCTCCTCACTGGCATCCCTGCTGGTGGTATTGCCTCTAAACTGCCAGCCAATCTTATTATCTCTCCCAAGGCCAGTCCGCACCACGTAATGCTGGTGGAAAAGAGTTCCCAACGGATCTTCATTTATCACTTTGATGGAGACTACCGACTTGTGGCCACCTATGGGTGTGCCACCGGTGAAAATCCTGGCAATAAACAGATTAGCGGCGACAGCAAAACCCCGGAAGGCATATATTTCTTTACTAAGGCCGTTGGCGAGAAATACCTTACTTCAACCTACGGCGCCAGGGCCTTCCCCATGAGCTATCCTAATCTCCTGGATAGACGGAGAAGCAAGGGGGGCAATAACATCTGGGTGCATGGTACCAATGAAGAACTGCAGGAGCGTAGCACCAACGGCTGCATTGTTCTGGTAAATGGAGACGTTGTTCAACTGGATTCATACATCAAGCTCTGGAATACTCCTATTATCGTTGAACAGGAACTGAAGTATGAGGACCGCAGTACTCTACTCCACCAAGGTCAATTGCTCTTGGAAACAGTCAATGACTGGAGTCAGGCCTGGTCTCAAAAGGATTTGGATCGCTATCTTTCCTACTACGCCTCTGACTTTCGCTGGAAGAATCTGGACCTGCAGGGATGGAGGCAAAAGAAGGCCTGGCTTAACCAACGTTACAAAAAAATCTCTGTTCAGCTCAGCGACGTTCGGTTATTTCGCCAGGGAGACGTGGTTCTAGCTACTGCTGACATGACCTACCGCTCTGACCGGTTCGCATCCCGCGGTTTCAAACATCTGTATCTGGTTCAAAATTCTGTGGACTGGCGCATCTTGGCTGAGGAGTGGCACAGATCTGGTCGTGCAGCGCCCCCGCCATTGCGGCTAGCTGCAAAACCCCCTGAAGATGGAGATGCTACAGAAGAATCTGTGCTTCTTTTCGTTGAACAATGGCGTGAGGCCTGGGAGCAAGGAGATCTTTCCTCATATCTGGCCTGCTATCACCCTCAATTCAAAGGACTAGGTATGGGATTGACGGGCTGGAAACAATATAAGAGGCAGGTCTTTAGTCGCACTTCGGAAAGGGTCATTGAGCTCAATGATGTCAAGGCAGAGGTGAATGACTCCACAGCAGTCGTAATCTCGAAGCAAGTATACCGCTCAGACACACATCAGGACTCCGGCCTAAAAACCCTCCGTCTTCGCTGGCATCGAGGCCGCTGGACTATCCATAGAGAAACCTGGAAACCATTTGCTAACCAAGGGTGAGTCCCCCAAGCCCTTAAACTACTCCTGAACTAAGCAGTGGACACTGGGTGCTAAGCACCAGACAATTGGAAAAATGTTGTCGGTTATAAGTTATAGGTTATACGTTAAAGGATTTCATGACCCGTACATAACTATTTTCCATCCGGAAACCTAGCTTTCGCGTGTCATTCTGAGGAGCAAAAGCGACGAAGAATCTCTTATTTCCTTGGTTCGGAGAAGATTCTTCGCTTCGCTCAGAATGACAATACGCCATTTCCGGATGGGCACTAACTAGAATGCAAACTACTTAATGCTCTTCGTAGTATGTCTCTTAGAGTGGTTTTCTCGCCCGTCTCGGCGAGACGCTAGGCGCTCTGCGTATTTTGGGACCCTATGACCAAAAGCCTTCCAGAACAGCGATATAAACCAGAATTGGTCGCACCTGCCGGCAATATAGAGAGCTTTTTCACCGCCCTGGAGCATGGAGCTGACGCCATTTATGTGGGTCATCGCCATCACAGCGCTAGAGCCCTCGCAGCCAATTTCACCCTGGAGGAGATAGCCCGACTGAGGGAATACGCTCATGGGCATGGGGTGAAACTCTATGTGGCCCTGAACGCCATAGTACGTGAAGATGAGCTGGCAGGTCTGATCGGTGTCCTTTCTGGTCTCGCCCAGATTCAGCCGGATGGGCTTATCATCCAGGATGGAGCAGTTGCCCGTCTCTGTCGCCTCTACTTCCCTAACCTTACCATACATGCAAGCACCTTGATGACCGTGCACAACCGTGCCGGGGTTGAGCAACTGCAAACCATGGGTTTTCAACGGGTCGTTTTGGCCCGAGAGTTAACCATTGATGAACTTGACCACATTGCTGCCAGTACCAGTCTGGAGCTAGAAATTTTTGTCCACGGTGCTTTGTGTTTCTCCTATTCAGGGCTGTGCCTAGCCAGTTCCTTTTATGGTGGGCACAGCAGCTTGCGGGGTAGATGTGCACAGCCGTGCAGACGTTTGTATCGTTCAGGCCGACAACAAGGATACCTTTTCTCCGCCAACGACCTCTCTGCCATCGAACTGATCCCCAGATTACGCAAACTCAGACTTGCCGCCTTCAAGATCGAGGGCCGGATGAAGCCGGCATCTTACGTTGCACCGGTGGTAACCGCCTATCGTCTTGTTTTGGATGCTGCACCTGGCAATGAGACCGAGGCCATTGTTAAAGCCCGACAAATCCTCCAGGAGGCTTACGGTCGGAAACCCACCCGGGGCTTTTTGGTGGCCGACCAGCACAAGGAGATTTTAACGCCCCATCGTAGTGGTGCTAGTGGTAAGCTGGCTGCCAATGTCGACTGGGTGCGAGGAAACCGCATGGCGTTGCGGTTACGCTCCCCACTTACAGAGGGTGACCGAGTCCGACTGGACTCTGATGAAGAGATGAAGAAAGCAGCCTTTACCATCAAGAACATGGTCTTAAAAGGTCAGAGACTGACCGAGGCGGACACCGGAGCAGTTGTCACTGTTGCACGAATTGCTGGTGCTCGCCGTGGCGATCGTCTCTTCAAAACCAGATCTAAACTGGGCAAGAGATTGTCAGCGGCCAAGCTTCGTACCATTCTCAGAAAGCAAACTGCAACACCTGCGCAGCTTGGTGCTTCCCCTAGCTTGGCGAGAGAAATTCTGGACAAGCCAAAAAGCAAACAAGGGAAAGACCAGCAAATTGTTATTTACCTTCGGATCTCTCAACTAAATCTTCTCAATGTCTCTTTACACTCGGGGGCCCACTGGATTTTGCTCCAGGCCACTCAGGCCAATCTCCTCTCTCTGTCGCAACGAAAATTGCCACCAAAAAACAGAGACCGGTTTTTCTGGGTCTTGCCGGCAATCATCCATGAGAAGGACTTGGACTTTTATCATGACCAGGTGGGCCGATTTCAGCAAATGGGATATAGCCGCTGGGTTGTGGCAAACTGGGGACACCTAAGTCTTTTTAGCAGGCCTCCTGAATTGCTCATGGCCGACTACACCTTCAATGTGCTTAACTCACAAGCTTGCTCCCTGTTGAAGGAGATGGGCTGCCAACGTTTGATTCTTTCTCTGGAAAACGACCGGGACAATCTTCGCAAACTGGTACCGGCTGTGCAGGGATTGACCCCTCTGCTAACTGTTTATGGCTGGCCACCTCTTTTCACTAGCCGACTGAGGATACGAGGTCGTGAAGGATACGCCATTCGGCCCTCGGGTCGAGAGCGACTTCAGCATAGATGGAAGGCAGGACTTACCCCGGTCCGCTCTGATCGTCCCCTCTGTCTTTTGAACCATGTCCCAGAGCTTCGCAAACTGGGTGTGCGGGATTTTGTGGTGGATGTACGAGGACAACCACTGCAACCTCAAGAAATCCACACTGTCATGAAGGAGGTAGAGCGTCAGCACTGCCCCCAGTCGCATAGCACGTTCAATTACTTGGGGAAGTTGCTCTGACCTAAGAACGGGGCGCACAGAACTCAGCTCTCATCGAGCCTCGCGTCAGTTGCCTTCGGCGTCATTAGGTCAGTACGCTTCGCTGTCATTTGTTGTAATAGGTAGAGGAAAGCAGACAGATGGCAGCAGGCAGCAAAAGTTTATTAGGGAATTAGAAAATGAGTTAAAGAGGTCAGTTGTGCTCAGATTACCATTTACCTTTTATTAATAACCTCATCAACTAATTAACGATTTGACGAATTCTCTAATCGACCAATGACTACTAGATGTGCAAAGTGGTTCGTAGTTGAAGGGAGATAGCGATGGATTTTGAGAGAGTTTCAGCTCCCCTTGCCCTCATGGCAGCTCTCCCTGGCGAGGGCGAGCTTCTGCTTTCTAATCTTCAGGATAAACAGATTATTCTCAAGGGTGACTTCGAAATACACACTGGGAAACTTGCTGGCAGGCAGGTACTTCTCGCCTTCAGTGGTCTCGGTAAGATCAACGCTGCTGCCGCGGCAGCAAACATTCTGGCGAGCTTCCCTGTTTCTCGTTTCTGGATGTGGGGCTCAGCAGGAGCATATCCCCATACAGATGTTGAGCTCAACGATCTGGCCCTGGCCAGTGAGGAAATCCTGGGAGACGAGGGTGTCGCCACTCTCAGTAGCTGGCAGTCCCTCGATGCCATCGGCATCCCTCTGGCAAAGACCACAGAGGGACCGATCTTCAACCAAATCCCGGTGGATCGACCGGAATTGGAGCGGGCCCGGCGGTTACTCAGCAAATGGCAACCTGCCTCCGCTGCGGCCCGAATACATGAAGGGCCATTCGTCACAGTGTCCGGTGTGAGTGGCAGCCTGGCTCAGGCTCGTCTTTTGGGTGATCGCTTTGGCGCTCTGTGCGAGAATATGGAAGGTGCAGCAGTAGCCCAAGTGTGCCTTCGTTATCAGGTGGTTTTTCTGGAGCTCCGCGGTCTGAGCAACTGGGCCGGTGATCGAAACAAAAAGAGATGGCAACTGGCGACAGCTCTGGATAATTGTCAAAAAGCCGTGTTGTATCTCCTGAAAAACTGGGACAAGGCATGACCAGGTTTTCTAGTCATGTACTGTTATTTGTATTTCAAATTGCAGATTGAGGAATAAAAGGTATCAGGTGTCGGGTGTCAGGTGTCAGGTGTCAGGAAGAAGAAACTTAGAAGCTGAAACCTGAACACTGAAATCTTAATCATTGTGATATGTAATTTCCATCAACTACTGGATTCTTTGGTTTCTTTAGTTCATTTTAGACATTTTAGGCACTTTAGTACATTTTAGCTCATTTTAGGCAGTGCTTCCATGAAAACTCTAAAGCTCGGATTCTCCCCTTGTCCCAACGACACCTTTATTTTCGGGGCACTGGCCACCGGCAAACTCGATGTTGCCAACTGCACTTTGGAAATAATCCACCAAGATGTGGAGACCCTGAATAACCTTGCCAGGGATGGTATCCTAGACTTCACCAAGATTTCGGTCCACGCCTTCGGACTGGTAGCAGAAAACTATGCTTTACTTCACACCGGGGCCGCCCTGGGTAGGGGTTGTGGTCCTCTGGTGGTCGCTCGCGAACCCAGAAACATGGATAGCCTGCGCCACGAGGTCATCGCTATTCCAGGCAAGCTGACTACTGCCAACCTGCTGCTCCAGCTCTACGGGGAAGGTTTCTCCCGATTGCGCCCCATGTCCTACGAGCATATCATGCCCAGCTTGCAGCAGGGCGAGTTTGCCGCTGGAGTGATCATTCATGAAGGCCGTTTCACCTACCCCAACTATGGGCTTCATGCCGTACTGGATCTCGGCGCTTGGTGGGAAGAGACCCAAAATCTGCCAGTGCCTCTGGGAGCAATTCTTGTTCGACGAGACCTTGGGGCCGATGTTGCAGAGGCTGTGGAGGGCGGTATTCGCCGCAGTCTTCTTTTCGCCCGAAAAAATCCTGAAAAGGTATGGCCCTATATCAAGATGCACGCCCAGGAGATGGACGATTCCGTCATCCGCCAGCACATAGACCTCTATGTTAATGACTATTCTCTGGAACTTGGTGAGGAGGGAAGTCTGGCTATCAGAAGACTGTTGGAGCTCGCCCACCAAGGTGGGTTGCTACCCTCCTTGCCTACAAGTCTTTTTATCGGCAAGTGATCTAGCCCGGACATGTCATGAATTGGCATTTCGCATTTATCATTGTTCATCTTTGACGAATAAGGTAAAAGGACAACCATGAAAACACAGTCTTTTGAATTGAGCGCAACCTATTTCCCCTATACTTTCTTGGAGGAAAACGATTTAAAACGGTTGATTTTCTACTTCGACACTATTCACTTACTGCAGATTTTTCCTGATTTCGAGCCTGGCCTGCCGGACCTGCTGCGCTCCTCTCAAATGGTGCAGTCGTTTCAGCCTGTAACTGAAACCTCCCTCTTAGAGACCATCGGACAAGCACACCAAACCTATCAGCAACTTGGCAGCGTCCATCAAAATGGCGGCCTGCTTCAGTTACTGAGGACCTTTGCTCTTCAGGAAGATTTTGAAGATTCGAGAACTGGTCTGGTTGCCAAAATCAGAAAGGCTCACCCCCGGCTGGCGCCAGAAGTGGCTGAGTTAGTCAACGACGGAGTCTTCCTGCTCCTTGCGCATCAACTGGACCATGACCATCTCGAGCTGGGTCTTCACATGGAGCGAATCCGTGGACTGGAAGCGAAGCTCCATGAGGAGGCGGGAATTGCTACAGATGAAGAGAGTGACGGTGTGGCCATGAGATCACCTTTACTGGAGGAATCAGATACCCCACGAACTCAATATGCGTATGAACGACTCCGGGCCTGGACTCGCCTCTATTGCTCCCAGGAGCAAGCCGGTCCCCTTCTGCCTCTTACCACTAGTGCAGAAGTTCTGGCTGAGATTACAGAACGACTGCCGTCTAAGTTATCCGCTGTCGCCGAAGGAATGCCAGTACTGGGTTCTGAACAACAATGTTTATCAGTCCTCCCTGATCCGCAACAGCTTTCTCTGGAAGAGATTGTGGAATTCAGACAATCAGTAAGTCGCGAGTCCTTTATGGATAAGTGGCGGGAGTCTGTTACTGTCGCAGTGAACCGCTTGCAACAGGAGACAGTGAAAGAAGAGCTGTGGCTGGAATTACAGCAACTTGTTCAGAAAGCTGCTGATGCATTCCAAGAGCACTGGCCAGTTCCAGAGAAACCTACCCGTTACCTGCGGCTGGAGTGTGCCTGCTACCCCAAGGTTCCGCCGGAACGTGCCTTCTCTCTCGCAACTGGTCTAGAGCCAGCCGCAAGAGAGCCATATACCTCCGAGACCGCAAATGGTGTCAGCCTGTTACTCTCCCCAGCAGACCTCTATCCCTGAGAAAAAGACGGTCCTCTCTGTGATCGCAGTAATGATTTGGTGAATAATGCGGACTAGGACTGTCCGTATTAGGTCGCATAGAGGGAAGTGCTAGCTCGCATATTTCATGAAATACGCGGGCTCGAGGAAGGATTTTCAAGCTGCTGCCCGAGGAATTCAACCTGGCTACGCACACCGCTCTTTTGTTGAATTTGCCGGGAGATGTTATCCACAGCATGAATCACCGTGGCGTGGGACCGATTGAAGGCCCGACCAATGCATTCTAAAGTTTCGTCGGTGTACTTGCGACAGAAGTACATGCCCAGATTACGTGGATAGACCACGCCTTTCTTGCGTGAATTTGACTTCAGGGCTTCAACCGAAACCTTGAAGTATTGACAGACAACTTGTTGCACCTGTTCTATATTTATGGCCTCCCGGCTGTCGCAAACCGATTCCAGGACCTCGTGTGCCAGTCTGAGGTCGATAGGTTTTTCCAAAAGCGAAGACTTGGCGACGATGCCAATGACACAACTCTCCAACTGTCGCACATCGCGAGTGATATGGGTGGCCAATAGTTCGGACACGTCCGCCGGAAGCAGAATCCCCTCGTTGTCCGCCTTTTTTTCGAGAATCTTGAGTCTCGTTTGAAAATCCGGCGGTTCGATGTGGGTGACCATGCCAGCGGTCAATCGAGATTGGAGCTTGCTCTTCAGCTTCGGAATATCTCTCGGAAATTGGGTCCCGGTGAATATGACCCGCTTATTCACCCGGCTTAGGGCATCGAGAGTGTAAGCTAGTTCCGCCTGCGTCTTTTCTTTGCCACTGAGAAATTGTACTTCCTCTAAGAGTAGGACATCACAATTATTGCGATATCTTTCCTTGAATCCTTCCATGCGACGCTGTTTGATGGCGCCAACCATCTCATTGGTGAACTCCTCAGCAGTGAGGTAGCAAACGCGAGTACCACTATTATGGGTAAGGATATGGTTGCCAATAGCATGCGAAAGATGACTCTTGCCCAACCCAGTATCTGCCAACAAATAGAGGGAACTACCCAGGCCGCTATCACCGTTGGCGAGGGCCAAGGACGCAGAGAACGCAAAGCTGTTCCCAGAGCCCACCACGAATTGATCAAAAGTGAATCTCCGATTCAAACGGTACATGTGTCCGTTTTCTTGCGGAGGGAGGGGTAGCGGCAACTGGCTGGATTCTTCCTTTTCCTGTGGTGGTCTGCGGGGTGCGGCGGCCAACCGAAGATGGATCGCCTCAGCAGTACCACCGTGCCGTTCCCAACTTCTCTTGATTTCAGGGAAGTAGTTCTCCCGGACCCAGTTGAGAAAAAACCGATTGGGACAAGCTAAAGAAATCTTACCTTCGCGAGAGATCACCAGCTCGATGGGATCAATCCACATCTTAAAACAGTTACTGGAGATTAGATCATGCAGATCGTCCTTCGTCCGTCTCCAGATATCCTCCATGCAAACACCTCTATAATTATCTACCGTGGTCTGTGGTCAACCCAGCGGTCTCAAGACGAAAAATCAGTTCAGGCTTACGGGGAGCAATGTCACGGAAATAGGAGCCCTCTTGCGCCTCGTCCGCACTATGATTCTAAATAGTCTTACCTCTTTTCGTTTTTCGGGTTCCGTCCGGTTGGTTTAATCGGGAGCGGAAAACCAGGGAAATGCTTTGACCATTATACGCTGCGTCTCCGGAACAATTGGAATTATCGATTTCGACTTGGCTGGAAAGGCGGCAGTGAGATTCTCTGTTCCTTGTTCCGGCTTAGATACGGAGACGTACCAGCACATGGCGTAATTTTGTAATCCATCCGCATTCTGATGTCAAACTCCATATAACCGCATTTTACTCTAAACGGGTCTCAGTTGTTAACAACTAAATTTCACCAAGATTTCCGGAGCTTGTTCGAGTATATCCTGATAAGGGTGCGAGAATAGGAATTTTTTCCGTTTATTCCAAAATACTGCTGATATTCAAGGGTTTACGCTTGGATTTTTTCGGATTTTTGCGTTATCAACATTGATGATCTTCTGATTTCTCCTATTTCCTCCTTTTTTGCCCTTTCACATTTTTTTCTCACCAGCCTCCATTTGCTCGTTGAATTCAAAATCAGATTTTGCCAATATACTTAAGACATTTCAGTCCACCATCCAGATTGACGATATATCAACAGTACGGTCCATCTAACGAGTAGGGCTTGTATTATCAAGACCTTACCATTAACAACTCTAATTACTGCAGGATTATCTGCAGGAGCAGGAGAGCAACCATGGACAAGCTAACTGTGGCATTGCTCAGCGGTGGGCGCTCCGCCGAGCGTGAGGTATCCCTCAAAAGCGGTGAACAAGTTTATCAAGCTTTGGCAAAGGACAAGTATCACATACGCCGCTATGACCCCAGAGACGACCTGGCTCGACTGATGGCAGAAGCTGAGGAGATCGATGTTGCTTTGATCATCCTCCACGGCCGATACGGCGAAGACGGCACTATCCAAGGACTACTTGAACTTCTGGATATCCCCTATCACGGCAGTGGCGTTCTTGGCAGTGCTATTGGCATCAACAAAATCCAATCCAAACGATTGTATGAGTATGCCGGCCTGCCGGTATCACCCTACCTGATTCTGGATCGGTCCGACCCTGATGCCCAAAACAAGGTCCGGGACGCTTTAGGTTTCCCGGTGGTGGTAAAGCCTGAACATGAGGGCTCAAGCATAGGTCTCAGTATAGTCGATGATGCCGACCACTTCCAGGCAGCCTTAGACTTGGCTGGCCAGTATGACCGACTTGTCCTGCTGGAGAAATACATTGCCGGGACCGAGATCACCGGTGCGGTTCTCGGCAACCTGAATCCGGAACCCCTGCCATTGGTTGAGATTATCCCCGGCGACCAATATGGCTTTTTTGACTACGAGGCGAAGTACAAACCCGGGGCTACGGAAGAAATCTGTCCTGCTCGTCTCAACGAAGAGTTGACCAAGAAGGCCCAAGACTACGCAGTGCGAGCCCACCAGGCCCTGAGATGTCGAGGCTACAGCCGTACCGACATGATTGTCAGTGATAATGAAGCCTACGTTCTGGAAACCAATACCATTCCTGGCATGACCGCCACCAGCCTTTATCCCCAGGCGGCGGCAGCGGCGGGAATTAGTTTTTCCGAACTATTAGATAGGTTGATTGAGCTCGCATTGGAAAAAGATTAACCTTGTCGTCATTTGGCTTCGCCGTCATGACGCTATGCTGTCATTGGGTCATTAGGTGATTACAACAAATCACAATGAATGACAGCGCAGCGTAGTGACTTAATGACAATAAGTGACACTGCGTTACGCCTCCAAAGCTGCGGATTTTCATAGCCTCCTTGCATCCGCTGTCTGCCATTCAGCACCGCACTTTAACATATTCTTGGGAGTTGTTCGCCACTCAGCATATCCACAATGCGGCGACCACCTATTCCGGTTTGGAGAACCACCCTCTCTGGGTGCTCAGAGACAACCTCACCTATGACGCAAGCTTCCTCACCCAGGGGATGCTGGCGCATAGCGTTTAAGACCAACTCAGCGTCCTCTGGCGCCACAAAAACAAGCGCCTTTCCCTCATTGGCCACATACAAGGGATCCAGTCCCAGCATCTCGCAGGCTGCGTTCACCTCCGGCCGCACCGGCAGATAGGACTCTTCCAACCGAATGCCGATCCCTGACTGCTTGGCCACTTCATTAAGGGCAGTGGCAACACCGCCGCGGGTGGGATCTCGCAACACGTGAATCTTGTTGCTCGCCGCCAACATGGCGGCCACGAGCCCATTGAGAGACGCTGAATCACTTTCTATTTCTGTCTGAAAGGAGAGCCCTTCCCGGGTGGAAAGAACAGCAACACCATGGTCACCCATGGGCCCGTTGATCAAGACAATATCCCCGGGTCTCGCATTCTGACCGGCAACATCTACGCCGGGGGCAACAATGCCAAGCCCGGCAGTGTTAATAAAGATTCGGTCCGCCTTGCCTCGGTCCACCACCTTGGTGTCCGCAGCCACCACCTGCACCCCAGCCTCCCGGGCTGCTGCGGCCATGGAGGTCACCAACCGCTCCAAATCTGTCAGCTCCAGCCCCTCTTCCAGAATAAAACCCACACTAAGGTAGCTGGGCTGGGCTCCACGCATGGCCAGATCGTTTACGGTTCCATGCACGGCCAGGCTGCCGATATCACCTCCCGGGAAAAAAATCGGATCCACCACATAAGAGTCTGTGCTCATTGCCAACCGCACACCCTGGAACTCCAGCAGAGCGCTGTCGTTGAGTTCTGTGAGAATAGGATTTGCCAAGGCAGGGATGAAAGTTTTGGCCACAAGGTCCTGCGACGCCCTGCCGCCGGCACCGTGATCCATTTGAATTCTCTCAGTCTTCATGGGGCCTTTCCTCAGAGTGCTGAAAGTCAGCTGAAGTGAAGTGAGCTAAAATGAACTAAAATGTCTA
>Ga0210109_1000054_pt1 | contig 19953 bp, 15 predicted proteins | sample China_Bullhead_C_FD_184857 | JGI IMG/M metagenome (GOLD analysis project Ga0210109, IMG submission 184857) | Wetland microbial communities from San Francisco Bay, California, USA, that impact long-term carbon sequestration -... | ecosystem: Environmental > Aquatic > Marine > Wetlands ...
CACTTTCATTAATTCTCCGAATTGCTGCCGCCGCACTGGGTAGGAGAACGAAGCGGTCCACGTGGTTGATGTACCCCATCTCTTCATTGATGGTACCATCCCTATCCAAAAAAACCGCTACATGCATAGTCTCACCTTGATAATCAAAACATATTCGCCCCAAAGGCTGCTAAGGATATTTGAGATTTCAGATTGTAGAGTGACTGAAGGCAAAATGAAAAGATTTCCCAATCTGCAATCTACAATCAACAACCTGAAATTCCAACTCTTTATGCTCTTCGTGTTCTTTGTGGTGTTATTCCCTCTTTTCTTCGTCACCGCCTTCCATCTCCGCCAAGAGCTGCTCTGCAGCAGTGGCGACTTCATCCACGGTAATCGCCTTCATACATTCCAGGTCCTCTGGACAAGACCGCTTGAAACATGGGGTGCAGCTTACATGTTCCGGATGGATTACTACTGCTCTATTATTCAAAGGCGCAGTCTTCTGGGGATCAGTGGAACCAAACAGTGCCACCTGGGGAATATTCAAGGCAGCGGCCACGTGCATGAGCCCCGAATCATTACTAAGAAACAACGCACACATACTGACCAGAGCTAAGGCCTCAGCCACTGTGGTTTTTCCAACAAGATCAATGGGCGGGCGGTCCATTATCATGCTGATCTGCTGTGCAATCAGTTCCTCCCCCGGTCCACCCAATAGAAGAAATCTCCGTCCCGACTTCTGCAGCCGTCCCAACACAGCACCAAAACGTTCCGGAAACCAGCGTTTTGTCTCTCCATATGCAGCACCAGGATGTACACCAATAAGAAGTTCATTCTTGTCAATTCCCAGGCCCTCCATTAAAGCCATGGCCCTGTCAGTGATCTTCGACCTCAGTTTTAGTTGCGGGATGCGATCCACCTGGTAGGCTCCAAGGCTGTGGATCAATCCAAGGTAATAATCCACTTGATGTAGGCCACGTTCCTTTCGTCTGTCTTCCAGCCTTTGAGTAAGCAGCCAGCCGCGGCCATCGGTCGAATACCCCAGCCGCTCTGGAACTCCAGCAAGCCATGCCACCATGGCAGAGCTCAGAGAGTTGGGCAAAAGAAGTGCCAGATTAAATCGCTCCCGCCGCAACCTCCATCCCAACCCAAGGAGATTGCCGATTCTATGAGGACCGTTTCCCCTCTGATATCCTATAAGCCGCACAGCTGACTCTCTGGCCTCAAATAACGTGGCTACCCCTGCTCGAGCCAGTACGGTCAGTTCAGCCTTAGGCCAAAACTGGGCGCAACCATCCACCACAGGCAAAGAAAGCACTGCATCCCCGATCCAGTTGGGAGCGACGATGAGAATCTTCTTGCTCATGTTTGCCTTGGCCAGGGCTGATAGGGTCGGGTTTTCCATCTCTGATGCACCCAGAACCACTGTTCAGGATGACGCCGCACGTAACTCTCAATAATTTTGTTGAATTCAGCAGTGTTTTCTTCTATATCACGCCTGGTGTCACCACTTCTCACTAGGGCCACTTCGGGCTCAGCAACAATCCGATAAGAACCATCCAGCTCTCTGACGTTGTGAACCGGAATCACCGGAGCATTCGTTCTCAGAGCAAGAACGCTTAAAGCCTTGTTTGTGCAGGCGATCTCTTTGAAGAATGGCACAAACACCCCCTCATACCATGCGGGGTTTTGGTCCATGAGCAAGCCCACCACGTCTCCTGTCGCCAGCAAACGGAGGACTTTTCGCAAAGAACCCTTTTTGGCAATGATCTGATTGCCTCCCCGGGTACGGATGTGAGTAATCAAGCTGTCCAGCAACGGAATATCCAGGGGCCGGATCACTATATTAATTGGACGATAAAGCAAGGAAAAGGCCAATGCCATCAGTTCCCAGTTGCCAAAGTGAGAAGTCAGAAGCAAAACTCCTCTACCTTTTTCCATCGCGGCATTAAAGTGCTCTAGCCCATCAAAGCTAACAAATCCTTCAACTTCTTCTGGTGTAACCTTTCGAATATATGGCAATTCAAGAACAACCCTGGCAAGATGGATGAAGTTTTTGCGGGCTATGTTTTTTCTCTCCTTTTCGGTTAATTCGTCTCCCCAGGCAAGCTTGAGATTGTTCAAGGCTATTAGTCGATGTTTGGTATCTAGTCGAAACCAAAGCCGCCCAAGGGGCTCCGCCAGTCTCCAGGTGTACCGTAAGGGCACAATTGCAGCTATGTCCATAAACTTTTCTGCTAATTGCTGCAAACTCATCACTCTCACTACCGCGAATCCTTTAGTGTTCGGTTAGCCCGGATATTTCATGAATTGCTGTCGCGAGACCACGAAGATGGGTGTGCCACCGGGCAACCGCAGGGTGTTGGTTCCGAGGCGTACCGTTAAGGTACGTCGCAGGTTCCGACACCCGAGGACGCCAGGAAGGACGGCCATATCCGTGGTCGCAGCAAGTGATTCATGAAATATCCGGGCTAGATGTTCTCAACGATTCTTGCACCACGGCTTTGAACAACGAACTGTCTCCATCCAGGTCAATCTCCACTGCCAGCACCCACAGCTCCATGTTGTCTGGAAGGTCACTGGGTAGCCTTACCCAGTCCTTTTCTGTAGTCAGCCACAGCTCCGGCTTCTGCGCTGACGCCTCCTCCACTAGTGAAGCGAGGAGTTCGATGGTCAAGGGGTGATGATCAGGCAATGCGGTTGTATGGACCAGATCTGCTCCCAGATCTCGGACAGTCCTGAAAAAGTCATCCGGCCTGCCGATTCCAGCAAAAGCAGCCAGTCGCTTATTCTTTACAGAGCTGAGGGGCAGATCCCTCTGAGTGGTTGCTTTGAAAAGACGAGTGGCACGGTGCGCCGCGGTAACAACTGTTTTGTCCGGCCATTGCCCAACAAGATCCTTATGACTCTGCTCAGCCTGCTCGCTACCATCAAAACGGCTGAGCACCAGAACCCGGGCTCTTGTCAAAGCCGCGGTTTGCTCCCGTAGTATACCCCGGGGAAACAGAGAACCATCCCCAAAAGGGTGCCGCGAGTCAAGCATCACTATATCCAGATTTCTGGCGACGAATCTATGCTGAAAACCATCATCCAGAATCAGCACCTCGCACTGAAATTGCTCTACTGCCGCTTCCGCAGCCAAAGCCCGTTTGGTACTGCACAGCACTGGAATACCCGGCAGACGTCTCGCCAACAACTGCGGTTCATCTCCGGAGATATCACTGCCAGCGAGGATGTTACTGCCATCGCTCACGACCAAGACCTTCTTGGTTTCCTCCCCCTTGTACCCCCTGCTGACAACGCCAACCCGCCAACCTTCCTCTAACAGAAACCGTGCCAGCCATATTACCATGGGTGTTTTGCCCGTTCCCCCCACCGCAAGATTGCCCACACTTATCACGGGGCAGCTCAATTTGTGTACTTTTAAGATTCTTAAATCAAAGAGAAAGTTGCGAAATATTGTAAGCTTATCATAAGACCAGGCAACCACGGTTGCGACCATTCTTAAAATTCTTATCCCCAGAGTTTGTTTCTCCTCAGCCAGAATCAGCCCATAGATCTTCTCGGCTAGTCCACCGTGCTTCACTCGATAATACCCTGTAGGTCCTGCACTATTGTCCACTTGGCCGCTCGCTATCAAGACAGTTCAACTTTTACCCAACAAACTCTTGATAATCGCAAGGTTCCGAGCTACAGCTCCCTGGTGAACCTGGAGGGCTCGTTGCGCTTTCTGACCCTGTTTTTTTGCTGCCGCCGGCTCTGTCAGCCACGCCCGAAGCTGCGCCAAAAGTTCATTCTCATCTTCAACTTGAAAACAGCCGCCGCTTTCGGTCAGAATGTCGGCAATGTCTCGGAAATTCTCCATGTGGGGACCGAAGACAACAGGCAGTCCTCGTTGGACCGCTTCCAGAGGATTGTGACCCCCGAGGGGCACCAGGCTCCCGCCCACAAAAGCGAAATCGCCCAGACTGTAGAAGCGTGCCAACTCACCAATGGTATCGAGAATAAGCACATCCACCTGGGCTCCCCTGCCCTCTCCGGCGTCCAGTTGGCTTCGAAGTAGAGTTTGCCAACCACTCTGCGACGCCAGTTTGAAAACCTCTTCGAATCGTTGCTGATTGCGCGGTGCCAGAATGAGACAAAGATCAGAAAATTCCTGGCGCAGCCGAGAATAGACTCTGAGGATAATATCCTCCTCTCCCGGGTGAGTACTACCTGCAATCCACGTTGCCAATGGCTGGGTCCATTCAAGTTCCCTGACTAGCTCCTCCCGCTCCTGTACAGCGCTTTTGGCCATAGGCTGGTCGAACTTTAAGTTACCAGTTACCTGTATTTTGGCAGCCTCCACACCCAGCATCCTCATCCGTCGGCCATCTTCCTGGCTCTGCATACTGAAGACATCGATATTATTGAAAGCCCGGGAAAAAAATCTTCGCCATAGCCTATAACGGGGTAACGATCGATCCGAAACCCTACCATTCACCAGGATGATTGGAGTCCTCTCTCTTGCTAAACACCAAAACAAATTCGGCCACAGGTCTGTCTCCACCAAAACAAAGAGACTCGCTCCAATGCTCTTCACCGTCCTTTGCATCAGCCACCAGAAGTCCAGCGGCATATAGAAAAAGTGGCAGTCCAGGGAGGTCAACTTCTGGCGGGCAACTTGCTGTCCTGACTCAGTCGTGGTGGTAATAAGAATTTTGTAGTCAGGGAATTGTTTTCTCAGGGTGTGCACCAAGGAAACAACAGATAGAACTTCACCCACGGAAAGAGCGTGCACCCAGATCACTTCACCACTTATTGGTCTCGTCAGACCCTTAAGACCGACTCCCAAGCGAGGACCAAGATTCTGGCGGTATTTACCGGTGAGCGATCTCCGTAGAGCTAGATAGAGAATAACACCTGGGAATGCCAACAGCCACAGGACATTATAGAGCCAGAACATGTGGGAGGCCCGCAGATATTTGTAGGTTGGTTCTCTGTGGTCTCATCGTCCTTTGAACTTATTTGTTCACCTGACCACTTACGTTTGTCACGGTTTTGACCGTAGAATTATTTTCGACTTGGGCGAACTGCATGTCATATAAGCGACAGTACTCACCGTCGCACTCCATCAACTCATCGTGCCGCCCCTCTTCTACAATGCGACCATCGGAGATAACCACTATACGGTCCGCATTTTGGATGGTGGAAAGTCGGTGAGCTATAACCAGGGTTGTCCTTCCGGCCATGAGGTTCTCTAGAGCCTTTTGCACCTCCAACTCCGCTTCACTGTCCAGCGAGGAAGTGGCCTCATCCAGGATCAAAATCGGCGCGTTCTTGAGCAGTGCCCTGGCAATGCACAGCCGCTGTCTTTCCCCCCCTGACAGCCGCGCCCCTTGCTCACCGATTGAGGTGTCGAAACCCTGGTCCATTTTCATAATGAAATTATAGGCGTTTGCTGCCTTCGCCGCAGCGGTTATTTCTCCGTCGCTCTTATTTATATCACCATAGGCAATATTGTTGCGCACAGTGTCATTGAAGAGAATGGTCTGCTGGGTCACTATGCCTATCTGGTTCCGAAGTGAATCCATGGTCACATTCCGTACATTAATACCATCGATCAGCACGGCCCCATCAGAAACTTCATAGAACCGGGGAATCAAATCCACCAAGGTGCTCTTACCTGCCCCGCTCACCCCCACAATTGCAATGACCTCACCGGCAGACACCTTGAGATTAATATCCTTGAGCACCGGTTCGTTGTCGTAACGAAATTGCACATTGCGGAGTTCAAGCTCCCGTTGGATGGGTGGTAGATCAATGGCATCCGGTTCGTCTTGAATTCCCGGCGAAGTATCCAGGATATCATAGATCCTTGTGGCCGCCGCGATTCCCTCCTGCACCACATTGTTTACTCTACTCAGTCGTTTTATCGGCTCGTACAGCAGAAGCAAGGCGCCTAAGAATGAGAAAAACTCTCCAGGCGTTGATACCCCTTCGATGACCCTATAACCCCCGTAGAGGATGACAAAGACAATAGCGATACCGCCGAGAAACTCCATCATAGGTGAAGAGAGGGCTCGTACCATCACTGACTTCATTAAATAGCGAAAGTATCTAATGTTTTCCCTGCTGAAGCGCTCTTTTTCATACTCCTCCATCCCAAATGCCTTGACAATGCGGCTCCCACTGATCGTCTCATGAAGAATTACGGAAATGTCCCCCATGGATTCCTGGCTCTTGGTACTAATCCGGCGAAGCATTCTGCCAAACTTCACAACTGGAAAAAATGCAAATGGTAAAACCACCATGGAGATCAGGGAAAGCTGCCAATCCCTAATGAACATGACGGCCAATAGTCCAACTAGGGTCAGTGGATCTTTGAGCAACCCGGTAATCGCATTGGAGACAGCTCCCTGGACTAAATTTACGTCGTTGGTGACGCGAGACATTAAGAGCCCTGTGGGCATTCGGTCGAAAAAGGAAAGAGGGAGTCTCTGCAGGTGGTCGTAAAGCTGCTGCCTCAAGTGAGCAACTATGCTTTGGCCAACATAGCTCATCAAATACGCATGACCCCACTCGGTCAGAGCTTTAATTGTGAAGACCAAAAACACAACGATAGACAGAAACTTGAGCGTTTCTGCATTCTTCTTTATAAATATGTCATCTAAAACCGGTTTGACCAGATAGGGCAAAGCCGCGGTACAGATAGCCACCCCCACCATGCACACCATGGCTATGGCCAGCTGGTGCCAGTGTGGTTTTACCAGTTCCAATAATCTTCGGTAGAGATTCATGGGATGATTATCCGCTACCCATCAACTCCAGGGCTATGGCTGCTGCTCTGACTGAGGCACCTGGGCTTCCCAACTTCTCGCGCACCTCCGAAAACCGCTGCCTTATCCAGGCCTGACGCTTACTGTCTTCGAGTATGCCCATGGCCTCCTGGGCTATTCGCTCCGAGGTAACTTCATGCTGGATTAACTCCGGCGCTACTGTTTCTCCGGCGACGATATTTGCCAGGGCTACATGCTCCACCTGTACCAATCTTTTCCCAAGCCAGTAGGTCAAAGGATTTACTTTGTACACCACAATGAGGGGAGTACCCAGAATAGCAGCCTCCAGGGTGACGGTGCCGGAGGCTGCGATGATCATCTCACATATCTGGATGACTTCATGGGTGTTATCCTCAACCACCGTCAGATCCAGGTCTCTTCCCCTCAAATAGGATGTCACCTCCTCCTTACGTATGGTGGAGGCGAGAGGCACAAGGAATTCAACTCGAGAAATCTCCCTGGTGATAATTGTGGCCGCATCAAGCATCACGGGCAGCAGCTGCGATATCTCGCTAAGCCGACTTCCCGGAAGCAGTCCAACCACAAGGCTTGCTTCGTTCTTCAGATAACGACTACGAGGTATGGCCTCTTCATCTTTGACCCTAATGACATCCAGCAGGGGATGACCCACAAAGGAGACTTTTACATCTGCCTTTTCATATATTGCTTCCTCGAAGGGAAGAATTACTACCATCCTGTCCACCCGTTGACTTATGGTATTTATCCTCCCCGAACGCCAGGCCCATATTTGGGGACTGATATAGTACATGACCTGAATGCCCAGCTTCTTTGCTTTCCCGGCGACCGTCAGATTGAACTCAGGGTAATCTATTAAGATAACCAGGTCAGGTTGCCAGGAGTGCAGGGTTGCTGAAACCAGACGAAACACCTGCAGGATGGTGAACAACCGCCTCACTCCGGGCAGACCAACAACGCCCATCTCATTGGCGTTCCAGAGGAGTTCTACACCTGCCTCCTGCATGTGTACTCCCCCCACCCCCCGAAAAGAAATGGAGGGATCTACAGTGCGGATGGCCTGCACCAAATTACCGCCATGTAGATCCCCCGAGGCTTCTCCTGCTATGATCAATACTCTTTTGCCCTTGGTCGCCATTCTCAATGTTTTGTTGGTACATAACAGCGGTTGTAGAACTCACGAACCACTAGCCCGAAACCAATTCCCAGTCGCCCCCCCCCTGTTGTTGAATGAGTTCATTCACCCGGGTGGCAACCTCAAGGGCCTTACGTCCTTCCTCCCCGCTCACCATGGGCTTGGTGCCGGTGCGCACTGATTCTGCAAAAGCTCGTAGCTGCTCTTCAAGGGGGTCAGTGTCGGCAACGGGCAGCTGCTGATACTCTATTTCCGGAAACCCATCAGCACCTATTTCAGGTAGTTTACGAAACAGTTCCACTTCCCTCTCGGCATAGTCCAAAGAGAGATAGCTGTCCGGTTGAAAGATTCGTATTTTCCTCATCCTCTTTGCTGAAATACGGCTGGCAGTAACGTTGGCAATGCAGCCGTTCGCAAATTCCAGTCTCACGTTAGCGATATCAGTGTGAGGAGTAAGGATTTTAGCTCCACCCACTCTTAGATCCTCCAACGGAAATGGCACCAAACTCAGTATGATATCTATATCATGGATCATAAGATCTAAGATCACATCAACCTCAGTACCACGTTCAGTAAAGGAGGCGAGTCGATGAGACTCCACAAACAGTGGCTGCTGCACGTATTCTCTTGCAGCAACTACTGCAGGGTTGAATCGCTCCAGATGTCCCACCTGAAGCACCAGGTTATTCGCCTTTGCCAGTTGAACGAGGGAATCCGCCTCCTCCAAGGTAGCTGTCATGGGTTTCTCAACGAGCACGTGAATGCCAGCCTCCAGAAGATCACGAGCAACCTGACAGTGATCCTGGGTAGGCACTACCACGCTGGCAGCATCAACCTTGCCAATAAGGTCCAGGTGCGACGCACATGCCTGGCATGAAAAATCCTCAGCCATTCGTCGCGCCCGGCTTGGCTCGACGTCAGCTACAGCTACCAGATTAGTCTCTTCCAAAGCCGCGTATTTCTCCGCATGAAACTGACCCAGGTAGCCAACTCCGACTACAGCCATCCTGGGAGCCGAAGAGTTGACCGTAATTCTTGGCTTCACAGCCAAAAGCGCGTTCCTACTGTCCCCCACTTCCGCTTCAAACTGGTTCAACTCCAGCATCAATCCATCTAACTCTGAAGCTTTTTCCCTGTCCGCTGGCCTGCTTAAGATGGAAATCCTGGCATCGTCGGCAGCCTGGATCATCTTTTCCCTGTCAAACATCAATGTTCTGTCAGCTTCCACAACCAACACCGAAGCGCCCACCTCTTTCATGGTCTTGATGGTCTGAAGTCCTACAGCAGGAACATCGAAACGCAGGTCTTGATTGGGCTTGCAAACCTTCACAACCACCACTTCGCTTTTTCCCAAACGACCTCCGCGCCTGATTGTCTCATCAGTTCCTTCTATAGCCTCCACTGCCAATACTGCCTGATCCCGAACCAAGATACACTGCCCTATGTCCAGTTTGCCGATCTCCTTGGCCAGGTTCCAGCCGAAGTTGATGTCCCTGCGCTCCCGAGCGTTGGGCCTGCGCCGCGTCAGGATTCCAGGGGGGGCCAGCAGTTCTGGCAGGAAAAGGGTCGAAGGTCTAACTTTGATTCCGTGCGCTTCCAGTTCTTCGGTAAAAGCCCTTAAAATTGCATCGTCTTTTTTGTGGAGCATCCGGGCGAGCAACCGTACGGCCTTCCAGTCCGGTCTGATCTTGCTGAAGAGCTTGGTTTTGGCCACCGCCCCCGCCATCGCCACTTCAGTAACCTGGGCTTTTTGAAAAGTCTCGATCATCCGGCCCAGCTTCCCCAGGCTCACCCAAGAACATACGTCCACCTCGGATTCCAGTAGCTCGTCAGCCTCTCCTTTAAGGGCCACCGCCACTACCTTGACTCCGTTTTGCCTTGCTGCTCGGGCGAAGAGGATGGGAAACTGTCCCCCTCCCGCAATAAGTCCGATTGTTTTCATTGGTTCACTGTGTACTTCTTTCAGGTGATGGCAGACTCACCGGCCCAGGAACAAACATTCCCTTCCAGATCACCGAGTAATGCCACGCTGTGACCAGCGGATAAAATCCACCAATATTCTCACTTCATCCACGTCTCCAAACTGACTCTCAGCCACCTCCAGCGCTTCTTTGAGAGTCCTCTCGGTCAGAAACAAGATACGATAGCACTGCTTCAAAATCTTGAGTGTCATGGCGGGAAAGTTCCTGCGCTTTAGCCCAACGGTATTCAGCCCGTAGAGCTTGGCGCGATGTCCAGATACAAGCATGTATGGAGGTATATCCTTCGTTACCCCGGTCTTACCACCAATGTAAGCGTGGGTGCCGATCCGAACGAACTGGTGTACGGCAGATAGCCCACCCAGTGTTGCGTGATCACCGACAGTCACATGCCCGGCCAAAGTGGCAGCATTGGCCATGATCACATAATTGCCGATAATGCTGTCATGCGCCACATGACTGTAGGCCATGAATAGATTGTTGTCACCTATCTTGGTTAGCTCATCCCCGCCAACGCTGCCGCGATTAATAGTGACAAACTCCCGAATAGTATTGTCATTACCGACGATGGTCTCAGTGCGACGGCCATCGAATTTCAGGTCTTGGGGTGGTGTCCCAACAGAGGCATAGGAGTAAATCTCGCAGCGTTCGCCAATGGTGGTGTATGGAGCGATATGGGCGTGGGCGTGAATCCGGCAGCCTTTACCAATTTCCACCTCTTCATCGATAACAGCGTAAGGACCAACCACCACGTCGGCTGCCAGCTCAGCCCCGGGATGAATGATTGCAGTGGGATGAATCTTGGTGGGTTTCCCTTTAGCTGTCATCTGTAGATCTCTCCGCTCACTTGCGTTCAATGGCAGCCAGGAGCTCAGCCTCAGCAACCAGGGTGTCATCAACGTAAGCCTCACCCCGCATTTTGAAGACCTTTTGCTTCTGACGAATTGTAGTAAGCTTCAGCCTCAGTTGGTCACCAGGCACCACCGGTTTGCGAAACCGCACCTTGTCGATACCCATAAAGTAGACGAGACTTCCGGCCCATTCTTTGGGGCTGGAGTGAAAGGCAAGTACGCCACCCACCTGGGCCATGGCTTCAATAATCAGTACGCCGGGCATGATTGGATTGCCGGGGAAGTGGCCAACAAAGAACGGTTCGTTAATGCTCACGTTCTTTATTCCCACGATCTCTTCCCCCTCCTTCAGGCTTTCGATCCGATCTACGAGCAAGAAAGGATAGCGATGCGGCAAGATCTGCATTATTTCTTTGACATCTATCATCACGAACACCCCTCTTTTAGGAATCTGTCTTCTCCTCGAGCGAAGCTAACCCCTTCTCCAAATCCATAATCTTTTTCCGAAGTTCAGGAAGACGGCTTAATATGTGACAGTTCTTCAGCCAGTCTCGATGATCAATTGCGGGACTGCCTGAAACAGTTTGTCCCGCAGGAATTGATTTGGCGATTCCTGATTGAGCGCCAACCCGAACACTGTCCCCTATTTCCAGATGTCCGGTTACCCCTACCTGCCCGGCGAGAATGACATTTCTGCCAATCTTGGTACTTCCTGAAATTCCAACCTGGGCTATGATTATACTGTCCTCTCCTATAACCACATTATGGGCCACCTGGACAAGGTTGTCTATCTTGACTCCCCTCTGAATCCACGTTCTACCCATTGTGCCCCGGTCTATCGTACAGTTGGCCCCGATTTCCACATCATCATCAATCTGGACAATGCCTACTTGGGGAATTTTGAAATGGCCATTGCCATCCTGGGCAAAGCCAAAACCGTCGCTGCCCACCACGGTGCCACTATGAATAATTACCCGTTTGCCAATAATGCAACGAGCAAGTACGGTCGCATTTGGATAGAGGACAGTGTCATCGCCGACATGAACATCAGAGCCAACATAAACGCCCGGGTGCAAGGTAACCCGATCGCCTACCACAGTGTTGTTTCCGATGTAGACCTGAGGATGGATCGAAACCTCATCTCCAAGGGCAACTTTAGCTCCCAAATGAGCTTTTGTACTCACCCCCGGCACCGTCGTTCGCTGTTCTTGGGCAAAGAGTTTGAGTATTTTGGCAAAACCCAGGTAAGGATTCTCACTTATAATGAGAGGTTTCTCAAAAGCTTTCAGTTTGGGGGGAACAATGAGGGCGCCCGCCTTAGATTGATGCGCTTTGCTGACATATTTGGGGCCCACAACAAAAGAAATCTCATTGCTCCTGGCCTCCTCCAATCCTGCCACCCCCGTGATCTTGAATTCCGGATCGCCGAGAAGCTCACCCTCAACCAATTGAGCCAACTCGCCTAAGGTTCTTTCCATAATGGACTTCCTTAGTCAGTGGTCATGTGTCGTTGGTCGATCTCTCTCACGTACTACTTGTTTTCTCGCGCTATGCTCTATGCGCTTTGTGCCTTGCGCGCCAACTATTGCGTACCCTTTTCACGAGCATGAAATTTATTGAGTTCTTGTACTATCCTCTCGGTTAGATTCAAAGAATCTGGCGCGTACCAAATCCCTCCATCCCCGAGTTCAAAGATCATTGCATAGCCCTCTTCTTTGCCAATTCGAGCCACGATTTCTACCACATTTTTCTGAAGTGGCATCAAGAGTTCCCTCTCTTGCTCGGATAAGAGGCGATTGGCTTGGTCAACACCCTGCCTTAGCATCACCTTTTTAGCGCGAATCTCCTGGAGTTTGGCTTGCTTTACATCATTGCTCCATACGAGTTCTTTCGTCTTGAATTCAGCCTCCAGTTCCTCTACCTCCTGTCGCGCGGCATCGAGCTTTTCGCGAATCGGTACCATTTTCGCTTTGAGCTTTTCTAGCCCTTCCTTGCCCATCTCAGAGCGATCCACAACAGCCTGCTTGTCGAAAAATCCGAGCCTAATCACTTCCGCCGCCCAGACCTGGGTGCTGACCGCCAGAAAAAGCAAGCCAGCGATAACTCCTGCAAAAATCCTCATGTCGTCTCTCCTTACGCCCATTTGCCCCAACGTCCAGTTTCTTTAGTTACGCTGTTTTTGGTAATACAAAATGGCCAATTTTTGACATTATCGAAGCAATGCTCTGTGCGCAATGTATTTTTTACAGAGCTAGCCCGGATATTTCATGAAAATGCTCTAGCGAGCGCATTCCCCGTAGCTTGTTGGAGCGGAGCGGAAATCCCGTCGCCGGGGCTGCGAGGTTAGCGAGCGAACTACAATAAATATGGAATAAATACCTTACATTTCGAAGATTCCCTGTCACGCTTTAGTCCCGCTAAAGCGGGACAGGGAGCTTCAATTGCTGTCGCGAGACCACGAAACTGGGAACCCGCTTGCGGGACTGAGCGGAGCGCAGCGAGCGCGAAGAAGATGGGTGTGCCACCGGGCAACCGCAGGGAGTTGGTTCCGAGACGTACCTGAACGGTACGTCGCAGGGGCCGACACCCGAGGACGCCAGGAAGAACGGCCATATCCGTGGTCGCAGCAAGTTATTCATGAAATATCCGGGCTAAAAGAACACCCCCATGGAAAACTGCCATTTACTCTTGCTCTCACCCTCATCAGGATCAGGATTGTAGCCCCACTCCAGCCGTAACGGCCCCATTGGCGAGTACCATCGAATGCCGTAGCCCACAGCATACTTCAGGTCGCCCAAGTCTATATTCTCGCTATCATCGTAGGAATTGCCAGCGTCAAAAAAGAACACCCCCCGAATACCCTGTTCCTTTACGAGGGGGAAAAGAAATTCGGCGTTAAAAAGCACCATCTTGTTGCCACCAATGCGGTCTCCGGTCACAGGATCGCGAGGGGACACGTCGCCGGAGTCAAAAGACCTGATGGAATTGATGCCCCCCAGGTAAAAACGTTCGTAGATGGGAACCTCACCGTCAGTTTCACCTATATATCCAGTTTTGCCGTGCAAAAATCCGACGCACTTCCAAAAAAGCGGAAAATACCAGCTGGAATTAAAAACGGTCTTGACATAGCCGGCATTACCACCGAGTGCGCCGCCAGCGTAATCCACCATCAAACTGTTATCGGATCCGCGAGTGGTAAGAAAAGTGTGGTCTCTGGTGTCTCGCCTCAAAGTACTGCTTAGGGAACTGGTAATGAGTTTCCCCTCTTGGTCCTTGATTTCTTCTGCTGCGCCGTCAGTCACATCTTTCACATCAGCGTTGTCATAGGTATAGGAGAGGTAAAGTCTGGTGTAATCCCAGACCGGATAGCTCAAGGAGAGTTTTCCCCCGGTGCTGTCCTTGGTGAACTCATCGTAGTCCCGGGACCAGTTATAGCTCTCGATTGTGGCCGAAAGCGGGATATCGAATAGCCAGGGTTCCGTAAACTTCAAGGTATACCTATTGGACTTACTCCCAACCTGGGCCTGAAACGCCAGGTCCTGACCTCGGCCAAAAAGGTTCCGTTCGGCTATCTGCGCCTGGAAGAAAAAATTGTCTGCCGTGCTAAATCCGGCTCCGGCTGATATGAACCTAGTCGCCTTTTCCTTGAGTTTTATGTCGACATTCATCCGGTCGGCAGCTTTTCCTTTCCGGGTGTCCATTTCTATGTCTTCAAAATAGTCAAGTCGCCGCAGATTCCCAACACTCCTCTCCAGCTTGGCCTTGCTATATCGTTCCCCTTCAACCACCTTTAGCTGCCGGCGGATAACTTTGTCCCGAGTCTTGGCATTGCCGCTGATTTCAATCCTGCCAAAATCTACCAACTCCCCTTTTTTGACTTGGTAATTAACATCAACCACCTGTTTCGTCCTGTCCCGGGCAATGTTTGGCTCTACCTCAGCGAACGCGTATCCCTGAGAAGTATAGTAGTCCGTAAGCCTTTCAAGGTCTCTGGCCAGAACCTCCCGATGGAAATACTTTTTCTTGGACAGTTTGATACTATTCAGCAACCTCACGTCCGGCTCGACATCCTTCCCGGTCACCTCCACTTTGCCCACCCGGAATCGTCCCCCTTCGTTTATGGGAAAGTTGATGTAAATCCCCTCTTCATCATAGGTAATCTCAGGACTTCCCACCCTGATATCCATAAAACCATGATTCAGGTAGAAGGCGGCAATCATATCCGAGTCCACTTCCAACTTGTCCCGCTTGAGAATTCCCGATTCAGTGAGCCAGGAAAAACCGCTTTTTTCCGAAGTCATGACAATATCTTTGAGGTCATCATCCGAAAAGTGCTGATTGCCTGTGAAGGTGATTCTGCGGACATAAAGCTTGTTGTTCTCCTTTATGCGGAAACTGACATCCACCCGGTCACCCTCAACTGGCTTTATCTCGTAGGTAACCTCAGCATTATAATAGCCTTTGTCCCGATAAAGCGCCCGGATCTTTTCCACATCTCCCTTTAGGACTGAACGTTGTAGAATACCATATTGTCTCGTGGTCATGGCAGCACGAATGTCATCTTCTGTGACAGATCTGGAGCCGCGGATTGAAACTTCATTTATGGTGGGCTTTTCCTCCACCACAAAAACCACATCCTGTCCTTGGGGAGTGTCCTCCGCCTCTATACGGACCTCTTTGAAATAGCCCATCTTGTAGATCTCTGTCAAATCTTCACGCAATTTGGCCTGATCAAAAAGGTCGCCGTCTTTGGTCTTTACCCTCAATTTAATGGCCTCGGTTTCGACGCGCTGATTGCCCCTTACCAGAATCTGACGAATCTTTTTTCTCCTCAGGATGCGAATACCCACTTCTCTGGAGAGATCAGAGACCGCACTGGCAAGATTCTCCAGTCCCACTTGGGTTACATAGATGGGTACCGTAGGCCGTCGTTGATCAACATCAACCAGACGCACATCAAAACTGATTTGTTCCCCTATCTTACTGAGGCTGCCATAAATAACGAAGGTGCTTCCCAATTCCGCGCCGATTTTTCGAGCCTGAGCATCGGTCATCTCTTGAGCCACCCACAACGGCTCCCCCTCAACTGCTTCCACCGCAGGTACCGGTTGGAATCCTTGCTGCTTCAGGCTCCTGACCAGCATGTCCATTAGCGGCTTACGCAGGTGGGTAAGATCCTCCTCGCTGTAAAACGAGAGGGGAATAATAGCTAGACGAATAGTGCGGGAATAGAGCGGCTGGGGCCAGGTGAGAGATAGTACCAGCAGAACAAAAAGAAGGCGGCATTTCACAACGTACTCGCTCTCTGCAGGTCACTCGATCTCGTTTAGTAGTCCGTCTTTCATCTGCAACTGTCTTTGCATCATGCCTGCAAGTTCCATGTTGTGTGTAACGACAACCAGGCTCACGTTTTGTTCCTGGTTAAGGCTCAGCAGAAGCTCATGAATGTTCCGGCTACTGTTCGTGTCCAGGTTACCGGTGGGTTCATCAGCAAGAAACACCTTAGGATTCAACACCAGTGCCCTCGCTACCGCAACCCGCTGCTGCTCTCCTCCAGATAGCTCTCCGACACGATGCTGCAAACGGTGGTTCAAGCCAACCAGATCCAAAACGAACTCCGCACGCTCTTTCGATTCCTTTTTATTCTTGCGTCCAATGAGCGCTGGTAACATGCAGTTTTCCAATGCAGTAAACTCAGACAGCAGATGATGGAATTGAAAAACAAATCCGATGGTGCGATTGCGGTAGGCGGCCAACTGTTGTTCTTGGAAGTCAAAAACGTTCACTCCCTCATAGGTAACCTCCCCGTCGCTAGGCTGCTCCAGAGTTCCCAGTATGTGGAGCAGTGTTGACTTCCCTACTCCGGAAGCTCCTACCACCGCAATGCTCTCCTGCCCTTCCAGGGTGAGATCGATACCACGCAATACATCAACGCGACGTTCGCCGCTGCCGAAGTGTTTATAAAGCCCCTTCACCTGGAGGATAAACTCGGCCCTATTCATAGCGGATGGCCTCCGCTGGATCAAATCGCGAAGCCTGCCAGGCCGGATACACACTTGCCGCCAGAGTAATGACTATTGCCGCCAGGGCGATGATTGCTACGTCAAGTGGGTTCATCTGAACCGGCAGGGTAGATATGTAGTAGACATCGCTGGGCAACTCAATAAACTTGTACGTGGCCAGCAGTTTGCAAAGGGTGTAGCCTCCAAGAAGCCCGAGTAGCGTCCCTACCAGACCGATCACCGCTCCCTCAATCATGAAAATCTTCATAATACTTCTGCGGGTGGCACCCATAGATTTGAGAATAGCAATATCCCTGGTTTTTTCTATAACTACCATGATTAAAGTGCCCACGATATTGAACGCTGCTACCAGAATAATGAGGGTGAGGATGATGAACATCACGATTTTTTCCAATTTTAGGGCAGAAAAAAGGTTCTTGTTCATCCTCATCCAGTCCCTACTCCAGTAAGGATAGCCGTCCAACGCTTTGCCAATGGCTTTGGCCACCCGATCTGCCTCATAGATGTCATCCACCCGAACCTCGATGCCTGTGACTCGATCCCCGATACCGAGAAACCGTTGAGCAGCCCATAGGGACACGTAGGCTATGGTAGAGTCGTATTCGTACATTCCCGAGTCAAATATTCCCGCCACCCGGAAGGTTTGACTCCTGGGCACCCGGCCGAGGGGAGTAAGACGACCCAGGGGAGAAATCACCGTCACGGGCTCTCCCCGTAACGCCCCGATATTCCTGGCAAGTTCGTTACCCAAAATGATTCCTGGAGTGGATCTCATCCCTTCTGGCTTATTTTCAGCTTCTAGCTCTTCGAGACTACCGGCACGCATATTCTTTGGTAGGTTGATAACCTTGCTGGCGGTCTTTGGTTCGATTCCTCTGAGCACTGCCCCAGATATGGCTTTGCGAGAACTGATCATAACCTGGGTGTAAATAAAAGGAGTGGCAGCGTTAACCCCAGACACTTCCCCCACCTTCGCTCTTACTTCCTGGTACTTGGAGATATTTCCATCGAAACGGGAAATCACCACATGGGAGGTCACCCCAAGAATTTTGTCCCTCAGATCCTCCTTAAACCCATTCATCACTGCTATTACAACGATTAGTGCGGTCACGCCAACCATAACCCCTGCAATGGAAATGAGGGTAATAAGGGAGACGAAGGTCTGTTTGCGTTTGGCCTTTAAGTAACGAAGGCCTATGAACAGTTCATAGGACATATCAGAAAGGATCTTGATCTAAGGGTTTAGCTACGCTCTGGCCTGAGATGGGGAAATAAGATCACCTCCCGGATGGATGGTAGGTCTGTGAGCAGCATGACCAATCGATCAATACCCACCCCCTCCCCGGCAGCGGGAGGCATGCCATATTCCAGGGCGCGAATGTAGTCATCATCCATGAAGTGGGCCTCTTCGTCGCCAGCCTCACGGGCCGCCACTTGCTGCAGGAATCGCTCTCTTTGGTCAATGGGATCGTTCAATTCGGAGAAGCCATTGGCAATTTCATAGCCACCAATGAAAAGCTCAAATCTATCCACTAAAGAGGGATCCTCCTCATTGCGCCGTGAAAGTGGAGATACATCAATGGGATAGTGGGTAATAAAAGTTGGTTGTTCCAGCTTCGGTTCCACCAGGATATCAAATAGCTTGGTGAGAACCTTTCCAGACTCTTGTCCAGCCGTAGTGATTCCCAGAGTCTCGGCCTTGGTCCGAAGTTTTTCATCATCTTCCACCTCGCTCCCCTCTAAACCTCCAATAGCGACGAGTGCATCGCGGAGTCGATAACGGGGCCAGGGTGGGCTCAAATCGATCTCCTTACCTTGAAACGATAGATGGAGGCTACCATTTACTTCTTGGGCCACCCAGCAGACCATTTCTTCGGTAAAGGTCATCAAGTCCTCATACGTGGCATATGCCTGATAGAATTCCAACATGGTAAATTCTGGATTGTGCTGGAAAGATATCCCTTCATTGCGAAAATTTCGATTTATCTCAAAAACCCGCTCAAAGCCACCCACCAGGAGGCGCTTGAGATACAGTTCAGGAGCGATTCGTAGATACAGGTCAATGCCCAGGGCATTATGAAAGGTCTTGAAAGGACGTGCAGTAGCACCACCGGGAATAGGCTGCATCATCGGGGTCTCCACCTCAATGAAACCATGACCCTTGAGGAATTCTTGTATTTTCTGAATAATCTTGGCTCTCTTGATGAAAACCTCGCGAACGCTGTCGTTTACCACCAGATCCACATAGCGCTGACGGTACCTGGTTTCGACGTCACGAAGCCCGTGCCATTTTTCGGGTAAAGGTCGCAGACTCTTGCTCAGGAGTCTTACCTCCTGGGCTTGCAGGGTCAACTCACCCTTATGAGTCCGAAAAACAGTACCCGTAACGCCGACAAAATCACCTATGTCCATCTTTTTAAAAACCCGATACTCGTCTTGACCTATCACGTCTCGTTGAACGTAGACTTGAAGCTTACCAGTGGCATCTTTGATGTGCATGAAAGAAGCTCGGCCAAAGGAACGCATGGACATGATGCGGCCGGCACAGATAAGAATCTTTTGCTCTTGAGCTAGATCCTCTTCACTCCATTCCCCGTAGTGTTCCCTAATATACGCCAGGTGATCCTCTACGCTAAAATCATTCGGGTATAATTGGACACCCGCATCTCGCAACTCCCGAGCCTTTTGTCTCCGCTGTTGCAATACCTGGCTTTCTTCACTCATGCCATGTCTCTAGAATGATTGACCCCGGCGGCCAAGAAAAATGAACCACAGAGCACCAAGGACACAGAGAAAAAAATGGAGTCCTAACCGTAATTCGCCGCAGTACTTTTTAGAGCAACAATTCTCTATGAACTATAGCCCGGATGTTTCATGAATTACCTGCTGCGACCATGGATATGAGCGTCCTTCCGGGCGTCCTCTGGTGTCGGACCCTGCGACGTACTGTTCAAGTACGCCTCGGGTCCGACCCCCTGCGGTTGCCCGGTGGCACACCCTTCTCCACGGTCTCGCCACGGCAATTCGTGAAATATCCGGGCTAGGTCCTCCGTGGTCGAGATTCCCCGGCACAAAAACACTCACCACACCTTGTGGTCTCAGGACCTCAAAACGCGTTACGATAAATCATTTACCCAGTGGAGTCAAGCACTATAGGCGGGCTACTGAGGTCTGTCTTGGGGGTCTTCC
>Ga0210109_1000056_pt1 | contig 19758 bp, 23 predicted proteins | sample China_Bullhead_C_FD_184857 | JGI IMG/M metagenome (GOLD analysis project Ga0210109, IMG submission 184857) | Wetland microbial communities from San Francisco Bay, California, USA, that impact long-term carbon sequestration -... | ecosystem: Environmental > Aquatic > Marine > Wetlands ...
AAAGAAAACGAATCAAATTAGATAGCACTTGAAACAATGTCATAAAATAAGACTCAACAAGGAACCTAACCCCCAAACCGTCAGCAGTTTAGTATGCTGGCAAAAGAAAATGCAGCCAATCACTTGGTCAGCCTTCGGCTGACTGCCCGAAATTTATATCCCCTTGAGGGGTACTGCACGAAAAATCAGGGCGCCGCGAAACTCGCCACTTGCAGTGGCTCAGACAGTCCTCGCGCTATTCCCTCTTTTTCTGCGCTGCTCGGCTGCGTGAAATGGCAAAAAGGATAATACCCGTTGATTATAAATTTTTGAAAATTTTTCATCCTTATCCCTTGAAACCTCGACTCCTTGAACCCTATTTTTCCCCTCTTCTCAACCCATCTCCAGCTCAAGCTGCCGCAATTCCTTAATTTCATCACGCAAGCGGGCGGCCTCTTCAAAGGCAAGAACCTTGGCGGCCTTGTGCATGTCCGCCTCCAATCTCTTAATATCGCGGCGCAGATCCTGCAAGCTGTGATATTCAATCTCAACTTCTGCAGTCTGGACCGGTACGGTGATATAATCCTTATCATAAACCGAAGCCAGGATATCCTTGATGCTGGAGCGGACCGTGGCCGGGGTTATGCTGTTATCCATATTGTACTGTTGCTGGATTTTTCTTCTGCGTCCGGTTTCATCAATGGTTCTCTGCATGGACCCTGTAACAGCGTCGGCATAGAGGATCACCAGGCCGTCAATATTTCTTGAGGCCCTGCCACAGGTCTGGATCAATGACCGCTCACTGCGCAAAAAACCCTCCTTGTCCGCATCCAGTATTGCAACCAGGGATACTTCAGGGATATCAAGCCCTTCGCGCAGGAGATTGATACCCACCAGCACATCATACTCACCCTGGCGGAGCTCTCTGATCAATTCCATGCGTTCCAGGGTTTTAATGTCCGAATGCAGGTATTTAACCCGTACACCCAGGTTTTCATAATATTCAGTCAGGTCTTCCGCCATTCTCTTGGTAAGGGTTGTTATCAGGACAGCCTCTTTCTTTTCAGCCCGCAAACGTATCTCAGCTAAAAGATCATCCACCTGGTTTTTGGCAGGACGTACTTCAATTACAGGATCCATAAGACCGGTGGGCCGTATGATCTGTTCAGCTATCCTGCCGTCTGCCTGATCCAACTCAAAATTTCCAGGGGTTGCCGACACATAAATTACCTGGCTGGTTCGCTCTTCAAACTCGTCAAACCGCAGGGGCCTGTTGTCCAGGGCTGACGGCAGCCTGAAGCCATATTCCACAAGTGTTTCCTTGCGGGAACGGTCCCCGCGATACATGCCGTGCAGCTGCGGTACGCCTATGTGGCTTTCATCAATAAAGAGGATGTAATCATCAGGATAATAGTCCAGCAGCGTTGGTGGCGGCTCTCCCGGAGCAGCTCCCGTCAGGTGGCGGCTATAGTTCTCTATACCGTTGCAGTAGCCCAACTCGCCGATCATCTCCAGGTCAAACATTGTCCGTTGCTCCAGGCGCTGGGCCTCAAGCAGCCGATTTTCCTTCTCGAAAAAAGCCAAACGTTCCTTAAGTTCCTCCATGATTGTGCGCCGGGCGATCTCCAGCCGTTCCGTAGAAGTGACAAAATGGCTTGACGGAAATACCGTTAATTCCGACATCTGGGCCAGGACCACGCCGCGCAAAGGGTCAACGATCGAAATGGAATCAATGGTATCGCCGAACAGATCAACGCGCACGGCCCGATCCTCTTCGTAGGCAGGAAAAATCTCCACCACATCTCCCCGCACCCGGAACGTGCCGCGGTGGAATGAAATATCATTCCGTTCATAGAGCATATAAACCAAGCGTTTCTGCATCTCCTCCCGGGGATACTCGTCCCCTACTTTCAGAAAAAGGTGCAGTTTTTTATACTCATCGGGTGAACCAAGCCCATAGATGCAGGAGACCGAGGCTACAATGAGCACATCGCGCCGGGTCAATAGCGAACGGGTTGCCGAATGACGCATCTTGTCAATGGCGTCGTTAATGGAAGAATCCTTTTCAATGTAGGTATCTGATTGCGGGATATAGGCCTCCGGCTGGTAATAGTCGTAATAGGAGACAAAATATTCCACGGCATTCTCGGGGAAAAGCTCCTTGAACTCGGAGTAGAGCTGGGCTGCCAGGGTTTTATTGGGTGCAATGACCAGTGTCGGTCTCTGCACCTGCTCCACGATCTTTGCCATGCTAAAGGTCTTGCCGGAGCCGGTAACACCTAATAAAACCTGCTTGGGGTATGCAGCAGCGATTCCCGCAGATAAAACCTCAATTGCCCTCGGCTGGTCTCCGGCCGGCACGAAGGATGATTCTATTTTAAATAAATGCTCCATATTAGAATAAATCAGCTTTTTTTCCAGGGGATGAGCATTGGCACTTTTTTACGGTAGGCTCTGTATGGCTCTCCTATCTCGCGTATGAGTTTCTGTTCCTCCAGCAGTGTACCGATAATTATGTATACGCTTAGAACCAGTTTACTTACAAGCGACACATCAGTTACAATACCAAAGGCCCAGACAAGAAGAATTGCGCCGCTGTACCACGGATGCCGTACATATCCCAGGATGCCTTCTGTCGTAAACCCCATGAGCTCATCTTTCCCTCTGTGTTCCATTTCATGAATCTGCCTTATGCCAAGCATATATTGTATATCGTAAACACGGTACCCACCGTAAAATAATAGGAAGGCAACCGCATATATGCCATATTTCACAACAAACCAGGGCCAGGGCCAGGCAAAAATAACCTTTTCCTCAAGACCCAACTGAAAATAAATAACAGGAAAAAGAGAAAAAAGACTGAAAATTGCATATAGCAGCCTGTAGTAATTATGCCTGCTGCCCAAAATTTTCTTTATCCAGGCTGCAAAAAATCTGCTGATTAACAGGCTGTGCAAAAAACACCAGGTGGCCCATAATAAAGCCAGAATAGAAATTGAATGTATCCGGGTCATTTCACATTATCAGCATAAATTAATCATTTTCTCTTTAAAATATACGTATATTCAAAGTCATTCCTATACGCTGAGAATATCGTTAGTCTTATTAATAAATTGACTTCTTGCTTCATACAACATAATTATTTTACTACTATTTTTATTGAGATTATTAAGACAAATAGAAAAAAACGCTGAAACAGGTTTAGGATAAAGGAACATCCATGCTGACCATAAGCAATAAAAGCAGATATGGCATTACCGCACTTCTAGCGCTCGCCGAATTTTACAACTCCGGCCTCCTGTCCATAAAAGACATCGCATCGCGCTGTGGCATTCCGCACCAATTCCTGGAACAGATATTCAACAGGCTTGGGAAAGCGGGGATAATAAAAAGTACCCGGGGCAAAAACGGGGGATATGAACTTGCGAACCCCCCGGAACAAATCTCTGTGCTGCATATCGTCAATGCCCTTGAAGGTGATATCGAGTTTGTAAGCAAATCCGAAGATAAAAACGATGTCATTGTAGAACTTTTTCACGAAGCCGAAAAAAAACTGCAGAACATCCTTTCCATAAGTCTCGCAGCCCTCGTCGCAAAGCAGCAGAAATTGAGGAAAAACGTCATATACGACATTTAGATTCACCTAACCCACCGACAACTCATCTCCGGCCCATTGGCGCCATCGCCGGCAATTCTTTCTTTTTTCCTTGACATGTACTGCACGATGTTTTATTAGTTGACTAAGTTGATCAGAATAGTAATATTTAATAGTTCCAGAATCCAGAAAGCACTTTTTTGCAAATTAATGAAACTGACTGAAGGAGACATCATGCAGATAACTGTAAACGGGGAGGCAAACGAACTCCATGAGGCTGAAGTCAACCTTTTAAAGCTTTTGGAAATTCGCCGGGTTGAATCACCGGAGATGATAGCGGTCCAACTCAACGGCGAATTTGTTGATATGGAGCGCTACCCTTTCACCTTTCTCAAAAGCGGCGATGATATAGAGTTTCTTTATTTTATGGGTGGTGGCTCCCGGTGACCGGGTTTTCCACATATGCCATTCATGGCTCGCGTTCCCAGCAGAAGGATTTACATGGCGCCCTGCGTACTCCTGTTTACGACAGCGTTGCCTTTGAACACGAAAGCGCTGAAGATCTCTCCCAGATTTTCTCAGGCAGAAAGCCTGCGCACGCCTATTCTCGCATCACAAATCCCACTGTAGAAGAATTCGAGAACAGGATTAAGCTCTTGAGCAATGCCTCTGCAGTTATTGCTGTTTCTTCAGGCATGGCGGCCATATCCAACATATTACTTGCCCTGGCAAGCAGCGGTACAAACATTGTCGCCAGCAGACACCTGTTTGGCAACACGCTGTCCCTGATCGAAAGAACTCTGAAACCCTGGGGCCTGGAGGCACGATACGTATCCATGTCTGACCCCCTTGAGGTCCAGGCAGCCATTGATGATAATACCAGAGCCGTGTTCCTTGAGACTGTAACCAATCCCCAATTAGAGGTTGCCGATATAAAAATGATTGCGGGCATAACCTCCCAGAAAGGAGTGCCGCTTATTGTGGACAATACAGTCACGACCCCCTATCTTTTCCGCACTAAAGATTTCGGTGTTAACATTGAAGTAATCTCCAGCACAAAATACATCTCAGGGGGCGCTACATCTGTCGGAGGCCTTATTATCGATAACGGTAATTTCGACTGGCGCCAAGCACCTCGCCTGGAAGACTGGGCCAGAAAAATGGGACCCATGGCTTTACTCGGGTCCTTAAGGCGAGAGGTATACAGAAATATCGGCTCCTGCCTGGCTCCCCATCATGCCTACCTGCAAAGCCTGGGGCTTGAAACCATGAGCTTACGCATAGAAAAGAGTTGCGCCAATGCTTTTTCGATTGCCCGCTTCCTCCAGAAGCACAAAAAGATTGCTGCAGTAAACTACCCCGGTTTGAAGGATTCCCGGTATCATGAAGTTGCCGCACAACAGTTTGCCAAGCGTTTTGGAGGCCTCCTGACCTTTGACTTGCAGAGCCGGGATGCATGTTTCGCTTTCATCAACAAGCTGAAACTGATCAGAAGGGCCTCAAATGTGAATGACAACAAAACCCTGATCCTGCATCCGGCCTCAACCATTTTTTGCGAATATCCTGAAAAGCAGCTGGAAGAAATGAACATCAGGCAAACCATGATCCGGTTATCCGTTGGCATAGAAGACGTAAATGACATTATACAAGACCTGGAAGGGGGATTAACAACATTATGATTGTCGGCATCGCAAAAATCAAGCTCAATAAGCAGGAGAGTTGCCCGCTTTGCGGCCCACGTCCGGAAAAAACCGAACTGCTTTATGCTGAACAGGCTGTTTGCGGTCTGCATTAAAACGAACAGGAAGTGAAATGCTGAAAATCACCCGGAATATAGTTGACGAAATGATCAGACACGGCCGGGCCGCGGCGCCTCTTGAGGCCTGTGGCTATCTGGCTGAAAAAGACGGTGTGGTCTGTAAATGTATTGCCATGAAAAATATCGACGCCTCACCTGTCCACTATTCCATGGATCCGGCGCAGCAGTTTGCAGCGATAAGGAGCTGCCGGGCAGAAGGACTTACCATCAGGGCGGTTTACCACAGTCATCCTGAGACTGGTGCCTACCCTTCTGCCGAAGACATTAAACTCGCTTTTGACCCTGCTGTGAGCTATGTCATTGTTTCTCTGGCAGAATCCACTCCCTGCATAAATTCCTTTACCATCAGAGATCATGCGGTTTTCTCAGAAAAGATTGAAATAATTGGCAGCACCGCAAATGCACGGTGCGGAGGGGTATTACGTCCATAACATTTTGATATCACCAGGCCCTGTTTATGACAACGCAACTCTTTACAATTGCAGCAAATTAGGAGCAAAAAATGACGACAACTACAACAGCAGATGTCTTTCAGGACTTAAGAGGCGTCGGCTGCCCTATGAATTTAGTGAAAACCAAGGTTGCGTTTTCTAAAATGCAATCCGGTCAAATCCTGGGCTTAATTCTTGATAACGGTCCGCCGATCAACAATGTGCCTCGCTCGGTTGTCCGGGAAGGCCATGAAGTGCTTGCGCAGGAACAGCTGGGCGATGGCGCCTGGTCCGTATTGATCCGTAAAGCATAAAGACAAAAATCGCACTTGAGCCTCCTCTCGTTATCCTACCCCCGAGGGATAGTATAGAGTTGCCCCAAGACCGGTGCCGGCAATGGCCGACACCGGTCTTGGAATTTTTTTATAATGATATTCCTATGTAAAGGGAATAGGATGGGTGCTGTTTATTTTTCGGCGCGAATCAAGGTTCTTGAAAAATTCGTAAATTATCACTAAATATTCTCGTAGAATACAATTATCTGTTAACACTGAAATTCAGTTATTTCTCGGTACAGCGATTTATTTAATAGTATATGACAACCGGAATTCCCACCCTCATCTGGATTATCGGCAGCAGCCTGCTGATGTGCCTACTGGCTCTGGTCGGGATATTTACCCTGTCTCTGAGCGACAAAGCCCTGCATCGGCTGCTCCTCCCACTTGTTGCTCTGGCTGCCGGGTCACTTCTGGGTGGCGCCTTTTTTCACATGATCCCGGAATCAGTTGAAAAGACCGGGGCTGACACAGCAGTATATATATATGTAGTAGCCGGGTTTGCTTTTTTCTTGCTGCTTGAGCAGCTGCTGCACTGGCACCATTGTCATCGTGAAGAAACGCACTGCAAAAAACCTCTGACCTATCTCATCTTAATAGGAGACGGTATCCACAATTTTATCGGCGGCATTGCCGTGGCTGGAACTTTTCTCATTGATGTCCGTCTTGGCATCTCCACCTGGCTGGCTGCAGCGGCCCATGAAATCCCTCAGGAGATAGGAGACTTCGGCATATTGGTGCATGGAGGCTGGTCAAAAAAAAAGGCACTGCTGTTAAACCTCTTATCCGCATCAACATTTCTTCTTGGAGGGTTGCTTGCCTATGTATTCTCTTTCAGCGACTGGATCTACTTTTTGATCCCGTTTGCCGCGGGTTCTTTTATCTACATAGGAGCCTCAGACCTAATTCCTGAAGTAAACCGGCATGAAAAATTTTCGAGAAATATCCTGCATTTCTGTTGTTTCTGTAGCGGGATACTTCTCCTTCTTGGTCTGCGCATCATTTTTAGTGACTAACAGCGAGTGTCCCAAATTATTACAATGAAACCGACATTCCGTTTTCTTATTTTCCTCTCCGTACTGGCAGCAATTATATCACCCCAGGCTGTTCACCCTCAGGAGACCTTTAATGAAGTCTTTCTCCTTGAAAGAAATGACAAAATTCTGGCATTTTCCGGGCTGCGGAACAGCTGGTTTGAAAAAGATCTGCGTCCTGGAGAAACAGTTGTCAAAAGTGGGCATGGGGGCAATGTTGCCGTTGCCTGCACCACTGAACGAGCTCTCGCTTTCAGTGCTGTAACCGGCAGGTGGACCGAGGAAGGCTTACGCATACGTGAGTCGGTGCTCAGCATCACCGCTGAAGGCAATGTCGCTACTGTAATCACCAATATACGGGCCCTGGGTTTCAGTTCCCAGAGCGGGGTCTGGGTTGAATCAAAATTTAATATTGGTAAATAGCGGTTTTATTAATGTTACCCTGTATACTAATAGGGTCTGGATATCTGGCCCTGGGCTTGTTTTTTTCATAAAATTATTGTCTGCATACTATTTACTATGCGCAAAATCTTCCTTGTTTTTCTTTTAGCTATATTTCTGGTTGTGCTCCATGAAAAGATCCTCATCGGGATAGGCTCATTCCTCGTTGTCCAGGATATTCCTGCAAAAGCAGATGCTGCCGTTGTCCTTTACACCGGAGTTGATATTTATCCGCGCCTCATTGAGGCGGCCAATCTCTATAAACAGGCAAAGGCGGAAAAAGTTGTCATAAACGGCAACAGGAAGACAGACATATTGCGCAGCCTTGAAAACAGCGGTTATGAAGCGCCCTGCAAATGGTACGCCGCAGAAATAGATGTGTTGACCCACCTGGGTATCGCAAAGGACCATATTATAGCTATCAGCGCTGAGGGTGCCTACGATACCATCAGCGAAGCAAAAATTGTCGGAGAAACCCTTCTCGACAACGGCATGACAAATGTGATCATTACAACCAGCAAATTCCATAGCCGCAGAGCCCGGCATATCTGGAACAAAATGTACCGGGGCAAATTAATCATTCATGTTGCCCCGGCCCAAAATGATCCCTTTAATCCTGAAGCCTGGTGGAAGACTGGCCGGCAGATACGCTGTGTTTTATCAGAATACGGTGCCTGGATGTATTACTACTGGATAAAGATTGTTGACTGAAATTTATCCCGAATATATTTCCAGCAAACTCTTTCCATAATTAATCTGCCAATTTTTTCGTCTGGGTTTCTTTATATCTTTAGTGGCAACAGGCCTAATCGCCATTTTCTTGCAGGTTCTGCCCGGTGCCGGCGCCCTTCCCTCCCTCTTCTTTAATAGTGCGCCAGACAGATCAATGAGCCCTTAACTTGGCGCAGCAGCAGGCGCCATGCTTTTTATCATCAGTGATGAAATCTCTCCTGCTACACATGCCAAGAGCAGATCACGCCTGGCATCTATCGGCATCATTGCAGGATTTGGTAGCATGATGTCACTGGAAAATCTCCGAAGATAACTATCCTTTTCTCAAGAGTACCACCACATGTCGCTCTTGATTTTTATAATCTATTTGTGTAAATTTATACCTTAATGCTACTATTTCATTGAAATTTTCAGTTATTGGTGAATGCCTATGAATTGTTCTCAAACTCTGAGTGAGCCAAAGAATGAATTTCACAGCCGCATTGATCAGTTTTTCACCTATGCTGACGTTGAAACCCGACAGCATCCCTGGCAAATCCATGCCAATCTTGATATTCTTAAAAACAAAGATCGTACTAGCTCCATTCTGAGAAAATATTTCGCGCTCAATTTTTTCTTAAAAATGCTGGAGTCTCATGGCAAAAGGGTTACTGTGCGCATGCAATCATTTTAAACCAGGCTGAGTGAGGGTAAAATGGAATTAAGCAAACAGAGTACTTCGGAGCGGGTTCAGAAGTCGCAGCACTCTATCGGGAACCTGTTAATCAAGGATTTTGCCAAAGATAGAATTACAAAATTTTTGCATGATGCCGGCATCACGGTACAGGGAGAAAATGACTGGGATATCCTGGTGCATGACGACCGGTTTTACAACCGGGTCTTATTAAAATGGTCACTGGGGTTTGGCGAATCATACATGGATGGCTGGTGGGATACGAAGGCCCTGGATCAGTTAGTCTTCAAGCTGTATACATCAAGTGTTGACAATAAAAACAACAATTTGCCCAGCATGGTTGACATGTGTAAGGCACGGCTTATCAACCAGCAGTCAAAAAATCGGGCCCATAAAGTCGCACATGTCCATTACGACCTGGGAAATGATATGTACTCCATGATGCTGGGCAACACCATGCAATATACCTGTGCCTATTGGAAACAGGCCAAAACATTAGATGAGGCACAAGTTCAAAAGCTCGATCTCATTTGCAGAAAACTGAATCTGCAAAAAGGCGAAAAAGTGCTGGAACTCGGATGTGGCTGGGGAGGCTTTGCAAAATTTGCCGCAGAAAATTACGGAGTTGCAGTTGATGCCTACAATATTTCCAAGGAGCAGGTAAATTATGCGCGAAACAGGAACAAGGGGCTCCCGGTTACTATTCATCTCGCTGACTACAGAGACGCCAGGGGGGCTTACGACAAGGTTGCCGCCATTGGTTTATGTGAGCATGTCGGTTACAAAAATTATGCCTCACTCATGGAAGTCGCGCACCGATGTTTGAAAAAACACGGCCTGTTTCTGCTGCACTCCATCGCCAATAATGTTTCCACTACACACTGTGATCCCTGGTTTAACAAGTACATATTTCCCAATGGCATGCTCCCTTCTGTCAAGCAGCTTGGTGAAACAATGGAAGGGTTGTTCATTATGGAAGACTGGCATAATTTCGGGCCTGATTACGACAAGACACTGATGGCCTGGCACCAAAACTTTGACCGGCAATGGCCACTTTACGAGAAAAAATATGGCGGTCAATTTTACCGCATGTGGAAATATTATCTTCTCTCCCTGGCAGGCTCATTCAGGGCACGACGTATTCAACTCTGGCAGATTGTCATGTCAAAAGACGGAATACCGGGCGGTTATGAATCAATTCGCTGAGCGCAATGTTTCACTCTCAGAAAAGGTGCTCAGTGCCATGGCCTAATTGGGTCAGGTCATCCAGTCAAGAAACAGGGAGGCTTTTTCCTCCGGCCATACCAGCGCATCTTTTTTTCATACCAGCCTCATTATATAACCGCTAGCGCATATAGCCTTACTATGAACCGTGCAGCCAATCTTGCAGCGTATGAGAAAAAAAAGCTGCAGCTGATCGCATCTCTTCAGCACCAACCAGGTACCAATATCCGTTTGGTCAAGGATACTTCCAACTTATTCCGTAAACGTGAGCCCATGCATGGACCTGGTTTAAACGTCAGGGCTTTCAACAAGGTCATCAATGTGGATTCCGAAAATGGCTTTGCCGAAGTGGAGGGTATGACGTCTTATGCTGATTTGACATGCGAATGTCTGAAACACGGTGTCATGCCAACAGTAGTACCACAGCTTAAATCCATCACAATTGGAGGCGCAGTCACCGGTATAGGAATCGAATCTTCCTCTTTCAAATATGGCCTTGTACACGAAACAGTACAGGAGATGGATATTCTCCTGGGAGATGGATCCACCCTGACCTGCACACCAGAAAACGAGCATCAAAGGTTGTTTTTCGGTTTCCCAAATTCTTATGGCACCCTTGGATATGCCTTAAAACTGAAAATCAAAGTTGTGCCTGTTAAACCATACGTGCGGTTGACTCATATCCGGCACAAGGATGCTGCCGCGTATTTTGCCGACCTGGAATATCGTTGCAAACAGAATATTGATTTCATCGACGGCACGATTTTCGGTCCGGATGAATATTATCTTACTGTAGGTGAATTCACAGATTCTGTGCCCTACACAAGCGATTACACCTATAAAAACATCTACTACCGTTCCATCCGGGAGCGGGATTCAGATTACCTGAAGGTCGAGGATTATGTTTGGCGCTGGGATACTGACTGGTTCTGGTGTTCCCAGTATATATTCGCAGATAAGCCGATCGTAAGGCGTTTCCTTGGCCCAAAGCGCCTAAATTCTGTAACGTACACAAAAATCATGCGCTGGAATAGAAAATATAACATTGCATACTATTTGGATCTACTCCAGGGATTTCACAGCGAAGCGGTAATTCAGGATGTTGAAATACCCCTGGACCGCTGCTCTGACTTTCTCGACTTTTATTTTAACAGTATCAAGTTTATGCCTGTATGGGTATGCCCCATCCGCCCCCTGAAGCAAAACGCGGGATTTTCCCTGTATCCCATGGACTCAGAAAAATTATATGTAAATTTTGGCTTTTGGAATGTGATAAAAAGTCGGGAAAAAATGGGGCCGGGCCATTACAACAGGCTGGTGGAGAAAAAGGTACGCGAACTCGGCGGTATGAAGTCGTTATATTCTGAGGCCTATTATCCCCCGGAACAGTTTTGGGATATCTACAATAAAGATGAATATTTCTTCCTCAAAAGCCGTTATGACCCCGAGAGAAAGCTCATGGACCTCTATGCCAAGTGCGTCCAGCGGCAATAATGTTCAAAGCAGCATAACGACAATATTTTATCGGAATTAAAAAAGTTGCCGGGGTTCCATGAAAGCCGGAATTGTCCCGTCTAAACTCGTATTTTTCATTGACAGTTGCACTCTATCTTCACTAAGTTATATGCGGGCGCTAAAAAATGCTGTTAGTGCTTTCCATTGCTGCATAAATTTTGATTTAACCTAGTATATTGGGCTGCTTTCACTCTGTTCAAAGGAGAATGGAATGCTAAAAGTAAAAGATATAATGACCACGGAGGTTTTTGTGCTGCATGCCACCCAGACCCTGGAACTCGTCCGTTCCTTGATGCGCATCAAGCACGTACGGCATGTACCGATTGTTGATGGGGATAATACCTTTGTCGGTTTAATGACACATAGGGATCTCCTGGCGCAAACCATCTCGCATCTGGCCGAAGTTGACGAGGACGAACAGGAATACCTGGATCGTCATATACACATTGTAAACACAATGAAAACCGATGTTTTGACAGCAGATCCGGAAATGGATGTCTGTTCTGCAATTGCCAAGCTGCTCGATCACAAGTATGGCTGCCTGCCGGTTGTGTCAGATGGCAAGCTTGTCGGGATTGTTACAGAGGCGGATTTCTTGAATCTGACCCTGGGGCTGTTGCGCGACTCTGATAGTGCTTGCGTCTGATACCTGGCACAAAACAGAATAATCGAATTATCCTGTAAAAGGCACCCTGATGTAACTGACTGCAGCGTAACCGGTTAACAGTTACGCTGCATTTTTTTAACTATTCTCTCTTTTCCACCTTGACAGCACATACCTTGGCCTCCGGAATTTTACAGTCCGGATCAAGGGCATCATTGGTAAGCAGGTTGGCAGCAGCCTCCTTATAATGAAAGGGGATGAATGTCACCCCCGGGCTGATTCGATCCGTCACCAGAAGCGGAAGCGTGATTCTACCACGGCGCGACGCAACATTTACCTGCTCGCCGTCTTTAATTTGCAACCGCTCGGCATCATCTGGATTCATTTCAATTACAGGGCCACGATCTGCGCTTTCCAGCACCTTGGAACGGCGGGTCATGGTGCCGGTATGATACTGATAGAGTACCCGGCCGGTGGTAAGAACAAAGGGATATTCATGGTCCGGCAGTTCTTCCGGGTTTCTCCAGATAATCGCGGTAAAACTGGCTAGACCACGGGGAAATCCATTTTCAAACAGTACGGGCGTACCGGGGTGGTCTTCTGCCGGGCAGGGCCACTGAATGCCGCTGTCTTCAAGACGTTTATAGTTTATGCCTGCAACCGCCGGCCAGGCCTTCGCAATTTCATTGAAGATTTCCTCCGCTTTTGATACAGCCATTCTTTCGGTACCCGGATGAAAATTGCTTCCCGAAGTGCTTTCCCGATTGGGATCCAAACGATCGGCAACCGATTGGATAATAGAAAGGTCATCACAGGCCCCTTTCGGCGGCAGCAGCGCCTGCCGGACCCGCTGTACCCTGCGCTCCGTGTTGGTGAACGTCCCCTCCTTTTCTGCATAGGCAGCCGCCGGCAGCACCACATCTGCAAGTTCAGCCGTTTCGGTGAGAAAAATATCCTGCACCACAAGAAATTTAAGGCTTGCAAACGCCTTGCGGGCATGATTCGAATTCGGATCGCTCATAACCGGGTTCTCACCCATGATCCACATGGCCTCGATGGTGCCGTTAATCATGGCCTCAGACATTTCAGTGGCGGTCAGGCCGGGTTTGCCCGACAGAGTACAGCCCCACAATTCTTCAAAGCGCTGCCTGACCTCATCATTGTCAACGCGCTGGTACCCTGGGAAAACAACAGGCGCACATCCCATATCGCTGGCGCCCTGAACGTTATTCTGACCGCGCAAAGGATTCAGGCCGGCACTGCGCTTACCGAGGTTGCCGGTCATAAGGGCGAGGTTGGCCAGGGACTTTACATTGTCAGTTCCAGATGTATGCTGGGTTATGCCCATTGTATAATAGATAGCAGCCCGCTTGGCCGATCCATAAATTTTTGCCGCTTCTTCAATGTCTGCTGCCGGCACCCCGGTAATATTCTCAGCCCATTCCGGAGTACATTCGGCAACGGCTGCGGCAAAGACTTCAAAATTCTCGGTTCTGTTCTTGATGAAATCCTGATCAACAAGATTTTCGCGCACAATGACATGGCAGATCGCATTAATCAACGCTGCATCGGTACCGGGTTTATGGGACAGCCACAAACGGGCATGATCAGCAAGCTTGATGCGGCGGGGATCAGCCACAATTATCTCAGTACCGTGATTTTTAGCTGCCTGCTGCATACGCAAACCGATTACCGGGTGAGTTTCCGTAGTGTTGGAACCGATAACCAGCATAGCGTCGATATCTGCAATGCCGGCTATATCATTACTCATCGCCCCCGAACCAAGTACCGTGACTAGACCAGTCACCGTGGGGCTGTGTCAGTAGCGGGCACAATGATCAATATTGTTGGTGCCGATCAGCTGGCGAAAGAATTTCTGAAAGGCGTAGTTCTCTTCAGTGGTGCAGCGGGCTGAAGAAAGACCTGCAAAAGCATCCGGGCCTTTGTCCGCAAGAACCTTCCTGAAATTTTCAGCCACAAAATCAAGGGCCTCATTCCAGCTGACCGGTTCCAGGGTCTCACCCTTTTTTCTTCGCATCAATGGGGTTGTGAGCCTGTCCGGGTGGCCGATAAACGCATGACCGAATCGCCCTTTCACGCAAAGGTCTCCGTAATTGGGCAGTTGATCAGGGTTGGCAGTTACCTCCATGAGAGTATTACCCTTTACTTTCAGCTCAAGCTGGCAGCCTGTGCCACAATAGGGGCAGGTGGTCCGCACCTTTTCAATGGCTTCATTGACCATGGGCACGATCTGCTCTTTCTTGTTGAGTGCACCGGTAGAGCAGTTATCAACGCACTTGCCGCAGGAAACGCATTTCTCATTGAACACCAGGGTAATGGAGTCTGCCCTGCCCTTCTTATCAAAGCCCGATGCCGAAAGCTCCAGGGCTTCATATTCGCAGGAATTCAGGCAGCGCTGGCAGAATATGCACTTGTTCAGATCAACGACTATTGCCGGATGAGACGCATCCTTTTCATAGAGAGGCTTTTTGCCCATACCGGTTTTATTGAGATTGATATCATTTTCAATGGAGAGCCTTTTCAGGTCACAGCGGTCAAAGGCAGTGCAACCGCAGGAAAGACAGCGCTCAGCCTCCTTCCTGGCCATTTCCTCGCTGAGACCGAGCTTGACCTCGGCAAAATCGCGCACAACTTCCTGCGCCTGCCGTTGGGACATTTTCGCACGCGGCGCAGAACTCACTCCTGTAAAAGTTTGCAGGTCAACATCATTGAAAGATTTACCGCGGGAAAAATTAAAGCGGCTTTCACCTGCCTCTTTTTCGATTCCCATAATCTGGGCATGAATATTTTCCGCCGACCTCCGGGCTCCAACAACTGCCTGGATTACGGAGCGGGGGCCGCTGGTCGCGTCACCGGCTGCGTATATCCCCTCAAGGTTAGTTAAAAAAGTTCGGGGGTTTGCATTGATGTTTCCAGCCGGGCTTAATTCAAGGGATTCCTCAAGGGAACCACCGGTAAATCCATCCTTCGCTGCCACTTTCCCCATGGAATAGATCGCCGTGTCAACGTGCAGGTGCATATTCGAACCGGGGATCTCTACCGGATTGCGCTTGCCCCGCTTGTCAGGTTCACCGAGTTCCATGCGGACAAGTTCAATATCCAGACCGCTGTCTTTTGCATCAATCTCCAGCGGTGTAGCCATATCCAGAAACTTGACGCCTTCGTGTTCGGCATCTTCAATATTCCTTTGATGGGCAGGCATTTCCTCTTTGGGCCGCGGATAAATAATTGTCACCTCGTCCACGCCTGACCTGATGAGTGCCCGGGCAGATTCTACGGCGATATTGTTGCCACCGAGAACAGCAGCCCGTTTGCCATAATCAACATCTTCACCGGTGGTAATCTTTTTCAGGAATTCGGACGCTCCCATGACACCTGGCAGGGATTCGCCCGGTATTTCAAGAGGTTTATCCTCCGGGTTGCCGATTGCAAGGAGAATGGCATCAAAACCCTTATCCTTAAGATCCTGCAGTGTATAATCCACACCCCATTTCTGGCCAGCTTCCACATTGATACCCAGCTGCAGCAGAGTATTTATTTCATAATCCAGAACGGCCTTGGGAATTTTAAACTCCGGGAAACCATATCGCAGCATCCCGCCCAGCTTTGATTCAGCTTCATAGACGGTTACTTCATGTCCTTTTCTGGCGAGGAAATAGGCACCTGTCAAACCGGAAGGTCCGCCACCTACCACCGCGACTTTCTTCCCGGTAGAAGGATCTCTGGGGATTCTCAGATCAATGTTGTTGGCCATGCACCAGTCCGCAACAAAACGCTTCAGATGGTTGATTGCAATGGGCTCTTCCACCAGCACACGTCGACACTTTGTTTCGCAGAAGCGGGGACAGACCCTGCCCACAGAAAAAGGAAAAGGATTGCGTTCCATGACCAGGCGCAGGGCCTCTTCGTACTGACCTTTGGCCACATGGGCTATATAGCCCTGCACATTGATCTGGCCCGGGCAGGTTAGATTGCAGGGTGCCTTGCAGTCGCCGAAATGGGTTTCGGCAAGAATGGCCAGCCGGTCACTGCGCAGCACTTTTAACGTTTCCGAGTCAGTGGTAATGCGCATATCATCCAGAATCTTCGTGTCACAGGCACGTACCGGGGTTTCATTTCCCTCCACCTCAACAACACAGAGCCCGCAGCGATTTTCCCCATTTTTCCCTCTGACATGACAGAGTGTGGGAATATAAATTTCCGCCCGTTCTGCCGCTTCTAGGATTGTTATAGACTCCTGGGCCGTTATTTCCATGCCGTTTATTGAAATCTTCATTCTTCTTTCTCCAATCATTTAAGGCAACAGGGTTGGGAACGCCACTGCAGTTTTCTCTGTGATTTTGGGACAGCAGCATTCTAACAAAAGAGTCTTATTAAAATCAACTTTTATTAGGTATTTATACCCATTTTCCATGGTATTGCAGGTTTGCTGCAAAACGTTTTCTTTCAGCACCCTATTTGTAATGGCTTTCAAATCATACCGTTAAGGAAAGCATTAGCGAATTCCGTATAAAAAAAGCCTTTCCCGCACAGGAAAGGCTTTTTCAAAGTAAAAAAATACTTTAAGAGTATTCGTAATGTAATCATAAAATATTTGCGGGTTATAAGCCTTTTTTCTCAAACCAGCGAAAAAGTGCCAAGACACCTGCAACGAAAACTATAATTACAATCCAACGGTTGACCCCGATCAGCTGCGGAATGGTGAGATAGCCGAAGTTTCCCCAGTTAAGAATATTATTCATGAGGAATGGATAGCTTTCTGCATACAGGCCGGCACCGACTATCATGCCGAGAATACCCCAGAGTGCATCCCAGCGCCCTTCTCCAAGTGCACCTCCCTGGGTGCCCGGACAGTACCCCAACAAGCCCCAGCCAAGACCGAAGAGCAGGCCTCCGGTAATATTTTCACCCAGCACAACCGGTTTATACAGAAGCTGCACAAGACCAAATAAGTCTAAGAAGTGGATGCCTACCATACCGACAATGATGGCAGAAAACATGAACTTGACAATGGTCATATCCTGGAAGCGCAGCGCACCTATCTGTTTATCATAGCGTACTACCCTGGCCTTCTGCAGCAGAAAGCCGAAGAGCATGCCGGTCAAAAGTCCCATAATGAGCATATTCATTATTTCTTACCTCCGGAATAGATAATTCGTGTCATAATGATGCCGCCAACGAAGAAAAATACCATGGCAATGAGTCCGCTGACAGCGAGCTGGATCATCCCGGAAAGACCGTGACCGCTTGGGCAGCCGTCGGCCAGCCTGGCGCCGAACATGGCAATTATACCGCCGATAAACGCAACTATCCCCCTTTTCACGGGACTCGTACCGAAACGTTCGGCCCACATATCAGGAACCCCCTGCCATTTGAATGATCCGGACCATACTGCAGCAATGAGGGATCCCACAAAAATCCCGATAACAAACATCAGTTGCCAGTCAAATTGGGGCAGGTAGCGTATGAAATATTCAAGTTGTTTGACTCTTTCAGGTTCAAATGTTTTTCCCAGCATCCCCGCGGAACGGACAAATGAAGTGGAGGCCCCGAAAAACTGTCCTGTCCACAACACGGAAACAATAATAACCAGCCCGCTAAGGCCTCCGGCAATGTAGGGACTCCAACTCCCGCTATCCGTATTCTTCAGTTCCATAATACTCCTCCAGAATTCAAAAATATATAGTTCATAGCATTTACTTTATAATAGAATTAATTATCATTATTAAAAATAATTTTACGGCTGGACATTTTTTTTCATGCAAATGCAATCTGTTAGAAAATTACAGAAAAACAAGGAAGTATATCATATAAGTAAAAACTGTTAACTTTCTTCTTGACAAAGAATTATTTCTCTTTTAATTATAGTTAACAATATGAACTATGTCAACACAACAATCGATATTCGTGTTTTGGAGTACCAGGCGAACAAGCTGCAGGAATTGATCAGCGAACTGCACAACTGCTGCAAGGAACGCTACTCTGATGAAGCAAAGGCCTTTAAAATGCCCCAGGCTGAGCTCAGATGCCTTATGCTCTTCGAAGGACATAAGTACCTGACAGGCATCCAGATAGCAGGTCTGCTCGAGGTTGCCAAAAGCAGGGCAACTGTCATTATCGAGAATCTGGAAAAAAAAGGACTGGTGCAGAGATCACCCGATCCAAACGATGCCAGGGTCAAGCTCATTAACCTCACTCCCGCCGGCCAACGCAAGGTGCGGGAAATTGAGGAATTCATGTTTGAGCTCCACCAGCAGCTTCTGGGCCAGATAGACCCGGCCCAGCGCAATGGTGTTATAAACGCTTTGGAAACCTTGCGGTCATCAATGGAAGCCGTTAAGGCGCAAATGTCTTAAACATAGCTCACAAAAAAATCTAGATAAATAAATACAATTTCAGGAGGAAAAACATGAGTGAAGAAAAACCAAAAAGAATGGCAATTATTGCCTCAAAAGGGACGCTTGACATGGCATATCCGCCATTGATCCTGGCGTCTACTGCTGCTGCCATGGATGTAGAGACCATGATATTCTATACCTTCTATGGTGTTGATATCGTCAACAAGCACAAATATGCGAACCTGAAAGTGGCGCCCATCGCTAATCCTGCCATGCCGTCCCCTGTCCCCATGCCGAACATTATCGGCATGCTGCCGGGCATGACCGCCCTGGGCACAATGATGATGAAATCAATGATGGGCAAGATCAACTGGCCGTCCATTCCTGAAATGATGGAAGTCTGCCTTGAAATGGATGTAAAAATGGTGGCCTGCACTCCGACCCTGGAAATGACAGGTTTGACCCAGGCTGACCTGATCGAAGGAGTAAAAGTGGGCGGTGCAGCCGACTACCTCGATTTTGGCCTGGATGCAAATATAAACTTGTTTGTTTAACCAGATAAAAATAAACTTAAAAACAGAAAAACAATAACACTAGAAGGAGAATTACAATGTCTGATATAACCCCGGATGAGATTGCAGATCTGAAAGGTCTGAACTGCCCCATGCCTGTTTTGAAAACAAAAAAGGCCCTGGACAAAATTGAAGGCGGCAAGATCCTGCGTGTCGATCTTACCGATGCCGGCTCCAAGTCTGACCTGCCGGCCATGATCAAAAGAACCGGCAATGAACTGCTGGAAATGTCTGAAGCAGACGGTGTTTACACCTTCTATATCAAGAAAAAACAAGGTTAATTTTTCAAACGAGGGGAAACGGTGCCGGCAGTCTAAGATAACCGGCACCACGCAATTTTCAACACTTACGAGAAGGAGTTAAGAGGAGATGAAGAAGATACTTGTAACCCTTGCAGCTTTCGGCCTGGCAGCAGGTTATGTTGCAACAGCCCATGCGACCAATG
>Ga0210109_1000057_pt1 | contig 19653 bp, 18 predicted proteins | sample China_Bullhead_C_FD_184857 | JGI IMG/M metagenome (GOLD analysis project Ga0210109, IMG submission 184857) | Wetland microbial communities from San Francisco Bay, California, USA, that impact long-term carbon sequestration -... | ecosystem: Environmental > Aquatic > Marine > Wetlands ...
GCTCAGAATGACATGGAGGAGTTTATGGATGGACACTAGCCATAAAACATAACAAAACCGTTCAGGCCCGCTGAAAACAGCAATGGTAGATTGCCCCTTTTCGTCGGCGCGATATCTGCTAACCCGGATAATTCATGATTCTCTTCCGCTCTCAAGAATTATCCGCCCTTCGGGCTTCGACTCCGGCCCTACAGGCCTCCGCTCAGGGTTAGCCCTGAGTAAGGTGCGAAGCACCGCATCGAAGCCTGCAAGAAAGCAAACATGCTTTCTTGCAGGCGCCTATTCACGAAGCGAAAAATTCGTGAATAATGCGGGCTAACCTTTTGAATTGTATAATATCTTGAACCATTGACCCCTTTCTGCTAAACAGGGAATAGCTTGTTCATCGCCAAAAAATAGTAGCACTCCAGAGAAAAGGGCCTTGCCAATGGGTACAGATCAGCCGCACAGCAGAGAAATCATGACTGATCTGTATGAGCTCACCATGGCCGCCAGTTATTTTGAACAAGACATGTACGCTCCGGCCACCTTTAGTCTTATGGTGCGTGAGTACCCCTCAAAACGCTCCTACCAGGTCTGCGCTGGTCTGGCTCCTCTCCTTGATTATCTGGAGTCGTTCCACTTCCGTCCTGACGATCTCGAATACTTGGAACAAACTTCTCTCTTCCCCGACAGATTCCTTCAGTTTTTGGAAACGCTTCGCTTTACCGGCGAGGTCAGAGCAATTCCCGAAGGCCGCATTGCTTTCTGTGATGAGCCACTGGTTGAGATTACCGCCCCTGTTATGCAAGCCCAGCTGGTGGAGACTTTTGTCATCAATTCCATAAACTTACCAACATTAGTCGCTACAAAGGCCTCTCGTTGTCTCCATGCAGCTGGTGAGCGACGACTGGTGGATTTTTCCTTGCGCCGCACCCATGGCATGCATGCCGGTCTCATGGTAGCCAGGTCCAGTTTTATTGGTGGTTTCATAGGCACCAGCAATGTCCAGGCGGGTAAAATGTACGGTCTGCCCATCCACGGGACCATGGCCCACTCTTACGTTGAGAGTTTTGACCGAGAAATCGATTCATTCCGCGCCTTTGCCAAGTCATTTCCGGATAATACCGTCCTCCTTATAGACACCTATGACACCCTGGCCGGTGCACGAAAAGCGGTGACCGTGGCTGGCGAGATGCGACAGGCCGGCGAGAGTCTTAGAGCTGTTCGCTTGGATAGCGGCGATATGGTTCAACTCAGCCAGCAGGTGCGGAAAATCTTCGATGACTCTGGCTTTCCAGAGGTTAGAATCTTTGCCAGCGGTGGCTTCGACGAATTCAAGATCCAGAAAATACTGACCGCTGGCGCCAATATTGATGCATTTGGTGTTGGTACAAGGATGGGGGTCTCTGCTGATGCTCCTTACCTTAACATGGCTTATAAGATGGTCATGTATAACGGTAGACCGGTAATGAAATTAAGCAGTGGCAAGATTTCCTTAGCGGGCCCGAAGCAGGTGTTTCGTCAACGGACGAAAGACGGTTTTTTCAAGCGGGACCTAATCGGCTTGCTTGACGATGACATTGCCGACTCTGAATCACTGCTCATACCGGTGATGAAAGATGGAAAGCGGCTGCTCCCATCGGAGCCCTTGCCTAAAATTCAGGAACTTTTTCGTAAGGAATTTGCCCTACTCCCGGAAACCTACAAGGACCTGGAAGGAAACCCAAACTATCCAGTGGAAATAACCCCCCGGCTTCAAGCACTTCAGGATCAAGTCCGTAAGGAAATTGGCGAAAAAGAACTGGGCTTAGATTGATTCACGCTTACAGTATTTCATCTGAGCCTTTTGAGCATTGCTCCATCCCTACGTTCTGACGTCCAACACACCGAGGAAAGAAACCATGAAAAAAGATGAGCGCTTGCGCGGCTACCACGATGAACAGCTAGAGACTCTTCCCTGGGAAGAAAAAAAACGGCTAATGGAAAAACAACTACAGCGGGCGGTTCTGATCGCTTTTGAAGAAGCCCCCGCTATGCGAGAGAAATTCAAGGCAGCAGGAGTGGGAGCCACCGACATCCGCTCCCTTGAAGATCTCCAGTCACTGGCCATCACCCCTAAAGCCCAGATGCGACAACTCCAGCAAGCCTCTCCACCTTTTGGTGGCTTCTTGGGGGTAGATCTGAACAAACTCCGCCGGATTTACACTTCTCCTGGAGCTATTTTTGACCCTGAGGGACATCAAGCTGACTACTGGCGCTTGCAAGGGGTTTTCTTTAATACGGGTTTCCGCCCCGGGGACAGGGTGCTCAATACCTTCTCTTACCACCTCACCCCGGGGGGGCTCATGTGTGATGAGGCCTTGAGCGGTATTGGCTGCACAGTAGTCCCCGGAGGTATAGGCAACACTGAAACTCAAGTCCAGCTTATGGAGGAGCTCAAGCTTACAGGTTATGTGGGAGTCCCGAGTTTTCTCCAGGCCATCATTGAACGCGCAGAACAGGAGGGCAAGGATTTCCGCCGGGATTTTAGTTTGCAAATAGCGGTCACAGCCGGTGAGATGCTTACCGCTGCCAGTCGCAACCGCTTTGAAGAAGACTATGGCATTCTCGTGCGCCAGTTTCTCGCCACTGCGGATGTGGGTGGCATTGCCTATGAGTGTGGTGAGAAGAATGGGATGCACTTCGCTGACTATAGAGTCATAGAGGTGGTAGACCCTGAAACCGGCAGGCAGTTAGGACCGGGCCAGATTGGTGAGGTGGTCGTCACTTTACTTGAAAATCCAGTCTACCCTCTCATCCGCTTTGGCACTGGAGATCTCTCCTATTACGAGGAGGAACCCTGTCACTGCGGCCGGACGTCTCCTCGTCTCATGAAACTCGTGGGTCGGGTGGACCAGGTTACCAAAGTACGTGGTATGTTCATCCATCCCTCACAGGTGGAAGAGGTGATAGCTGCCTTCCCAGAGATTCAAACTGCCCAGGCAGTGGTGGAGCGAGAACAAGACCGCGACAAACTCACCTTTTGTGCGGTTTTAGCCGAACCATCATCTCAAGAAGGATTGGCCTCTCCTCTCCAGGAGAAAATCCGCGCTGTGCTCAAGCTGAGAGCGGATGTGACCTTTGTCAGTGAAAATGACATCCAGGAAGCTGAGAAACGCATTCTAGATCTTCGGAAGTGGGATTAGGGTCATATTGCGGATTTCGGACTGCGGATTGCGGATTGCGGATCTCGCCCCGCGCAGCGGCGCTCGTCCGGAATTACGGGTTCGGTGAATTGTGAGCTAGTTTCCAAGGGGAGAAGAGATTTTTACGGATTTCACCTTATGTCTAACAAAACCACAAACATATTGCTTTTTCTGACCCAAGGTTTCGAAGACCTCGAGGCCGTAACCACCCTGGATGTTTTTGGCTGGACTCAATATCGAGAGCATCTACCCAGGGTGTCAGTCACCACAGCAGGTTTCCACAAGGTCATCAAGAGTCGATTTGGTATAACCATCACCCCCGACCTTCTCTACCCTGAGATTAATCCTGAGGATTATCAAGCACTTGTTCTGCCGGGAGGCTTCCACAGCCATGGCTTTGATGAAGCCTACGATGCAAGAATCCACGAGCTTGCCCGCAGCATCCATGCAAACGGCGGCTACATTGCCACCATGTGTGTGGGGATCTTGCCAGTTGCTGACAGTGGACTTCTCAAAGGAAAAGAGGCCACCACTTACCCCCACAGCCGCCACCATGACAACATTGGCCGGCTTCGGAAAGCTGGTGCTAAAGTTGTAAGCGACAGGCACGTGGTCATGGATGATAGGATAATCTCCTGTGACGGACCTGGGTCATCCTTAGAGGTGATTTTTCTGTTGATGGAATGTTTGTTGGGTCACGAAGCAACCAAAGAGGTTCGCCGGTACATGATCTATGATCAGTAGTGTATTATATAGTAACGAGATTTATGAAGGGGATCTGTAGCAAACGAGGCTTAAGGGAAAGGGATCATTTATGGCAAGACAAAAACTTCCCATCCCCAGCCACTTTAATCCACAAACAGTGGGTGAAGTGTGGAAAGTTCCCTATCAGGAACGCGCAGAAGATGCTGAAAAATGGGCAAAACAACACAAGATACAGCCTGCTTCTCGAGACAAATTCAGGATCTCACTCCTGTTAGTTGATGTGCAGAATACGTTTTGCATCCCAGAATTTGAGTTATACGTAGGGGGAGCTTCAGGAACGGGAGCCGTTGACGACAATCGGAAGCTTTGTGAATTCATCTATCTCAATCTCGCCGTGATTACCGAAATATGCCCGACGATGGACACGCACCAGACAATGCAGATCTTCCACTCCATCTTTCTCGTTAACGACAAGGGAGAACATCCACCACCTTATACCCTTATATCCACGGAAGAAATCGAGCAAGGTCTATGGAAATTCAATCCCGAAATTGCATCTAGTCTCCACCTCGACCAGGACTACGGTCAGGAATACTTGCGTCACTATGCGCAGACTTTAAAGGAAGGCGGCAAGTATGATCTCACCATTTGGCCGTATCATGCCATGTTAGGCGGGATTGGTCATGCCCTGGTTTCAGCGGTTGAGGAAGCCATATTCTTCCATGGTATTGCCCGCTATAGTCAACCGGATTTTCAAGTCAAAGGAGGAAATCCCTTCACAGAGAACTATTCTGTTCTCAGCCCTGAGGTGTTAGAGGACGCGGATGGTAAAGAGATCGCTCAAAAGAACTTCAAGTTTATCAAAAAACTGCTGGACTTTGATGCAGTCATTATTGGGGGTGAGGCCAAGAGTCACTGTGTGGCCTGGACAATTGACGATATGTTGAATGAAATTTCCAGCACCGATAGGAAGTTGGCTGAAAAAGTGTATTTACTGGAAGACTGCTCTTCTCCCGTTGTTATTCCTGGTGTTGTGGACTACACAGAGGAAGCGAACGCAGCTTTTGAAAGGTTTGCCGAGGCGGGAATGCATATTGTCCACTCAACCGATCCCATCTCGACCTGGCCTGGCATGAATCTTTGATACCTCATATCCCTCTTGCTTTACGAAAACAATCTAAGTACTAGAAAATTCAACTATTTTTTCTTTCAATGACCTAACTTTTGCGGCTATGTCTGCGGCCCTGGTGATGGCTGTTACCATTGCCACCCGCCGTGCGCCTTGGGCAAGAACTTGATCTATGTTTGCCTCGTTTATGCCACCCATCACCGTGAAATCCACTTCAACATGCGGGCTGATCTTCGCAATGGCTTCGGGGCCCAAAACACGCTCTACCCCCTCTTTTGTCCTGGTGGGGAAAATCGGTCCAATGTTAACGTAGTCAGCTCCATCCCTTTGCGCTTGCAGAGCGTCTTCCAGAAAATGGGTTGAAGCTCCAATGAGCAACTCCGGCGCCAACTGCCTGGCAACTGTCAGAGGCAAATCCTCCTGACCCAGGTGGACCCCGTCCGCCTCCACACCGAGAGCAATATCCACATGATCGTTGATGATGAGCAAAACCCCGGCCTTTGCAGTCATCTCCCTGAATATCAGAGCCAGATGGTATAAATCCTTCTTGGAATACTCTTTTTCCCTTAACTGAACGATTCGGGCCCCACCCTGTATCACAGCCTCCAGAACCTCCAGATTCGACCTTCCCTGTGAAAGTTCCTCGCAGGTTACCGGATAGATATCCACCTGCTGAAACAGCCGTATTCTTGCTTCTCTTGTCATCTAACCACCTGCGTTTATACGAATAATCTTTTTGCCTTCCTCATCTCACGCACTCTCTCTAGCGTCTGCGTGCTCTAAAGTCAGCCAGCCTTTACTTGCCTCCTTGTAATGCCTTGAAAAGAAGCTCCCTGGAAACAACCTTCGAAGATGACCCATCTTCGTAGACATATAATCTTCATCCCAGACCATAGTCCTGTCGCTCGTCCGCACCCGGCTCAATGTCGCGGCCGTTAAAACGGATGGATGGGGATCCGAGAAATTGCAGCTCCCTGGCTTTCTCCTCGGTATCCACCATGATCTCTGAAACATCCACAGCCAAATCAAGTTCTCTTAGAGCCTCCTTTACCATGGTCACAGTATTTTCAATGGCTCCACAGCCCGGTGCAAACAACAACTCCAGTTTTGGAACACTTACCGTCATCCTCTCTTCTCCTCAGTTCTTTCGGCAACCAACTCCGGCTCTGCAAAGTTTTTCGTGAATCAGAGAGAAGGCTCACTATTTCCTAGAGAGAGCCCCGGACTCTAAACTAGGGTACAATGTTTATCATTCTAAATAGGGTGAACAAACCTGTTTGCCAACGCTGAAGATGTCATCTGATTGGAATTTTACCACAATTTAGGTTCTAAGGAGATTATAGAAATGTCAGAAAAACGAAGAGTTGAAGTTTTTACAGCTGGATTTATTTAAGGAGGTCATCTCGTGCCCCTACTGGGAGCCCATATGTCAATCGCCGGCGGTTTGCACCTGGCTTTTGCTCGAATCCAGGAGGTTCAGGGTGAATCCTTGCAGATTTTTCTCAGCAACCAGCGACAGTGGCAGACGGTACCACTTACCTCACAGATGGTGGAAGACTTTCGCCAAAAGTGGAAAGAAAACGATTACATGCCTGTGGCCGCCCACGACTCGTATCTCATCAATTTGGCGGCCCCGGACCCGACAACCCTGGAAAGATCAGTGGCTGCTTTTGCTGACGAACTACAGCGAGCAGCCACACTCGAAATTCCATTTCTTATCACTCACCCTGGTTCCCATCGGGGCGAGGGTGTGGAGGCCGGTCTTGAACGCTTTGCAGAAAACATGGACCGCGCCATAACTCGCTCGAAAACCTCTACAGTAATGGTACTCATTGAAAACACTGCCGGACAGGGCACAAACCTGGGCTCAACATTCGAGGAGATCTCCTTCATCATAAGTGAATCTCAGTACGGTGAACGTCTTGGTGTCTGCTTCGACACCTCCCACGCATTCGCTGCCGGCTATGACATTCGCACCCGGGTAACCTATGAAGACACGCTCTCCACATTTGACCAGATCATTGGCCTGGAAAGACTCAAATTCTTCCATATAAACGACTCCAAGCGACCGCTTGATTCTCGGGTCGATCGTCACGAACACATTGGCATAGGAGAAATAGGCTTGAAGGGCTTTCGTTTGCTCCTGAACGATCCCCGTTTTCGGCAACATCCAATGGTTCTTGAAACCCCTAAGGGCAAAGAGCTTAAGGAAGATAAGGCAAATCTAGAAGTACTGCGTTCCCTGATTGCGAAATAAGCAGATGGAGTGCTGGAGTAATGGAGTAGTGGAGTAATGGAATAAAAAAAATCGCTGAATTTTTCTGCAATACTCCAACACTCCAGTACTCCAATACACCGAACGAAATTATCGGCTATCAACGTCTGAACTCGGAAAGGGGAATACTTTGGCATTCCAAAATCAGCCCGATTCAGGTATGTTTTATGGCTCCACATTTAAGGTGAGAGAAGATTTATGCGTAAACAGAGCGAGAGTCGCACGACCTCTCCAACCATTCAGGAAAAGATTGAGCAAGCCCACAACCTATTCGAAACTTGTGGCGATTCACTTAGACAAAATCCCTCCATTCGTACCCTCCTGAACAAGTTGCAAGAATGTATTGAAAATACGAAAGATAGCATGTTTAAGCTCGGCGTTGTTGCCGAGTGCAAGCATTGCGAGGAGCAGGAAGGCGGAAGTTGTTGCGGTACTGGTATAGAGAACAAATATGACGTGGAACTCTTGCTTCTAAACTTACTCCTGGAAGCCTCTTTGCGAAATATGCAACCCAGCCAGAATAGCTGCTATTTTCTAGGGGAAAAGGGCTGTAAGCTCACGGCCCGCCATGTCCTGTGTGTTAACTATATGTGCCAGAAATTACAGAAGAAGTTGGCTAGAGAACAACTAATATCATTGCAAACCTGTGCGGGAGAAGAGCTAGACACACTATTCATCCTCCATGAGGCAATTAAGAAGAAGATAAGAACTTAGGGCCATTGCGTGCTTAGTATGGGATGTGGGATCGAGGGAACACCTTTACCGTCAGAACGATGGAGCTTAATCATTGACTGATATTATGACTGACTCCCGCTTGCAACAAACCATAGCCACTATTGCGGACTTTTACAACGGTTGCAAAGTCGGTTATGTGGGTCATGAAGGGTACCGGAAATCCACAGATCTAGCCAAATTCTGCAAATGCATAGATGAACTGGTGGCCCTTGGCTACATAGAGCCCCAGCATACCACTTTCCTTGACCTGGGATGCGCTGACGGCAGAGTGAATGTGCTCATGAGCTATTTTGTCAAGAGCTCCGTGGGTATTGAGATCGACCCTGAGATCCTGGCTGAGTACAGGCAACGAAAAAAAGAACTCACCCTTGAGCTTCAACGTGAAAACCTGCTTCAACCACCTGATAATATAAGCCTTTTTAAAGGCAATTCCCTTGAAACTTCCACGTATGACCTGATAGAAAACAGCATCGGTGTTCGCTTTCAGAGGATTGACCTCTTCTACACCTACATAACACTTCACGATCTCTTTGCTGCCAAAATTGCTGAGGAAGGGAAACAAAAGGCACTGTATCTGGTCTATGGTTTCAACAGAATACTGCCACGCTACCAGGGGCTGGAAATTCTTATTCCTGATGTGGCATCCCAAGGAATAGTATCCCTTTATGGTAAGGCTGAGTCTTGACTTGGTTCCTTGCAATCCCTCAATATGCTACTTATCTTGTGCTTTATTGGTTATGATCCTGCACGGTGAACATGAAACGAAGGTAGGCGACCATGAGCATACTACGTTGGTTCCTCACCCTTATGCTGGCGTTGTCTCTGCTGGTGACCGGATCCTCCTGTGCACGGGAGGAGAGTGAGGGACTGCAGGCCAAAAGCACCTCCCCTTCATCTCAGCAGCAAGAACAACTGCAGGTCAAATGGCTTGGCTTCAACAACGCTCTTGCCAAGGCTAAGAGTGAGGACAAACCAATCTTCGTTGAATTCTACACAGATTGGTGCCCCTACTGCAAAAAGTTCCAACGCGAGACCATACGGAACCAGAAGGTGGCCGCAATGCTTGCGGAAAACTTCGCTTACGTGCGCATCAATGCCGAAGACTCAAAAAATCGCGTCAAATTCGATGGCAAATCCTACTCCAATGTTGAGTTGACCCAGGCTTTTGGCATCACATCATACCCCTCTCTCGTCTTCCTGGACTCTAAAAGCCACCCCATAACCATGCTCTCCGGGTTCGTGCCTCCTGATCAGTTCGCGATCGTTTTGGATTACATCCAGCAAAAATGCTACGAAACCCAAATATCTTTCAACGAATTCGCCAAAAAAGGTAACTGCAACTAAGCCTAGGTCCTAGTTCTACATCGACACTTCCATGGCCATGTCATTCTGAGTGACCGGAGGGAGCGAAGAATCTCTGCCTGTGGGCATAGCAGTGGGCAAAGCGCGAGATTCTTCGTCGCCCCGCTGCAGCGTGACTCCTCAGAATGACACGAACTAGTTTCCGGATGGACACTAACGAGAACCCTCCTTACCTTTAAAACTCCTCTTGCCAAGCGGAAGTTTCTGTAAGGAAAGGCAAAACCGCTTGTGAAACTCTTAACTATCTGTAACTTCAAAGAAAAAACGTTCAGTGGACCAATTTAAGGGTTGACCGATTCAAGAAATCCTACTATTTTCAGAATTCGTTTTGATCTTCCATCAATCGTCACTAGATTGAAGCTCCCTGCAGCCCCGCTGAAGCGGGATCTCTGCTTCGCTCCGACAAGCTGCAGGGAATCTTCGAAATGTAAGGAAGTGATTCCATTTTATTGTAGTTCGCTCGCTAACCCCGCAGCAAGCTACGGGGATTGCGCTCACTGTAGCATTTTCAAAATACCTCTGGCAGAAAAACAATGTTAGTTGCTGTCCCTAAGGAAATCTATCCGGGCGAAAGACGAGTAGCGCTTATTCCCCAATCGCTTCCAGCCTTGACTAAGGCAGGGTTAGAAGTGGTAATTGAGGCAGGGGCCGGCGAGGGCATCTACAGCAAAGACGCCGACTTCGAAGCCCAAGGCGCCCGGGTGGAGCAAGATCGCCACCGCCTTCTTTCCCAGGCCGACATAGTCCTCATGGTTCGAGGGCCTGGATCTGACCCTGATTTTCCTGCCGCCGACCTGGATGCGCTCAAGGAAGGCACCACTCTCATTTCTTTCACCGAACCTCTGGCCCAGCCAGAAATCATGAAAAAACTGGCTGAGCGTAAGCTTACCGTTTTTTCTATGGAACTCATGCCTCGCACCACCCGGGCCCAAAGTATGGATGCGCTCAGTTCCATGGCCACCATAGCCGGATACAAGGCGGTGTTGGCTGCGGCAGATGCCTCCCCCAAACTCTTTCCCATGTTCATGACAGCGGCTGGAACTATCACGCCCTCCCGTGTTTTTATACTTGGCGCTGGCGTGGCCGGACTACAGGCCATTGCCACTGCTCGCCGTTTGGGAGCGGTGGTGGAGGCTTTCGACATCCGCCCAGTGGTCAAGGAAGAAGTGGAAAGTCTTGGAGCCAGATTTGTTCAGCTGGAAATGGAAGCAGAGGATGCACAAGATACAGCCGGCTACGCCACTGCCCAATCAGAGGACTTTTACCGGCGCCAGCAAGAACTCATGGCCGAGCGCATCAAAAACTCCGATGTGGTTATCACCACTGCCGCAGTCCCGGGAAAAAAATCTCCTGTGCTCATTTCAGAGGAGGTGGTGGCTGGCATGCGGCCAGGGTCGGTTATTGTGGATATAGCTGCCGACAAAGGCGGCAATTGTGCCGTGACCAAGCCCGGAGAAAAGATTGTTCATAAAGGCGTGATAGTAATCGGTCCACTGAATATTCCGGCAGACGTTCCCGTTCATGCCAGCCAGATGTATTCCAAGAACATCTCAACTTTTCTGCTTCATATGGTCAAGGAGGGCAAGCTGGAACTTGATCTAGAGGATGAAATTACCAAAGGGGCTCTGGTCGCCCATGCAGGCGAACTGGTTCATCAAGCCGTCTTGGATGCTTTGCAATAGAAAGATTACATCATGGAAGCTTTCATTATCTACATTACCGTCTTCGTTCTGGCCATTTTTGTAGGGTTCGAGGTAATCACCAAAGTACCTCCCACCTTACATACTCCTCTCATGTCAGGAGCCAATGCCATCAGTGGTATCACCGTGGTCGGGGCGATTGTGGCAGCGGGCTCCAAAGAATCTACCGTCGCCGCTATCCTCGGCTGTGTAGCGGTTATCATGGCTACCATAAACGTGGTGGGCGGCTTTCTGGTTACTAATCGGATGCTCCTGATGTTCAAGAAGAAAAAATAATGGGAATTAGCCTGATCAACATAGTTTATCTGGTTGCCTCGGTTTGTTTCATTCTGGGTCTCAAAGGTCTGGTGTCACCGCGTACTGCACCTCGCGGTAACATGATTGGTGCCTTCGGCATGCTGCTTGCGGTGGTGGCCACCCTGCTGGACCAGCACATCGTCACCTTTCAACTCATAATTATCGGATTAGTGGTAGGCGGAGCCATAGGCACCTACCTGGCCCTCACCGTAGAGATGACCGCCATGCCCCAAATGGTCGCGGCTTTCAACGGCTTTGGCGGTGGCGCTTCTGCGCTGGTGGCTGCCACTGCTTTGCTCGCCCCGGGTGATCTTAGCAATGTACCACCAACCCAGCTTTATGTGGCCACTGCGGCAAGTGGTATCATCGGTGCCGCCACCTTCACCGGCAGCATGGTAGCCTGGGCCAAGCTTCAGGGGGTGCTTAACTGGCAGCCCAAAAGCGATGTTTTACAGAAGATAATCAACGCAACCTTGTTCCTGGCATCCTTGGCTTTGGGAGCACTCGTGGTAATGAACCCCACGGGCCACTGGGCCTATTGGTTGCTCGTCGCTGTGGCCTCGGTTCTCGGTGTGATGCTTACTGTGCCAATCGGTGGCGCAGACATGCCGGTGGTCATCGCTTTGCTCAATTCATACTCTGGTCTGGCAGCTTGCGCCACTGGATTTGTGCTCGGCAATAACGTGCTCATCATCGCCGGATCTCTGGTTGGTGCCTCGGGACTGATCCTGACCAGCATTATGTGCAAGGCTATGAACAGGTCGCTGGCTCACGTGTTATTCGGCACCCTTGGGCCCACTGCAGAAACTGCCTCTGCTGATGAGGTGTACGGCGGCAAGGTCAAGAGTGCCAGCGCTGAAGAGGCGGCCATGATCTTTGAGACGGCACGTCTGGTCATAATAGTACCGGGGTATGGGATGGCTGTAGCCCAAGCGCAACATTCGGTGCGCGATCTGGCTAATCTCCTGCACGAGCGCGGCGTAGAGGTCAAATATGCCATCCATCCTGTGGCCGGCCGCATGCCCGGACACATGAACGTGCTGTTAGCTGAAGCTGACGTGCCCTATGAGCAGCTTTTTGCCTTGGAAGATATTAACGATAGTTTCCCCGAGGCTGATATTGCCCTGGTCATTGGCGCCAATGACGTGGTCAACCCATCAGCGCGTGAGGACACAACCAGTCCCATCTACGGCATGCCCATCCTCGATGTGGATAAGGCTCAAACAGTGATGATCATTAAAAGAAGTTTGAGCCCCGGATTTGCCGGCATCCCCAATCCACTCTTTGCCACTCCCAACGCTCTCATGCTCTATGGTGACGGCAAGGAAATGGTGCGAGAGCTCACTGCCGCCTTGAGAGAAGCGTAACTCCCCTCCTTGACCATATGAAATCACGTCTCTGCTTGTAAAACATGGGAACTTTATGGTATTGAAACTCATCAACCTTCTCATCGGTTCTTGCACAAGGACAATTCATTGACTTACCATCGCTCGATCCCCGTTCAGCATTCTATTCGGTGATGGAGTTGTTTCAGCCTAATCAAAGAGTATCAACTGGATAGAGGTGGGTCGCCTTGGTGCGGTCCCAGTAACCAACCAATACATTATAGAGGGAGGAACAACAGATGAAATTTCTAAAGCTATGCGTGGTGGCAGTGGCGGTACTAGTACTCGTCACGGCGAGTCTGGCTATGGCCGGCGAGACTTTAGACACTGTCAAGAAACGGGGCTATGTTATAGCCGGTGTGAACGGCGGTGTCTTTGGTTTCAGCATGCCGGACGATAAAGGAGTTTGGAAGGGTCTTGATGTAGACACGGCGCGTGCCATTGCCGCGGCCGTATTCGGCGATGCCGATAAGGTGAAGTATGTTCCGCTGACAGCGGTGCAACGTCTACCCGCTCTGCAAGCGAAAGAAATTGATGTACTGTGCCGGAATACAACCCAGACCTTGACGCGCGAAACCGCCAACGGTCTGAATTTCGCCCACGTGAACTTTTACGATGGGCAAGGATTCCTGGTGTCAAAAAAACTGGGCATCAAGAGCGGCAAGGAACTGGATGGCGCCACAATATGCGTCCTGCCCGGCACCACAACTGAGCTCAATGTGGCGGATTTTTTCAGAGCAAACAACATGAAGTGGAAACCGGTTGTGATTGAGAGCACTCCCGAACTTGCTAAGGCCTTTTTTGCCGGGCGTTGCGACATCTTGACCTCAGACCTTTCCCAGTTGGCCGCGACCCGGGCCGTTGCCCCCAACCCCGCCGAATATACCCTTCTGCCTATAGTTATTTCCAAGGAGCCTCTTGCCCCGGTGGTCCGTCACGGCGATGATCAGTGGTATGATATTGTCGACTGGACGGTTATGGCTCTCCTTCAAGCTGAGGAACTGGGCATCAACTCGAACAACGTGCATCTAAAGCTCAAGGACGAAAACCCAAGAGTCCAGCGTTTTCTAGGGGTGATCCCTGGTTTGGGCAAATCTCTTGGTCTTGACGATAAGTGGGCTTACAACATCGTCAAACAGGTGGGGAACTACAGCGAAATCTTTGAGACTAATGTGGGAATCAACACCGCACTCGGACTCCCGCGCGGTGTGAATGACCAGTGGTATAAGGGTGGCCTGATGTTCGCTGCACCGTTTAGGTAAGCCGCATGTAAGGTGCCTCCTTTGGGGGGCACCTATTTTATCGATTTAGGAAGCATTCGAGCCAGAGTCTGACTGTGGCACAAGAAGTTACGGATTCCACGGAAATCGCAACGCCAGCCAAGATTCCATTCTGGCACGATCCCACCAAGCGGGCAATCATCTACCAGGTGGTTGTGCTGTCCCTTGTGGGAATGCTGGGTTATTATCTTTTCACCAATACCCAGGCGAACCTGGAACGACAAGCCATCGCCACGGGCTTCGGTTTTTTTGCCAAGGAAGCCTCTTTCGAAATTGGTGAATCCCCTATACCCTATTCAGCGGCGGACACCTACGCCCGCGCTCTGCTGGTAGGCGTCCTCAACACCCTGAAAGTTGCCTTTATCGGCATCATTCTCACCGTTATCCTCGGCACTATCCTTGGCATAGCCCGTCTGTCTACCAACTGGTTGCTAGCGAAATTGGCAGGCGTCTATATTGAAGTCATGCAGGACATACCGGTGCTCTTGCAGTTGTTCTTCTGGTACTCTATTTCTTATGAAATCCTTCCATCCCCACGTCAGGCCCTGAACCCTTTCACCGGCGTGTTTCTGACCAATCGCGGCCTGATTTTTGCTGTTCCCGAAGCGCATCCTGCACACAGTTACATGGCTCTGGCCTTTCTGGCTGGCTGTGTGGCAGTCTGGGCCCTCAGCCGCTGGGCGAAAAGACGACAGGAAAAAACAGGCAAGCCTTTTCCTGTCTTTCTCGTCTCCATAGCTATTCTTTTAGGCTTGCCCCTAGCGGCCTGGCTGCTCGGTGGTGCGCCCCTGAAGATGGATGTCCCCGCACTCAGAGGCTTCAATTTTAAAGGAGGCCTCACCCTCAGCCCCGAGTTCGTCGCCCTTCTGTTGGGGCTGGTCTTGTATACTGCTGCCTTCGTGGCTGAAATTGTCCGTGCCGGTATCCAGGCGATAAGTAGTGGTCAAGTGGAAGCCGCCATGTCCATGGGCTTGAAACCAGCCCAAGTATTGCGACTTGTGATCTTGCCACAGGCCCTCAGGGTAATCATACCGCCATTGACCAGTCAGATGATGAATCTCACCAAGAACAGTACCCTAGCCGTTGCCATCGGTTTTCCGGATTTCGTCTCTGTGGCCAACACCACAATCAATCAGACCGGACAAGCCATTGAAGGGGTGGGTATGATCATGGTGGTGTATCTTTTCTTTAGCCTCAGTACTTCAGCTTTTATGAACTGGTACAACAAAAGGACAGCTCTGGTGGAGAGATAGAAGGTCTTATGGTTGATTCCAGCCAAAGCATACAAGCAGAACAGTTGAAACCACCCATTACTCGAATAGGAGTCATAGGCTGGCTTAGGGCTAATCTGTTTAACTCGGTTTTCAACTCATTTCTAACCATTGTGACCCTCTACTTTTTGTGGAAAATAGTACCGGCTTTCGTTCGCTGGGCCTTCATTGACAGCTCCTGGAATACCACCGGCGCAGCATGTAGGGCGGCCGGCGGCGCCTGCTGGTCCATCGTAGCCAAAAATTTTCGTTTTATCATATTCGGCTTCTTCCCATACGAGTCGCAATGGCGACCCTTGGTCGCCATGATTCTGCTGTTCATCTTGCTTTTGTTGAGCAGTAACAGGCGTTTCTGGAGAAAGTGGTTGGGCTATGCTTGGCTCATTGGTCTTTTTGCAATGGGTCTGCTCCTGAAAGGGGGCTTGTTTGGTCTATCTTCAGTGGACAGCACCAAGTGGAGCGGCTTGCCCCTGACGCTTCTTCTTTCTGTTTTCGGGCTGACGGCCGCATACCCTTTGGGAGTTGCTTTGGCTCTTGGACGCCAGTCCAGGATGCCTGCTATCAAGTCCCTCTGTGTAGTCTATATCGAAACAATACGTGGAGTACCGCTGATCAGCCTGCTTTTCATGTCCTCGGTCATGTTTCCCTTGTTTCTGCCGGAAGGGATCACTATCAACAATATACTCCGAGCTCAGGTGGCCATCATTCTATTCACTGCAGCCTACATAGCAGAAGTCGTCAGAGGTGGTTTGCAGGCCATAGGTCGCGGCCAGTATGAGGCTGCGGAGTCAATGGGGCTGAACTATTCCCAGAAGATGCGGTTGATTATTCTGCCGCAGGCCCTGAAAATTGTGATTCCGCCCACTGTAGGCATTCTCATCTCTGCTTTCAAAGACACATCCCTTGTGGTCATCATCGGCCTCTACGATCTTCTCAAGACCACGCAATCAACTTTATCCGATCCCAGATGGATGGGATTCAGCATCGAGGCCTATATTTTTATCGCCTTGATTTACTTTGCGGGTTGCTTTTCCATGTCCAGTTATAGTCGGCGTTTAGAACGAGAGTTGTACAGAGGGAATTGATCTTGGATAAAGTTAGGCAGAATCTTAAGATCCGAAGCACAAAGCACATTTAAAAAAGAGAGCTCAATGAACAACGAACTACAGAAAAATGGTGATGACCGGTCGCCTGGTGAGCCCATCGTTGAAATCACCGCAATGCACAAGTGGTTTGGCGACTTCCATGTGCTCAGAGACATTAATCTTACCGTACACAAAGGCGAACGTATCATCATCTGCGGTCCTTCAGGCTCCGGCAAATCAACCCTGATCCGCTGTATCAACCGGTTGGAGGAACATCAGAAGGGCAGGATTATTGTCGATGGCATCGAATTGACCAATGACCTCAAAAACATTGAAAAAATCCGTGAAGAAGTGGGCATGGTTTTTCAGCACTTCAACCTTTTCCCTCACCTTTCAATCCTTGAAAACCTCACCTTGGGACCGGTATGGGTGAGAAAGGTCCCCAAAGCAGAGGCAGAGGAAACAGCAATGTATTATCTGGAAAAGGTGCACATCGCCGAACAGGCCTTAAAATATCCCGGGCAGCTTTCAGGCGGCCAGCAACAGCGTGTGGCTATTGCCCGCAGCCTATGCATGAGGCCGAAGGTCATGCTGTTCGATGAGCCCACCTCTGCTCTGGATCCGGAAATGATCAAGGAAGTGCTGGATGTTATGATCGACCTGGCACAAGAGGGCATGACCATGATCGTGGTCTCTCACGAAATGGGTTTTGCCAAGAGCGCGGCCCACAGGGTTTTATTTATGGATGAAGGGGAAATTGTCGAGGAAAACATTCCAGTGGAGTTTTTCGAAAACCCCCAGCACGAGCGAACAAAACTCTTTCTAAGCCAGATTCTACATATGGAATAGTGCGGGCGGGGATAAACCCCGCCCCTACAATAAACTGTGGAGGGCTGCCCCCTAGACAACCATCCTATATGCTTTGCGTTTACTCATGAACCGGGATCGCAGCGGCTTTCTCCATAATCCTGAGTGCTTCCTCCAGCCTTTGGCCATGAAAACTCTGGCTAATGGCTTCCCTGAGCATCTCCAGTGTGACTGGATCTCCTGTTTGAGCCAGCAAGGACAGGGCCGCAAGAGCCCTCTCCTTCTTCTTGATTCCTCCAGCCTTGAAATTTACTTCCAGGACCTGAGCATCGGTAGTGGGAATTTCAACTCCTGCCGCCAGAATAACTCGTCCCTCTTTTTCCATTTTCTGGAAGAGTCCCCAACACTTCCGAACGGGCTCTTCGGAAAGTGCTACGATCACGTCAGGTTTTCCTACCTCCGTGTAAGTAATTGCTTGGGGTGAAACAATAACCTCGGTGACAGACGGCCCCCGCATGACTGTTATGTTGTAGTCGTTCTTTTGAGTGACATTCATGCCAGCTAGAATGGCTGCCCGACCCAATAGGGTGCCTCCAGTTATCACCCTCTGCCCTGCGCTCCCTAAAAAAACCACCTCCCGTCGTTCCTTGACTGTTGGTTCGAAGGTCTTTTCAATACCTTGCCAGTCCACCCCGGCAGTATCCTTTGCGGCCTCTTCCCGGTAATAGCTGGAGTATTCTCTGCGGATATTAGTAGATACAACTCCCTGATATGGCTGCAGTTTCCCAATGGCCGACTCGATCTCTTTGGGAGACAGGGGGTTCTTTTTCATGTAACGGGCAGGGCAACCGCCCCATAGGTCTACAACTGCAAACCCTTCGAAGGAGATGGCCTCTGCCAGGAGTTTCGGGAGATTCTTGCGGTAGACGGAAGACCGCGCCACAAAGGGAGCCCCGGCGCAAGCTGCAACATCACACACATCAAACGGCTTTTCCAAAAGATTGAGAAAACTGGAGGCCACGGATGCCTGTTCTGGTGTGGTGCAGGAAAACTGACCCCCGGTCATGCCGAAGTTGAAATTGTTCAATACCAGCAAGGAAAGATCCAGATTCCTGCGGCAAGCGGCAAGGAAATGTGCCCCACCTATGCCCAGTCCACCGTCACCCATGGTGACTATCACCTTGAGATGAGGTTGCGCTAGCTTGATCCCAGCTGCATAGGTAAGAGCTCGACCATGAAGTCCGTGAAATGCATGGGTCTTGAAAAAGGTGTCGAATAGCCCCGAGCACCCAATATCACTTACGATAACCACATCACTACCCTTGAGACCCATCTCTTTTAGAGCACGGTCAAGGGTATGGACACTGCGGTCGTGAGAGCAGCCCGGGCAAAAGACCGGGGGGCGATCGGGATTCAGGAGGCTATCCACGAGTCACCTCCTCTATGATTTCTGTGGGCGAGATCAGCTGACCAGACATTTTGCCATAAAAATCAACTCTTTGGTTGCAAAGAACTCTCCGGATCTCCTGGACGTATTGCCCCAGATTCATTTCCACTACGAGAATTCGTTCCACTCCAACCGCAGCAGCTTGCAGTACCTGCTCCGGAACCGGCCACAAGGTCTTCAAAACCAGGAGCGACACGGGAATATTTTGGTTTTCAGAAAGCTCAGCAGCTGCAGCTCTCGCGGCTCCAGCTGTTATCCCGTAGGCGACCAGCAAGGTGCGAGCCCCTTTTCTTTCTTCCAGATCGAAATAGGAAAATGATTCTGCCTTAGAATCGATTTTTCTTTGCAGCCTTTCAACCCCTGCCTGAATCTCCGAGGGATTCGTTGTAATGTATCCATCTGGTCCATGGGTGGAGGAAGTCTGTCTCACCAGAATCGGTCCGCCAATGGGAAGGAATGGAGGGACGTCCTCCCCTGGTTTCACTTGAAAAGGCAGAAAAGGACCGGCTTCATGCAGGGTACGATCTATAACTGCTGGCTTCTCTACTCTCTCCATATCCAAAGTCCCGCTGGTCATTCCTATCTCTTTGTTGGAAGCTATGATTACCGGGCAACGGAACTGTTCGGCAAGATTGAAAGCATGGACCGTCAGGGTAAAGCAATCACTCACATCCGCCGGGGCAAGGACGATTACTGGCAGGCCACCGCTGCATCCCCAGCGCATGAACTGCACATCGCCGTCTGCGCCCCGAGTGGCGGAACCGGTTGACGGTCCCTGACGCATGATATTGACAATGACTATTGGAATCTCCCCTGCAATGGCGAAGGAGATGTTCTCGCTATAAAGGCTGAGGCCTGGACCGGAGGTGGCAGTCATTACTTTCATACCGGCCATGGAAGCCCCAAGGCAGTAACCGATGGAAGCGATCTCGTCTTCACCCTGCAAGGCAATGCCTCCGGCTGAGGGAAGGGTGTCGAGCATTGCTGCAAGTAGATTGCTCGCGGGAG